>ERZ857757.1294-NODE-1294-length-20374-cov-10.071066_pt1 | contig 20374 bp, 19 predicted proteins | sample MGYA00519764_ERZ857757 | MGnify/ENA primary metagenome ERZ857757 (study PRJEB31778, sample SAMEA3449359) | human gut metagenome | biome: human gut; feature: human-associated habitat; material: faeces | place: United Kingdom | collected 2010/2012 ... | reverse complement strand
ACGGCGTTACCTCCGCCGACTCCGCCTCCACCCTCCACGCATGGGAGGCCATCGTGGAGATCACCGGCAAAAACGGCGTGCGCCGCGTACCCATCAAGGAGTTCTACATCAAGGCGGGCACCGTGGATCTGCGGGTGGAGGACGGCGAGATCCAGACTGCCATCCTCATCCCCAAGACGTCCTACGACCAGACGTGGGGACACTACATCAAATACGCCATGCGCAACGCCATGGATATCGCCACGCTGGGTACCTCCGTCAATGCGCGGCTCAGCCCCGACGGAAAGACGTTTGAGCGGGTGCGCATCGCCTTCGGAGTGGCGGGTCCCGTGCCCATGCGGGCGGTGAACGCGGAGGCGTTCATCAACGGCAAGGCCGTAACGCTGGAGAATATCGAGGCCTTCGGCCGCAAGGTGCTGGAGGACATCCATCCCCGCGACTCCTGGCGCGCCAGCAAGGCGTTCCGCAGCCATATCGCCGTGGAGAGCGCCAAGCGGTGCCTCATCGAATCTGTAAAGCTGGCGGGAGGTGTGCTGTAATGGCGAAAAAGCAGTATCAGCTGGTGACCTGCACCATCAACGGCAGGGAAGTGGAGCAGATGGTGGACGTGCGTGCATCGCTGACCGATATGCTCCGCAACGATTTCCACCTGACCAGCGTGAAGAAGGGCTGCGAGGTGGGCGAGTGCGGCGCGTGTACCGTCCTCATCGACGGCGAGACGTTCAACTCCTGCATCTACCTGGCCGTGTGGGCCGACGGCAAGCACATCCGCACCCTGGAGGGACTGCTCAGCCCCGACGGTGAGCCCAGCGACATCCAGAAGGCGTTCATGGAGGAGTCCGCCATCCAGTGCGGCTTCTGCACCCCCGGCTTCCTGATGACCGCCGTGGAGATACTGGACAGCGGCAAGCTGTACTCCGACGAGGAGCTCCGCAAGCTGCTCTCCGGCCACCTGTGCCGCTGCACCGGCTACGAGAACATCCTCAAGGCCGTGAAAAAGACAATGTACCGCCGTCTGGGCATGGAAGCTCCGACCATCTGAGCATAATGAAAAGGACCGCCTCGGCGGTCCTTTTTTCATGCTCTATTCAGAATATCCGCGATCTGCATCAGGCTTCCGGCGAAGTAAATGCCCTGCTGCCGCTCCGGGGAGGACAGCCCCATGTCGATCATGCGGCGCAGCAGCGCACGCAGCTCGTCATAGTAGCCGTTCAGGTCATAGAGGATGCACGGCGCGTCCAGCTGGCCCAGCGACACCTGGGACATCACCTCGCTGATCTCCTCCAGCGTCCCCGTGCCGCCGGGGAAGGCGATGAATGCGTCGCCCAGCTCGATCATCTTCGCCTTGCGCTCCGCCATGTCCCTTGTGACGATCAGCTCCGTCAGCCCATCATACTGAAACCCGGCGTCCATGAAAAATTGCGGCTCAACGCCGATGGCCTGGCCGCCGGACTCCAGCACGCTGCGGGCCAGCGCACCCATCAGCCCGGTTTTCGACCCGCCGTACACCAGCCGGTGTCCCTTTGTGCCGATCCAGCGCCCCAACTCCTCCACGGCGCGGCGCAGCGCCGGGTCATTGCCCTCGTTCGCGCCCAGGTAAACGGTGATATTCATACGCATCATTCCCCCTTGGCGCAGAAGCCGAACAGCTCGCCGAACAGCGTCTGCCCGTACTCATTCAGCCGGCGGCAGTATTTGCCGTAGGCGTCCATGATCTGCCTGGCCTCGTCGGTAAGCACCGCGCCGCCGCCGCCCGCGCCGCCGATGGTGGAGTGCAGCAGCTTGCAGCCGAAGCCCTGCTCCGCCCCGTGGACAATAGCCCACGCCTTGGAATAGGCCATGTTCATGGACTGGGCCGCCGAGCGCAGGGAGTGCAGCTCGTCCACCGCCTCCAGCAGCCGGGCTACCCCCGGCCCGAAGCATTTTTCCTCCGCAAACAGCCGCGCCGTCAGGCGCACGGTGATGTTCTTCTCCATGGAACGTCCCTCATTCCTTCATTTTTCCTGTCATTCTATCACACCTGGCCCATGTTGACAACCATTTTCCGTTGTGCTACTGTAAGGACAACGAAAGGATGAACGACTATGCTGATCTTGATACGCGGCGCGGGTGACATCGCCACCGGCGTCGCCCTGCGGCTGTACCGCAGCGGAATGCAGGTGGTCATGACCGACCTGCCCCAGCCCACGGCCATCCGCCGCACCGTGTGCTTTTCCCCGGCCATCACCCACGGCGAGACGGTGGTAGAGGGCGTCTGCGCCGTCCGCGCGGAGACGGCGGAGCAGGCGCTGGCCCTGCTGGCGGAGGGCGTCGTGCCGGTGCTGCCCGATTCGCAGCTGACGTGTCTCCCGGCGCTGCGCCCCGACGGGCTGGTGGACGCTATTCTGGCCAAGAAGAATTTGGGGACACATATCACCGACGCGCCGGTGGTGGTGGGTGTCGGTCCGGGCTTCACCGCCGGGGTGGACTGCCACGCGGTGGTGGAGACCATGCGCGGCCACACCCTGGGCCGGGTCATCTATGACGGCGCGGCGCTGCCCAACACCAATATCCCCGGGCTTATCGGCGGCTACGCCGGCGAACGAGTGCTGCGGGCCCCGGCGAACGGAGTGTTCCATCCGATACTGGACATCGGCGACAAGGTCAGGGCCGGTGACGTGGCGGGCGAGGTGGACGGTCAGCCCATGCGCTGCACCATCGACGGTGTGCTTCGCGGGCTGCTGCCCGATGGCACGCCGGTACACAAGGGCATGAAATCCGGCGACGTTGACCCCCGGTGCAGGCCGGAGTACTGCACCACCGCGTCGGACAAGGCGCTGGCGGTGGGCGGCGGTGTGCTGGAGGCCATTCTGCACCTCAGCGGTGCATTGCGTTAGGAGGACTGTATGGAAGAACAGAGTGTAAAGCTGACGAAGCTGACCAAGTGCGCCGGCTGCGGCGCAAAGGTGGGTGCGGGGGTGCTGGCCCAGCTGCTGGAGGGCATCCGCGTGCACAGCGACCCCAACCTGCTGGTGGGTTTTGACAAGAGCGATGACGCCTCAGTGTATAAAATCAATGACGAGCTGGCCCTGGTGCAGACGGTGGACTTCTTCCCACCCATCGCCGACGATCCCTATCTGTTCGGGCAGATCGCCGCCACCAACGCCCTCAGCGACGTGTACGCCATGGGCGGCGTGCCGAAGCTGTGTCTGAACATCATGGCCGTGCCGGAGGATATGCCCAGGGAGACGGTGCATCAGATCCTCCGGGGCGGCTACGACAAGGTGTATGAGGCCGGCGCGCTGATCACCGGCGGCCACAGCATTCTGGACGATGAGCCGAAGTACGGCCTGGCCGTCACCGGCTTCGTCCACCCGGACAAGCTGCTGTCCAACTCCGCCGCACGGCCCGGCGACGTGCTGGTGCTGACCAAGCCCATCGGCATCGGCGTGCTGACCAGCGCCGCCAAGGCCGACCTGCTGGACGAGGCCACCATCGCCTTCGCCAACCGCATGATGACCACCCTGAACAAGGCTGCCCGGGACGTGATGGTGCGCCATCAGGTCCATTCCTGCACCGATGTCACCGGCTTCGGTCTGCTGGGCCACAGCTTTGAGATGGCCCAGGGCAGCGGCGTGACCATCACCCTCCACACGGCAGACATCGACCTGATTCCCGCCGCCCTGGAGTTCGCCCGCATGGGCGTGCTGCCCGCCGGGATGTACCGCAACCGCACCTTCGCCGAGCCGGGCGTGGACGCCGGCGATACCGAGATTGCCGTGCAGGACCTGCTGTACGATCCCCAGACCTCCGGGGGACTGCTGATGGCCGTCGCCCCGGAGGACGCCGACGATCTGCTGGCGGAGCTGAAGGACGTTGTCCCCAGCGCCCAGCGCATCGGCGTGGTAGGGGAGTACCACGGCGGCAAGCGCATCCTGCTGCGCTGACGCACATAAAAAAGACCGCCGGGGGCGGTCTTTTTTATGTCATGCCAGCGCCGCTACGGCGGCCAGCGCCGCGTCTATATCCTGCTCCGTGTTGGCCCAGCCCAGCGAAAATCGCACCGTCCCCTGGGGGAACGTGCCCAGCGTCTTGTGGGCGGAGGGCGCACAGTGCAGGCCGCAGCGGGTCAGGATGCCGTGCTCCGTCTCCAGCGCGTAGGCGGCCTCGCCGTTGTCCCGGCGCAGGAAATCCACGGAGATGACCCCCACCCGGCGCTCCAGCTCCCTCGGCCCGACCATGCGGACGTGTGGGATGTCCTCCAGCCCGTCCAAAAACCGCCGGCACAGCGCCATTTCATGCTGCCGCAGCGTGTCCACGCCCCGTTCTTCGATGAACCGCAGCGCCGCCTCCCAGCCGTAGTAGCCGGGGATGTTGGCCGTGCCGGACTCGAACCGATCCGGCAGATAGGGCGGCAGATATTCGCTGTCCGATGCGCTGCCTGTCCCTCCGGCTATGAGGGGTGTCAGCTTTTCGGCGAAGTCATGGCGCAGCAGCAGCGCCCCCACGCCCCCCGGCCCGAGCAAGCCCTTGTGGCCCGGCACGGCCATAGCCGCCAGCCCCAGCGCCTGAAAGTCGATAGGCAGGTGTCCCGCCGTCTGGGCGGCGTCCAGCGCAAAGGGCACGCCCCGCTCCCTGCAGATGCGCCCCACCGCCGCCGCGTCCTGCACCGCGCCGCACACGTTGGAGGCGTGGGCCATGATGACCAGCTTTGTATCCGGGCGGAACAGCCCCGGCAGCGCGTCTATGTCCGCTATGCCGTCGCTGCCGCAGGGGATGCGGCTCACCTCCACCCCCGGCAGCCGCAGCAGCGGGCGCATCACCGCGTTGTGCTCCATGCTGCTGACGATGCAGTGCCCGCCGCCGTGGAGCAGCCCGGAGATGATCATATTCAGCCCCGCCGTTGCCCCCGGCGTCAGGATGACGTGGGTGGGCGGCTCGGAGAAGTGGAACAGCGCCGCCAGCCGCCGGCGCAGGGCCAGCGTAGTCAGCCCCGCCTCCTGTGCGGCGGTGTAGACCGAGCGGTTCACGTTCGCCCCCACGCAGTCCAAATAGTATTTCATGCGGTCGCTGACGCCCTCCGGCTTAGGGAACGACGTGGCGGCGTTGTCCAGATAGATGGTGTCCATGGCGGGCCTCCTTGCGTTTCTGCGGCTATTGTATCATACGGAAAGTCATTTGTCACGGGGTTGACTTTCCCGGCACACTGTCGTATAATAGCACCGCTATTCTTTGCAAGATATAACGCAAAAAGGAGAAAATCACAATGAAAAAAGTTAGTTGGATCGTGGTCATCGCCGGTGCGGTGGTCGGTCTGGCCGCCGTGGTGCTGACCCACCTGGGCAACCCGGCCAATATGGGCTTCTGCATCGCCTGCTTCCTCCGGGACATCACCGGCGCGGTGGGCATGCACAGCGCGGCCAAGGTGCAGTACGTCCGTCCCGAGATCATCGGCCTGGTGCTGGGTGCGTTCATCATGTCCGTGGCCACCAAGGAGTTCCGTGCCAAGGCCGGCTCTTCCCCCGCCACCCGCTTTGTTTTGGGCGCGTTTGTCATGATCGGCGCGCTGGCCTTCCTGGGCTGCCCGCTGCGCATGGTGCTGCGTATGGGCGGCGGCGACCTGAACGCCGTGGTGGGCCTGGTGGGCTTCACGCTGGGCATCCTCATCGGCGTCCAGTTCCTGAAAAGCGGCTTCTCTCTCAAGCGGGCCTACCCCGTGGGCAACGGCGAGGGCGGCGTGCTGCCCATCGTCATGACCGGCCTGCTGATCCTGGTCGTCACCGTGCCCTCCCTGTTCAAATTCAGTCAGGAAGGCCCCGGCTCCAAGCACGCGCCCATGCTGGCCGCTCTGCTCATCGCCATCGTAGTGGGCGCGCTGGCCCAGCGTGCCCGGTTGTGCATGGTGGGCGGCATCCGCGACGCCATGCTGTTCAAGGATTTCAAGCTGCTCTACGGCTTTGTGGCCATCTTCTTGGTGGTGCTGGCGGGCAACCTGATCAACGGCAGCTTCAAGCTGGGCTTTACGCTTCAGCCCATCGCCCACAGCAGCCAGCTGTGGAACCTGCTGGGCATGGTTCTGGTGGGCTGGGGCAGCGTGCTGCTGGGCGGCTGCCCCCTGCGCCAGCTGATTTTGGCCGGCGAGGGCAACGGCGACAGCGCCATCACCGTGTTCGGCATGATCGCGGGCGCTGCCTTTGCCCATAACTTCGGCCTGGCCGGCAATGCCGACGCCATGAACGAGGCCAAGGAGATCGTGGTGGGCGGCATTTCCACCAATGGCAAGATCGCCGTCTGCCTGGGCATTCTCATCATGCTGGGTGTGTCCCTGTGGAATATGCCCAAAAAGGCCGTCAACGTCTCCGTTGAGGCCGCCAAGTAAAAGGAGGGTACAGCTATGACTGTTGACGCGAGAGGTTTTTCCTGCCCCATGCCCGTGGTGATGGTGCAGAAGGTGGTAAAGAGCGATAGCCCCGCCGCCCTGGAGGTGCTGGTGGACAACCAATGCTCCGTGGAGAACGTGACCCGCTTCGCCGAGAACAGCGGCTACAAGGTGTCCGTCCGGCCCGATGGCCAGGACTTCCGCCTGACGCTGTCCAAATGAACCGCTACATCGCCACATTCCACACCCATCTGTCGGCGCTGCTGACCTGCCAGAGCCTGACGGCGGCGGGCGCGGAGGCCTGGATGATGCCCGTTCCCCGGAAGCTCAGCGCCTCCTGCGGCACGTGCGTGGCCTATCAGGCCGCTCAGCCCCTGCTGGAACGGATGGACGCTGATGTGGAGCGCGTATTTCAGGCAGACGGTGAGACGTACACGCTGCTGCTGGAAAATGAATAACAAAGCACAGGGCCGCTGAGCGGCCCTGTGCTTTGTTATGCGTGCTTACTGTTTGTTCTTCCGGGCCAGCCGGGCGATGTCGCCTACGCCGTCCAATATCACGTTGGGCTGATAGGCATACGTCTCCACCGTCTGCCGCGTGGACACACCGGACAGCACCAGCACCGTGGACATACCGCTCTCCAGCCCGGAGATCACGTCGGTGTCCATGCGGTCGCCCACCATCACCGCGTCGCCGGAATGGCAGTGCAGCATCCGCAGGCCGGTGCGCATCATCAGCGGGTTGGGCTTGCCGCAGAAGTACGCCTGCTTCCCCGTGGCCATCTCAATGGGCGCGACCAGCGCCCGGCAGGCGGGCGCAATACCGTTTTCGATAGGGCCGGACACGTCGGAATTCGCGCCGATGAGCTTCGCCCCGGCCATGACCAGGTTCACCGCCCGGGTCAGGGTGTCCAGAGAATAGGTACGGCCCTCACCCACCACCACATAGTCCGGGTTTACGTCGTTCATGGTGATGCCCGCGTCGTACAGCGCGTTCAGCAGCCCGGCCTCGCCGATGGCGAACACGGAACAGCCCGGCGCCTGATCCCGCAGGAATGCAGCGGTGGCCAGCGCACTGGTGTAGAAGTGCTCCTCCGGCACATCCAGCCCCATCCGGGCCAGCTTCTGCTGCAGCTCCCGGGGCGTGTAGCCGCTGTTGTTGGTCAGGAACAGGTACTCCTTGTCCTCATCGTGCAGCCACTGGATGAAGTCCGCCACCCCCGGCAGGATCTGGTTGCCGTGATAGATGACGCCATCCATATCACAGATAAAGCCTGTCTTTTGATTGAAGTCGATAAAATTCTCCGCCATACAAAGTACCTCCCGCCCGTTGTCTGTCTCAGTATACCACGGCAAAACCGCGAATACCATCCCGCGTATGTAAAATTTCAGGAAAAAGCGCCCCGGCGCAGCCGGGGCGCTTATGTATGGGGTTTACTTGCTCAGGTACTCGTCAATAGACTTGGCGCCCAGCTTGCCCGCGCCCATGGCCAGAATGACGGTGGCCGCGCCGGTCACGGCGTCGCCGCCGGCGTACACCGCCTGGCGGGAGGTCAGGCCCTCCTCGTTGACGATGATGCCGCCCTTCTTGTTGACCTCCAGGCCCTTGGTGGTGGACTTGATGAGGGGGTTGGGGCTGGTGCCCAGCGACATAATGACGGCGTCCACCGGCAGGTCAAACTCGCTGCCCTTCTTCTCCACGGGGCGGCGGCGGCCGGAGGCGTCCGGCTCACCCAGCTCCATCTCGATGCAGGTCATGGACTTCACGCAGTCCTGCTCGTCGCCGTTGATCTGCACGGGGTTGTTCAGCGTCTTGAAGATGATGCCCTCCTCGATGGCGTGCTCCACCTCCTCATGACGGGCGGGCAGCTCCTCCATGCCGCGGCGGTACACCACGTACACCTCCGCGCCCAGCCGCTTGGAGCAGCGGGCGGCGTCCATGGCCACGTTGCCGCCGCCGACCACGGCCACGGTCTTGCCCTTCAGATCCATGATGGGCGTGTCGCTGTCCTCGCGGTACGCCTTCATCAGGTTGATACGGGTCAGGAACTCGTTGGCGGAGTAGACGCCCTTCAGGTTCTCGCCGGGGATGTTCATAAACATGGGCAGGCCCGCGCCCGAGCCGATAAACACCGCCTCGAAGCCGTACTCCTCCATGAGCTCGTCGATGGTGATGGTGCGGCCCACCACGGTGTTGGTCTCCACCCTCACGCCCATGGCCTTCAGGCCGTCCACTTCCTTCTGGACGATGGCCTTGGGCAGACGGAACTCGGGAATGCCGTATACCAGCACGCCGCCGGCCAGATGCAGCGCCTCAAACACCGTGACCTCATAACCCTTCTTGGCCAGGTCGCCGGCGCAGGTCAGACCCGCAGGGCCGGAGCCGATGACGGCCACCTTGTGGCCGTTGGAGGCGGGCTTGGCAGGTGCCTCGGTGCTGTGGGCGTTGTGCCAGTCGGCCACAAAGCGCTCCAGCCGGCCGATGCCCACGGGATCGCCCTTCTTTCCCCGGACACAGTGCATCTCGCACTGGCTCTCCTGGGGACAGACACGGCCGCAGACGGCGGGCAGGGAGCTGGTCTGATGGATCACCTGATACGCGCCCTCATAGTCCTTCTCCACGATCTTCTGAATGAACTCGGGGATGCGCACGTTCACGGGGCAGCCGTCCACGCAGGGATGGTTCTTGCAGTGCAGACAGCGGGCCGCCTCGTCCAGCGCCTGCTCCTCGGTGTAGCCCAAAGCCACCTCCAGGAAGTTTTTGTTGCGTACATTGGGGTCCTGGGAGGGCATCTCGTTCTTATCCAAACGCATATTGATCTTGGCAGCCATCTTACTTTACCTCCTGCTTGAACAGATTGCAGACTTCCTCGTGCTTACGCACCTCGAAGTCGTGGTACATCTGGTTGCGCTTCACCGCCAGATCCCAGTCCACCTTCTGGCCGTCAAAGTCCGGGCCGTCCACGCAGGCGAACTTGGTCTCGCCGCCCACGGTCAGACGGCAGCCGCCGCACATACCCGTGCCGTCTATCATGATAGGGGACATGGACACGGTGGTGGGCATATTGTAGGGAGCGGTGGTCTTGCACACGAACTTCATCATCACCATCGGGCCGATGGCGAAGATCTCATCGTACACATTGCCCGCGTCCAGCAGCTCCTTCAAAGCCTCGGTGACCATGCCCTTCTGGCCGTAAGAGCCGTCGTCGGTGCAGACCTTCAGCACGGAGGAGACAGCCTTGAACTTGTCCTCCAGAATGACCACGTCCTTGCTCTTGAAGCCCACCACCGCGTGGACCTCAGCGCCGCAGTCGTGGAACTTCTTCAAAACGGGATACGCGATGGCGCAGCCCACGCCGCCGCCGACCACGCATACCTTCTTCTTGCCCTCGGTCTCAGTGGGCTTGCCCAGCGGGCCAACGAAATCGTGCAGACACTCGCCCTGCTGCTTGTGGCTCAGCTTTTCAGTGGTTGCGCCCACAGTCTGAACGATAATGGTAACAGTACCCTTTTCACGGTCATAATCGTGGATGGTGATGGGAATGCGCTCTCCGTTCTCATCCACCCGCAGGATGATGAACTGGCCCGGCTCCGCCTTCTTAGCCACCATGGGGGCGTCGATCTCATAGAGGATGACGGTGGGTTTCAGTGCTTCTTTTCTGACGATACGGTACATACATCACTGCTCCTTCATTTCTTGATTCCCTGGCGGCCCATGCCGCCGCGGTCCTTACCCTTTATTGTATCATCAACAGTGGAAAGCGTCAATCGGGAGTTGACAAAACCTTGACGCTTTTCCAGCCTGCGAAAAAGGTTTGTCCCCGCCGGGAGACCCGGCGGGGACGGAGGGAAGGGGGAGACGCGATGAAGAAGTTTTGCGGGGGAAAAGGAAGAAGAATGAAAAAGTTTTTGGAGAAAACCTTGAAGAAGCCAAGTCAGGCATCAGCCCCGGCGGCTGCCGAAGAAGTAGTTGTAGAAATCCTGCCAGTTGTCGGGCATCTGACCGTAGTAACCGCCATTGCCGCCATTGCTGTCGTTGGTGCTGTCCTCCGTGTCAGAGCCGGTGGTCTGGGGCTGCGCGTCAAAGGTCAGCTCCGTGGTGATATACTGCCCATTGCGGTATACCGTCAGGGTCACGGTGTCTCCGGCGCGGTAGCTCTTCATGGCCGCGGACATATCCTGCCGGCTGGTCAGGTCGGTGTCGTTCATCTTGGTGATCACGTCGCCCAGCCGCAGCCCGGCCTTGTCACCTGCGCCGCCGTCCACCACGGAGTAGACGAACACGCCCTGGGTGATGTCGATGCTGTACTGTGCCGCCATCTGCGCCGTCATCGTGCCGGCGGTGATGGCCATGTAGGCCTTATCCGTCACCGCGCCGTTTTCCATGATGTCGGTGATGATGGCCTTCACATCACTGATGGGGATGGCGAAGCCCAGGCCCTCCACCGTGGTGGTGGAATAGGTGGAATATTTGGCGGACACGATGCCCACCACCTCGCCGTACAGGTTCATCAGCGGGCCGCCGGAGTTGCCGGGGTTGATGGAGCAGTCCACCTGGATCATGTTGAACGGCGTGCCGTCCACGTTGATGGCCCGGTTGCAGCTGGACACGATGCCCTGGCTCATGGAGAAGGTCAGCTCGCCCAGGGGATTGCCGATGGCCAGCACGGAGTCGCCCACGTTGACGTCGGCGCTGTTGCCCAGTGTCACAGGCTGCAGATCCTCGGCGTTGATCTTCAGCACAGCCACATCGTAGTCGCTGTCGCTGCCGATAAGTGTGGCGTCGTAGGTTTCGCCGTTATACAGCGTCACCTTGATGGAGCTGGCGTTGCTCACCACATGGTGGTTGGTGACCACATAGCCGTCCTTGGTGATGATAAAGCCGCTGCCGCTGGAGGCGGACTGGGTGGTTTGGCCGAAGATGTTGGTGCTGGTGGCCGAGCAGTTGATGGACACGGTGCTGTTCACTGTGGCGGCATACACCTCGTTTGGGTCCATCTTCGTGAGGCCGTTCACCGTCTTGACCTGTACGCTCACGGGCTTGCGCCCGCTCTCCTGGATGGTGGCCTCGTTGCCGCTGCCGCCGTTGACCATCGCCGCACCGCCGACGCCTGCCGCGCCGCCTACCACGGCGCAGGCCAGCAACAGCGCCGTGACCTTGACCCATGTGCGGTGGAAGAAGCCCTGCTTCTTCGGCGCGGGAGTCATCTCCGGCTGGGGGCGGGATGCGGGTGCGTAATCGTCCCGGGGCAGGTCGTCCCGATTGGTGAAATGGTAGGAATTGAATTCGTCGTTATACATGGAACTACGCCTCCTGGATTTTTGCGAATGAACACGGCGGACGCTTGTCGCGGCGGCCAAACCGTGGTAGAATACGAAGTGCGGAACGCTGAGTTCCTTCCTCTTACTGTCTATCAGCATACTCAGTTTTCTTAATTCTACCTTTAAGTTTTCAAGAAAATTATGAACATTTTGAAAAGGAGGTGACGCCCTTGCTGCGCATCGACCAGATACGGCTGCTGCCGGACGAACCGGAAGCACAGCTGCCCCACCGCTGCGCCAGAATACTCCGCGTCCCCGCGGAGGCCATCCGCACCTGCACGGTGCTGCGCCGGGCCATCGACGCCCGTGAGGGCCTGACCTTCGTGTATACCCTGGCGGTGGACGTGGCCCGGGAGGACCAGGTGCTGCGCCGCTGCCGGGACAAGCGGGTGTCTGCCTACCGTCCGGAGACGTATGCCCTGCCCGCCGTCGTGGCCGAACCGGACACCCGACCTGTCGTGGTGGGCGCAGGCCCGGCGGGGCTGTTCGCCGCGCTGGTGCTGACCCGGTGCGGCGCGCGGCCCATCCTGCTGGAGCGGGGTCAGCCGGTGGAACAGCGCCGGCAGGACGTGGCCCGCTTCTGGCGCACCGGCCTGCTGGACACGGAGAGCAACGTCCAGTTCGGCGAGGGCGGCGCGGGGGCGTTCTCCGACGGCAAGCTGAACACCGGCACGAAGGATGTGCGCCACTGCTTTATTATGGAGACACTGGTGCGCTGCGGTGCGCCGGATGATATTCTCACCGATGCCAAGCCCCATGTGGGCACGGATATGCTCCACATCGCGCTGCAGGCCCTGCGGCGGGAGCTGCTGGCTGCCGGGGCGGACATCCGCTTCGGCGCGCGGCTGGAGGGTGTCGCCGTGGAAAGCGGCACGCTCCGGGCCGTCACCGTCCGTCAGGACGGCCAGACCTACGACCTGCCCGCCCATCAGGTGATACTGGCCCTGGGCCACAGCGCCCGGGACACCTTTGAAATGCTCCACCGCGCGGGCCTGCACATGGAGCAGAAGCCCTTTGCCGTGGGTGTCCGCATCGAGCACCGCCAGCGGGACATGGACGCGGCCCAGTACCGCGCCCTGGCCGGCCACCTGTCCCTGCCGCCCAGCACCTATAAGCTGTCCTGCCATCTGGACAACGGCCGCAGCGCGTTTTCGTTCTGCGTCTGCCCCGGCGGGCAGGTGGTGGCCGCCGCGTCGGAGACGGGGCGCACCGTCACCAACGGCATGAGCGCATACGCCCGTGACGGGGAGAACATCAACGGCGCGCTGCTGGTGAACGTCACCCCGGCGGACTTCCCCTCGGCCCACCCCTTGGCGGGTATGGCGTGGCAGCGGCAGCTGGAGGCGGCGGCCTATTCCCTCACCGGCGGCTATAACGCCCCCTGCCAGCGGGTGGAGGACTTCCTGGCGGGCCGTCCCTCCGCCGGACCGGGCCTTGTGAGGCCCACCTATCGTCCCGGCGTGGTCTACACCGACCTGCACCGCTGTCTGCCGCCCTTTGTCTGTGAGACATTGGCCCAGGCCCTGCCGGTACTGGGCCGGAAGCTGAAGGGCTACGACAGCCCGGACGCGCTGCTCACCGGCGTGGAGACGCGCTCCTCCTCACCGGTAAAGCTGGTGCGGGACGAACACTATGAAGCAAATATACGGGGCGTCTATCCCTGCGGCGAAGGGGCGGGCTATGCCGGCGGCATCCTGTCCGCCGCCGCCGATGGGATGCGCTGCGCGGAAAAACTATTGGAGGTATACAGATGAGAAGGATCGCCGTCTATGACAATTTCACCGAGCCGAAGCACCGGCAGCAGATCAACGACGTGGCCGCCCGCTGCGGCTTCGCCGTGGACTATTACGCCGCACCCAAGACCGTCCCCCTGGAAAAGCGGGACGAGTACGAGATCATCTACGGGATGCCCAGGCCCTCGGAGCTGAAGACCTTCACCAACCTGAAGTGGTTCTGCGGCAGCTTCGCCGGCGTGGACGCCTACCTGGACGACAGCCTGTATCCCTCCCCGGAGGTCATGCTGTCCAACTCCTCCGGCGCGTATGGCGTCACCATTGCCGAGCACCTCATCATGGTCACGCTGATGCTGCTGCGCCATGAGATGACATACTGTGCCGACGCCGCCGCCCACCGCTGGGGCGCGGTGCAGCCCATGCGGTCTATCATCGGCAGCACCATCACCGTTCTGGGCACGGGGGACATCGGCACGGAATTCGCCCGCCGGGCCAAGGCCATGGGCGCCGCGTCCATCCGGGGCGTCCGCCGCACTAAAAAGGCCGCCGACCCCGCCTTTGACGCCATCTATACCCACGACGAGCTGGACGCTCTCCTTCCGGACACGGATATTCTTGTGATGGCCCTGCCGTCCACCGGTGAGACGAAGAACATCCTCTCCGCCGGTCGCATCGCCCTCCTGCCGCCCACCGCCTGTGTGGTCAACGTGGGCCGGGGCAGCGCCATCGACCAAAACGCGCTGGTAGCGGCGCTGAACGGCGGGCGTATCGCCGGCGCGGCGCTGGACGTGTTCGAGGAAGAGCCTGTCCCCGCCGGCGACCCGGTGTGGACGGCCCAAAACCTGCTGCTCACGCCCCACATCTCCGGCCAGATGAGCCTGGGCTACACCCGCGACCGCAACGTGGCCCTGTTCTGCGAGGATCTGGAGCGCTATGGCCGGGGCGAGAAGCCGACGCGGCTGGTGGATCGCCGCATCGGCTACTGAGGCGGCGTATTATGGGCCGGCGCGTCATATTCCACTGCGACCTGAACTGCTTCTTCGCCTCGGTGGAGCTGCTGGACAAGCCCGCGCTGTGGGAAGTCCCCGTGGCGGTGTGCGGCGACCCGGAGTCGCGGCACGGCATTATTCTGGCCAAAAACGAGCCCGCGAAGAAGCGTGGCGTGCAGACGGCGGAAACGGTGTGGCAGGCCAAGAAGAAATGCCCCGTGCTGGTGCTGCTGCCGCCCCACCACGACCTGTATAAGGCCTATTCCAAAAAAGTCAACGAGATCTACGAGCGCTTTACCGACCTGGTAGAGCCCTTCGGCATTGACGAGAGCTGGCTGGACGTCACCGGCAGCCTGCACCTCTTCGGCGGCGACGCCAAAGCCCTGGCCGACCGCATCCGCGAAACGGTGAAGGCGGAGACGGGCCTTACCCTCAGCGTGGGCGTGTCCTTCAATAAAGTGTTCGCCAAGCTGGGCAGCGACCTGAAAAAGCCGGACGCCACCACCGTCATCCCGTCGGAGGGCTGGCAGGACATCGTGTGGCCGCTGCCGGTGGGGGCGATGCTCTTCGCCGGCCGCTCCACCCAGCGGACGCTGGCCCAGTACGGCATCGAGACCATCGGCCAGCTGGCCGCCTGTCCCGAGGCGCTGGCGGAGCAGCTGCTGGGCAAGATGGGCGTCCAGCTGTGGCAGTACGCCAACGGTCTGGACAAAAGTCCTGTCCGTCCCCGCCACCAGCACGAGCCGGTGAAGTCCGTGGGCAACGGCACAACGTTCCCCGCCGACCTGGTGCGGTGGGAGCAGATACGGCAGGGGCTTGCGCCGCTGTGCGACAGCGTGGCCACCCGATTGCGGAAGCAGGGGCTGTACGCCGGCGGCGTCAGCGTCACGCTGAAAAGCGCGGACTTCAAAACCGCCAGCCGCCAGCTGCGGCTGGACGAGCCCACCCACCTGATGCGGGATATATGGGAGACAGCCCAGGCCCTGGCCTGCCAGCTGTGGAAAGCCCCCACGCCCATCCGCGCCATGACGGTGACGGCCCTGTACGTCACCGACAGCAGCCAGTCCTACCACCAGCTGGACCTGTTGGGAGGTCAGACCGCCCGCCGCAGCCAGCGGCAGGAAAAGCTGGAGAGCGCCGTGGACGCCATCCGGGAGAAGTACGGCAGCAGCGCCATCACCTTCGGCCAGTCGCAGCGGCCCACCGACCACGACGAATAAAGGCCGCGCCTGCAAACAGGCGCGGCCTTGCCGCATATTGACACGTATGGTATACTATATCGTGGAATTATGTGATAAAGAGGAAGAACGCTATGGAATACACCCAGGGCGCGGCCTTTGACTCCTTCGGACTCTCCGAGGCCACCATGCGCGCCATACGAAATAAGCACTATCAGGTCAGCACGCCGGTGCAGGCCGGGTGCATCCCGCCCATGCTGGAGGGGAAGGACGTGATCGCCAAAGCCCCCACCGGCACCGGCAAGACCATGGCCTTCGGCATCCCCATCATCGAGCGCATCGACCCGGAGCGCGAGGTGGTGCAGGCGGTGATCTTAGCCCCCACCCGGGAGCTGGCCATGCAGATCACCGACGAGATGCGGGATGTGGCCGTGTGCCACGAGGGCGTGCGGCTGGTGTGCCTGTACGGCGGCCAGCCCATCGGCAAGCAGATCGACGCGCTGAAGCGCAAGCCGCAGATCGTGGTGGCCACGCCAGGCCGCCTCTCCGACCACATGAAGCGCCGCACCGTCTCCCTCAAGGAGGTGTCCACCGTGGTGCTGGACGAGGCCGATCGTATGCTGGATATGGGCTTCATCCGGGACGTGACGCAGATTTTGGATAAAATACCCAACCGCAAGAATTTGGGTATGTTCTCCGCCACCATCTCCCGGGAGGTCATGGACATCTCCTGGGTCTACCAGCGCGACCCGGTGGAGATCACCGTCCAGGCCACCAAGGAGAACAAGCCCGACATCCTGCAATACCGGCTGGAGGTGTCCTCCGACGGCAAGGTGGACGCCATCGCCAAGATCCTGAACTGCGAGAATTACGAGCGCGTCATCTGCTTCTGCAACACCAAGGGCAGCACCGAGCGCCTGACCAAGTTCCTGCAGATGCGGGGCATCGACGCCCAGTGCATCCATGGGGACATTCCTCAGAAGAAGCGGGAGCAGGTAATGGATCTGTTCCGCAAGGGTAAGCTTCGGGTCTTTGTTTCCACTGACGTGGCCGCCCGGGGCATCGACGTGGATGATGTGGACATCGTGTTCAACTGCGACATTCCTGATGAAAATCAGGACTATGTCCACCGGATCGGCCGTACCGGCCGGGCCAGACGGCAGGGCGTGGCCGTCAGCTTTGTGGCGGACTTCCCCTCCAAGATCCGGATCGACGATATTGCCAAGAATACCCGCAATGAGATCCTGCCGGTGAAATTCGATGAAAACGGCAGCCTGACCATGGCATAACATAAAAGGAGTCCCTATGAAATTATGGAAGCGCCTGACAGCGCTGTGTCTCAGCGCTCTGGTGTGCGTTACCCTCCTGACCGCCTGCGGCCGGAAGGAATCGACAGACGGCCGGACATCCCTCTCCGTCTGCGTGGGTGAGACCCCCGCCACCTATGATCCTATCTACGCCCAGCGGATCGGGGACCAAACCATCCTGAACCACCTTTATGAAAATCTGATGCGGCTGGAAACGGGCGAAAACAGCCAGACCATCGCAGTCCCCGGTGCCGCCAAAAGCGTGGACATGAAGGAGAACAGCGATGGCACCGTCACCTACACCTTCCGCCTCCGGGGCGGCAAGTGGTCCGATGGCGTAGAGGTCAAGGCCAGCGACTTTGTATACGCCTGGCAGCGTCTGGCGGACCCCGCCACCGGCTCCGTGTATGCCCCGCTGCTGTCCATTGTCAGCGGCTATGCGGAGGCTCAGGCCTCCGGCGACATGAGTCTGCTGGCGGTGAGCGCCAAAAGCAGCACCACCCTTGTGGTGACCTTGACCGGTCATTATGACTGGTTCCTGCGGGAGGTCTGCACCTCCATCGCCACCATGCCTCTGCGGCAGGATGTTGTACAGCGGCTCAAGCAGGAGGCGGATGCCGCCAACGATAATCTGAAAGAGGATGAGACGCCCCGTCGCTGGTGGTCCGATCCCACCCGTCTGGTGACCAATGGTCCCTATACTGCCTCCGCAGAGGACGAAAATGCTCTGACGCTGACGGAAAATACTGCCTACGGCAAAAAGCTGACCGGTCCGGAGGATCTGACCTTCCGCTTCGGAGACACGCAAACGGCGGAGGTCCTGTATGATCAGGGCGTGGTAGACGCTGTCTGGCCTCTGACGGAGGAGGAGATGGCAGAGCAGATGGAAGCAGATGAGACCTGGCAGGCAGAGCCTGTTCTGGAGACTTACTCCGTCATGTTCAACTGCAGCCGTCTGGAGGATGAATCCATCCGCAAGGCCCTGAGTCTGGTGATCGACCGGGAGCAGCTGGCCGCCATGGCGGGGATTACGGCACAGCCCGCCGAGGGACTGGTGCCCCCCGGTGTGCCGGAGGACAACGCAGATCTGGATTTCCGCGCCTGCGGCGGCAGCCTGCTGGACAACGATCCGGAAAGCTACGCCGACCGCTGCCAGGACGCTGTGGACCTGATGCAGAATGCCGGATATGACCGGGGCAGCGACCTGAGTGCGGAGCTGGGTGCTCTGGAATATCTCTATGTGGATCAGGGCAGCAACAAGACCGTGGCCATGGCCCTGTGCGGTATGTGGGGCCACTATCTGGGCGTGAACGTGACGCCCAGAGCCGTAACGTCGGCGGAGCTGGCCTCCGCTATGCGCAGCGGGAATTACACGCTGGCCGGTATGTCCGTCAGCGCCGTGTGCAGCGATGCGGAATGTTTCCTGATGGACTGGACCACCGGCAATCGGGACAACTTCCTCCACTATGAAAACAGTGCCTACGATACGCTGATGTCCATCATCGCCGGTGCGGAGGACGGCTCGGCCCGTATGGGCTGTCTCCATGACGCGGAGGACCTGCTGCTGGAGATCGACTGCGCCATATCCCCCCTCTACACGGTGGGAACGGCCTGGAAGCTGCGGGACACCTATCTGGGTGCCATCCGGGACCCCCGGGGCTGGTTCGACTTCCGGGGCGTGTATCCCAAGCCCGTCACCGTGCAGTAATTCCAACGGAACCAATGGAATACGCCGCGACCGCAATGAAATGCAAAAACAACGCAGCCGTTTTTGGGATAATCTCCCGAAAACGGCTGCGTTTTTTATGTTCCAAACTCTTGCGGACAACTTTCTTACGGCTTCGCGTAGATTTTTCTTCCGGCGGACCAGACTGCCTGTACGGCCCCCTCCTGACGGCGGTACACCGCCCGTTCCAGCCGCTCCGCCGGAGTCAGGGTACGGGGCTGGGGCAGTGTGTCATCCGCCAGTACGATGGCGTGAAGGGAATTTCCCGCGGCAAAGCCCGGCTGCTCTCCAAAGAATTCCGCCCTGGCAGAGGTAGCCAGATACCACCCCTCCGCCACGGTGAGGAAGGGGGTGTTCCAGTCATCCATCATCCGCCGGGCCTTGGAAGCCCGGACGGCGGCCGCCGTCACGTCAAACAGATCCAGATGATCGCCTCCGGCGATGTCGCTGCCAAGAGCCACCTTTACGCCCTCGTCCAGCATCCTCCGTACCGGCGCCACGCCGGAGCAGAGATTCTGATTGGAGTCGGCGCAGTGGACCACCGTTACCCCCGCGTCCTTCATGGCCTGCCGTTCCCGCTCATCCGACCACACGCAGTGGGCCATCACCGTGCGGCCGTTCCAGAGACCGTATTTGGCGTAGGTCTCCCAATACTGTTTGCAGTCCGGGTGCAGCTGATGCACCCAGTCCATCTCCGCGCCGTTTTCCGACAGGTGGGACTGGACCGGCAGATCCCGCTCCGCCGCCAGCTTTCCCAAAAATGCCATCAGCTCATTCGTGCAGGAGGGGGTGAACCGGGGTGTCAGAATTGGCTTGATGTGCCGGAGATCCTGGCAGGCCTCCAGCCACCGCACCGTTTCCCCCATGGATTCCTCTGTGCTTTCTTCCAGAACGCCGGGGGCGGCGTTTCGGTCCATGTTCACCTTGCCCACATAGCCGGTGATGCCCGCCTTTTCCAGCTCGTCCATCAAAATCAGGGTGGCGTCGGTGTGGAGAGAGGAAAACATACACACCCGGGTCGTCCCGCAGGACACCAATTCCCCCGCCAGCTGCCGGTACACCGTCCGGGCATAGTCCGTGTCAGCAAACCGGGCCTCCGTGGGGAAGGCGTAGGCATTCAGCCAGTCCAGCAGGGGCAGATCCATACCCATCCCCAGCATGGGATACTGGGGAGCGTGGAGGTGCAGGTCCGCAAAGGACTGGACGATCAGGCAGTCTCCATAGTCCTCCACAGACGCTCCGGCATATTGCTCCGGCAGCATCGGATACACCCCGGTAATGACGCCGTTTTCAGCGATAAGATAACCGTGTTCCGTCACATCCAGCCGGCCGCAGGCCGGCGCGGAAACGATATTTCCTTTCAGAATAGTGGTCATTGCGTCCTCCTTTCAAAACAAAAGAGCGCCCGCATAAGCGGACGCTCATAGCAAGATCTTAGGCGATCTCATAGAAACTTCCGCGCCTGAGACGATCCCATCAGCGGAATTATATGAGCCATATTTCCTTTTATAGTTTAATCATACCACGGCGCCGGGAAAAAGGCAAGCCTCTCCGTCGGCACACACCGTCGGCACACATCCGGGAATTGTCGCCTATACTGGCGTACAGGCAAAATTCCGCCTGAATCGAGGAAAAGGCGTTGATTCGTATGCTGCAAGCATTGAGCTGGGCCGCTTTGGGCACCGGCTTTACCTTTCTGATGACCACCTTAGGGGCTGCGGTGGTATTTTTCTTTGTGGAGGAGCCCCGGCCCCAGTTCCAG
>ERZ857757.1292-NODE-1292-length-20388-cov-8.966557_pt1 | contig 20388 bp, 13 predicted proteins | sample MGYA00519764_ERZ857757 | MGnify/ENA primary metagenome ERZ857757 (study PRJEB31778, sample SAMEA3449359) | human gut metagenome | biome: human gut; feature: human-associated habitat; material: faeces | place: United Kingdom | collected 2010/2012 ... | reverse complement strand
GAGTCTGCAGCAACCAGCCGGGAGGAGATAGGCAACCCGGTCTATCCTCCGGCACGGCGCAAGCTGGCGGAACATGGGATATCCTGCGACGGTCACGCGGCGCGGCAGCTCACCAATGCCGATTACGAGAAGTACGACCTGCTGATCGGGATGGACAGAGCCAACCTCCGGGATATGTACCGCATCTGCGGCGGCGATTTCTCTGGCAAGCTGCACCTCCTGATGGACTACACCAAGCAGTCCCGCGATGTAGCCGACCCGTGGTACACCGACGATTTCGAGACTACATGGCAGGATGTGCTGGCAGGCTGCCAGGAACTTTTGAAAGAATCCATGAGAGAATGAGGTGATTCGATTGGCACAAAATGATAAGATTCAACTGTTCGAGGACAAGCGCATCCGCACCGCGTGGGATGAGGAAAAGGAAGAATGGTACTTCTCCATTGTCGATGTGGTAGCTGTGCTGACTGACAGTCCAAATCCTCAAACCTACTGGCGCGTACTTAAAAAGCGTTTAAAGGACGAGGGAAATGAAACCGTTACAAGTTGTAACGCTTTGAAAATGACCGCTGCAGACGGCAAGCGCCGTCTGACCGATGTGGCTGACACCGAGCAGCTTCTCCGCATCATCCAGTCTATTCCTTCACCGAAAGCAGAGCCGTTCAAGCTATGGTTGGCACAGGTTGGCCGGGAGCGTATCGAAGAAACTATCGACCCTGAGTTGACCATTGACCGTGCTCTGGAAACCTACCTCAAGAAAGGTCACACCCGCGAATGGATCAACCAACGGCTGCAGGCCATTCAAGTCCGCAAGGAGCTGACGGATGAGTGGGATGCCCGTGGTGTACAAAAAGGCGTGGAGTACGCTATCCTCACGGACGAGATTTCGCGCGCATGGTCGGGGATGTCCACCCGCCAGTACAAAAACCTGAAAGGCTTGAAAAAGGAAAACCTCCGTGATAACATGACCACGCTGGAGCTGGTGCTGAATATGTTGGCAGAAGCCACCACCACACAGTTTTCAAAGGATCGAAAGCCCTCGACCTTCCAAGAGAATCTGGAAGTTGCTAAAGCTGGTGGACAGGTTGCCGGGCGAACGAGGAAAGACATTGAGTCACAGTCCAATACGCCGGTCATCTCCCCGAAGAACGCCACACAGCTCAATCAGATCATGACTGACCTTCTGGAAGGGGCCGCTGCGGATACGAACGAGATGCCAGAGGAAAAATGAGTGTTTTCGCATAACGGTTTTTCATGTGACCAGTTGGCAGCTTCTGAAAGCACCTATCAAAAAAGTTTGTGAAAAGTTAAAAAAGAACGAAGAATTCCGATTTGCACATGGCATTTTTGAACTGAGGGTTCAAAAATCTACAGTGGTATAGCATGACAAAAAGAAAAGCACCGCAAAGCGGTGCTTTTCTTTTTGGGTTCCGGTCCAAACCGACATTTCCATCCGGATGGAGGGGAAAAACCTTGACAAACACAGCCCTTGGGGGATAGACTAAACTATCTCTTTGTGTGCATTGACGAAGAGACAGTTGTGTAATTTGGAGGACGACACCATGAGCAAGCAGACGGAGCGCGACGCATTCCGCAGCCGCTGGGGCTTTATCCTCGCCTGCATCGGCAGCGCAGTGGGCATGGGCAACATCTGGCGCTTTCCCTATCTCGTGTCCGCATGGGGCGGCATGACCTTCCTGCTGCCGTATTTCCTCTTTGTTCTTCTGATCGGCTCGACCGGCATCATCGGCGAGATGGCGCTTGGCCGCTCCACCCGCTCCGGCCCCATCGGCGCGTTCGGGCAGGCGGCTGCCCTGCGCGGCAGACGCAGCACGGGCGAGGCGGTCGGCTATATCCCGGTGCTCGGCTCGCTGGCGCTCGCCATCGGCTACAGCTGCGTGGTGGGCTGGATCTTCAGGTATCTTGCGCTGGCGCTCGACGGCGGACTCTTTGCCATGGGACAGAATATGAACGTCATCGTCGACCGCTTCAACGGCACGGCCTGCGGCTGGGGCAATAATTTCTGGCTGGTGATCGCGCTGGCGGTCAACTTTGCCATCATGGCCTTCGGCGTGGGCGGCGGCATCGAGCGGGCGAACAAGGTCATGATGCCCGTGCTGTTCTTTCTCTTTGCGGGACTGGGCGTCTACATTGCAACGCTGCCCGGCGCGGGCGACGGCTACCGCTACATCTTTACCCTCGACCCCGTGGGCCTTGCCGACCCGAAGCTGTGGATCTACGCCTTCGGGCAGGCGTTCTTCTCGCTCTCCGTGGCGGGAAACGGCACGGTGATCTACGGCTCCTACTTCTCGGACGACGAGTCGATCCCCTCCGCCGCGCGCAACGTGGCGCTGTTCGATACGCTGGCGGCGCTGCTGGCGGCGCTCGTCATCATTCCCGCGATGGCGGCGGGCGGCGCGGACCTTTCCGACGGCGGCCCGGGACTGATGTTCATTTTCCTTGTGAACGTGTTCAACGGGATGCCCGGAGGGCGCGTGATCGGGCTGGTGTTCTTCCTCTGCGTGCTCTTCGCGGGGCTCACCTCGCTTGTGAACCTCTACGAGGTCTCGGTCGAGGCGCTGCAGGATAAGCTGCACCTCAAGCGCGTGGCGGCGGTCGCGGTCATCGCCGTGATCGGCACGGCGGTGTCGCTGTGCATTCAGGCCATCGTCTCCGACTGGATGGACGTGGTGTCCATCTACATCTGCCCGCTCGGCGCGCTGCTGGCCGGCATCCTGTTCTTCTGGGTGGCGGGGAAGGACTTCGTCCTTGCCGCGGTCAACAAGGGCGCGGGCAAGCCCATCGGCGCGTGGTTCTATCCTCTGAGCAAATATGTCTACTGCGCCTGCGCGCTGCTCGCGCTCATCGCGGGCGCGCTCCTCGGCGGCATCGGCTGAGACGAAAGCGCCGTCCCACGGACGGCGCTTTTCAGCGGAATGCGGTTAGATAAACTTAACTATTCATGATTTCTTAACGATTTGGCCTATTGACAGAGTAGGGAAGTGCTCGTATAATCTATGACAGATTGTCATTTTACGACAGCTTGTCATACAGGAGGGGCCTATGCCGACCGATACCTTTTTCCGTCTGCCGGAGGAGAAGCGAACGCGCATTTTAGAGGGTGCGTGGAGCGAATTTACCGCCGTGCCCTACGCCGAGGCGTCCATCAACCGCATCGTGCAGACCTCGCGCATCCCGCGCGGCAGCTTTTACCAGTATTTCGAGGATAAGAACGACCTGTTCCTCACCCTCATCGACGAGATCCGCGACCGGTTTCTTGACCTGTTCCATGATACGCTCGAGCGCTCGGGCGGAGACCTTTTTGCCATGCCGCTCGCGCTGCTCGACGCAATGATCGCTCCAAGCGGCTGCATCACGCCGGCGTTTTCCCGCGCCTTTGCCCTGCTGAGCCTGAACGTCAATATGGACGTGCAGCAGCTCTTCTTTGAGCGCGCGGCGGGGGAGCTCTGCCCGCAGAAGCTCCTCGAGCACATCGACCCCGCGCTCCTGCGTACGCAGGAGGACGGCTTTGTGGACGACGTATTCACCCTGCTCGTGGGAGCGCTTGCCTGCGCCATCGCCCGCACGCTGAAAAAGCCGGAGAGCTTCGCGCTCGAGCGCGAGCGGATGCGCGGGCGCATTGAGATCATCAAAAACGGCAGCGCTGCCGTACCCGAAGGAGGACACCGCAAATGAAGAAAAGATGGATGGCTCTGCTGCTTGCACTCGCCATGCTCTCGGCGCTGGCGGTCGGCGCGCTGGCAGACGAACAGAAAAAGGATGAGACCGCCGCGGAGACCGCGCAGACCGCGCCGGACGCGGAGGGCACGCTGCGCTTTGAAAACCTCAGCGCGCGCATGAAAACGGGCTATTACACCGTCATGTCGCTGGAGGAGAACATCGCTGCGATCGAGTGCATAGACTACGACAAAATGTACGAGGACCTGCGCGACGGCCTCAACAGTATCGCCTCCGCCCAGTGGGGTCTGATCCAGATGGGACAGGGCGAGAGCTACACCTATGAGACCCTTACACAGCGCTACGACGCCCTGCGCAAGACCTTCGACGACATCAAGGAGGGCAAGCTCCAGCAGGACAACGCCGACCTCGTCCGCCAGCTCCGCAACGCGCAGGCTTCGCTTCTGGCGGCGGGTGAATCGCTGTATGTCGGCCTTCTCGCGCTCGAGGACCAATCCGCCGCGCTGACGAGACAGACCGCGGCGCTTGACCGCACGATCGAGGAAGTGAAGCTGCGCTATGAGCTTGGTCAGGTCAGCGCCATGACGCTTCAGCAGACGGAAGCGGGCAAGGCGCAGGTGGAGAGCGGAAAAGCGGCGATCGATGCCGCCGCCGCACAGCTGCGCCGTCAGCTCAACGCCATGATCGGGGAGGAGCTGACCGCGCCGCTCACGCTCAATGCCCTTCCCGAGGTGACCGCGGAGCAGCTTGCCGCCATGGATGTGGAGAAGGACCTGGAAAAAGCGAAGGCAGTGAGCTACGACCTTTACGCCGCCAAGCTCACGCTCGAGGACGCGGACGAGGAATACAAAGACAAGGCGGGCGATCTCGGCTACAACAAGGACAATTATGAGTATATTGCCGTCAAGCACCGGTGGCAGGCGGCGCAGTACACCTACAACGCCGCCGTGCAGAACTTCGAGCTGAGCTTCCGCTCGCTCTATGACAGCGTGCAGAGCTACGCGAGCGCGCTGAATGCGGCGAAGGTCTCGCTCGAGTGCGAGCGCAGCGACCTCGCGGCCGCACAGCTCAGGTACGAGCAGGGCACGATCTCCGAGAATGCTCTGCATACGGCAGAGGACGAGCTTTACACCGCGCAGGACACCGTCTCCGGCGCGGAGCGCGACCTGTTCACCGCATACAACAACTATCGCTGGGCCGTGGACTACGGCCTGCTGGCCGGCTGAGGAGGGCTGAAACGATGAAACAGAAAACGATTTCCCTGCTGCTGGCGCTCGCGCTGGCGCTGAGCCTTGCGGGCTGCAAAAAGGAAGAGACCGTCACCGCGCCCGCCGGCGTCGCCGTGCAGGTGCAGACGGTCGAGGCGCAGGACATCGCCTCGGAGAACACGGTCTCCGGTCAGGTGACCGCCGGCAGCGAAACGAGCGTCTACGTCACGGCCACGGCCAAATGCACCGCCGTTTATGTCGAGGCGGGCGACGCGGTCAAGGCGGGCGACGTGATCTGCTCGCTCGACATGGAAAGCTCGCTCGCGCAGTACCGCGCGGCGGAGATCGGCTACACGAGCGCCGCGTCGAGCTACAGCGACCAGAAGAACATTCTGGACCGACAGGTCGCTCTGTACGAAAAGAACTGGAACGACACCAAGGCGCTTTTCGAGATCGGCGCAGCCTCCCAGTCGGAGGTCGACCAGATGGAGCTGCAATATCTCTCCACCAAGGCGCAGCGTGATTCCACGCTCGCCCAGCTTGAAGCAAGTATGCAGAGCGCGAAGTCGAGCTACGAGCAGCTTGCCCTCGCGATGGAGAACATCGACAGCCATGGCAACGTCATCGCGCCGGTGGACGGCGTGCTCGCCTCGCTCACCGCGAGCGAGGGCGGCATGGTCTCACCCAGCTACGCCGTCGCCGTCATCGACGGCGCGGAGCAGATGAAGGTCAACGTCATGGTCTCCGAGGCGCTGGTGCCCAAGCTCGCCATCGGCGACACGGTCACGGTCCGCGTCAGCGCGGCGGACGCCGAATTTGAGGGCGTGATCCGCTCCGTTGAAAAGACCGCCAATCAGGTGACAAAGCTCTACACCGTCACCGTCACGGTGCCCGCGGAGGTCGAGGGCCTGCTCTCCGGTATGTTTGCCGACGTGACCTTCCACACCGCTGTGAGCGAGAGCGCGGTCGTCGTGCCGAGTGAGGCCATCCTCACGAGCAGCGACAGGCAGTATGTCTTTATCGTCGAGAACGACACGGCAAAGCGCGTCGACATCACCACGGGCCTCACCGGCAGCGGCATGACCGAGGTCACGAGCGGTCTTGACGCGGGCGAGCAGCTCGTCACCGTGGGTCAGCAGTACCTCTCCGACGGCGACGCCGTGCGCGTCGTGGAGGGATAAGCTCCATGAACATTGCAAAATTCTGCATCAGGCATAAGGTCACAACGCTGCTCGCGGTCATTATGATCGCCGTGTTCGGCGTGGTCTACACCACCCAGCTCCAGATGGCGCTGCTGCCGAACATCGAGTACCCCGCGGCCTATGTGTACTGCTACTACAACGGCGCGGGCCCCGAGGACATCGAGCAGCTCGTCACACGCCCGCTCGAGTCCGCCATCATGTCGGTGCCCGGCGTCGACTCCGTCACCTCCTCGAGCGCCGACAGCATCTCGACCATTCAGATCATGTACGTTGAGAACACCGACGTGGACATCGCGGCGACCAAGCTGCGCGAGAAGTTCGACGCGCTCAGCCTGCCCGACGGCTGCGGCTCTCCCGTCATTCTGAACATCAACGTGTCCGAGTTGATGCCGAGCGCCATCGTCGGCCTCCTCGGCGACGACCTCGCCGCCCTCCAGCAGCAGGCGGAGAACGTGGTCGCCCCCGCGCTCGAGCGCATCGACGGCGTGGCGTCCGTCTCCGTCTCCGGCGGTGTGGAGCGTCAGATCACCGTGACGCTCGACGCGCAGCGCGCCGCGGGCTACGGCCTCTCCACCAGCTACATCACCCAGATCCTGCAGGCGGAGAACCTGCTCTATCCCGCCGGCGAGGTCTACAACGGCAGCCAGAAGCTCTCCGTCACCACCGACGCGCAGCTCTCCACGGTCGATGAGGTCGCCAACATCAACATCCCGCTCCAGACCGGCGGCACGGTGCGCCTCGGCGAGGTCGCCGACGTCGCCTTCGAGACCTCCGACCGCGACGCCATCGCCGCGATGGACGGTACGCCCGGCATCATCCTACAGGTCAGCAAGCGCTCCGGCGCGAACGAGGTCAAGACCGCCGAGGCGGTGGTCGCGGCGATGGAGGAGCTGGCGGCGAAGGACGGCTCCATCCACTACGCCATCCCCTACGTCGCGAGCGAGTACATCAACGTCGCCGTCGACGCCGCGCTCGAGGGCATCATCCTCGGCGTCGTGCTTGCGGCGCTCGTGGTGTGGCTGTTCCTGCGCCGCGGCGGCGCGACCATGACCATCGCGGTCTCCATGCCCGTGTGCATCCTCGCGGTGTTCGTGCTGATGTACGTCTGCGACCTGACGCTCAACATGATGAGCCTCGGCGGCATCGCCATGGGCGTCGGCATGATCGTGGATAACTCCATCATCGTGCTCGAAAACATCTACCGCTGGGCGTCCGAGGGACACGACCGCATGACCAGCTGCGTCGAGGGCACGAAGGAGGTCACGCTCTCGCTGACCGCCTCGACCCTCACCACCGTTGCGGTGTTCCTGCCGCTCGGTCTCACCGGCGGCATCGCGGGTCAGATCTTCAAGGATTTCTGCCTGACCATCGCCTTCCTCATTCTCGGCTCGCTCGCTGTCGCCGTGACGCTCGTGCCGCTGCTGTGCTACTTCCTGCTCGACGAGAGCAAGGTGCATCTTGACGCCCTGCAAAGGGCGCAGAAGGGCGGACGCCGCGCGCAGAAGCTCATGGACTGGTATGTGAAAAAGCTCGACTACTATGTGCATCACCTCAAGCGCGGCGTGCTGGTGTCCGTCGCCCTCGTCGCGGTATTCCTCGCCGCCTGCCTGAACACCAAAATGGTGCTCCTGCCCGAGATGGACGAGGGCATGGTCACCGTGACCGTCTCCATGCCCATCGGCTCAAAGGTCGAGCAGGCGGCGGCGATGGCGGAGCGTGTCGCCGCCATTGCCGAGGAGACCATCCCCGAGCTTGCCGGCTACTACTACACCGCCGATAGCGGTCAGAGCGCCAGTCTGGTGCTCAACCTCACCGACAAGGGCGAGCGCGACCGCAGCGCGACCGACATTGCCAACGCCCTGCGCGACGCGACCTATGACGTTGCCGGCTGCGAGATCACCTGCTCCGCCTACGACATGGGCGCGATGATGGGCGGCAGCGGCGTGAGCGTCAACATCACGGGCGAGGACTACACCACGCTCAAGATGATCGCGGATGACCTCACCGCGCAGATCGCGGCGATCCCCGGCGCGGTGGACGTTTCCTCCACGGTCGCCGAGCAGGTGCCGCAGGTCAAGGTGACCGCGGACCGTCAGGCGTGCTCGCAGTACGGCCTGACCGCCTACAGCGTCGCCGCAGCGGTGCGCTCCGGCCTGACCGGAACCACCGCCACCACCGTCACCATCGACAATAAGGAGGTCGACGTGGTCGTGCGCGGCGACGGCCGCGCGGAGGAGAGTCTGGACGCCCTGCGCTCCATGGCAATCTCCACGCCGACCGGCGGCAGCGTGCCGCTCGGCAGCATCGCCGACGTCAGCGTCGTCATGTCCCCGCAGACCATCACGCGCTACAACCAGTCCCGTCAGGTGACCATCTCCGGTGACGCTGCGGACGGCGACACGAGCGCCATGGCCAAGAGCATCCGCGCCATCCTCGCGGGCTACACGCTCCCCGGCGGCTACACCGCCGAGCTTGCCGGCGGCTACACGGAAATGATGGAGAACTTCTCCGACCTCGGCCTCGCGCTCATCGTCTCCGTCGGCCTTGTGTACTTCGTGCTGGCCTCGCAGTTCGAGTCCTTCGTCATGCCGGTCATCATCATGATGATCCTGCCCATCGCCTTTGCCGGCGCGCTCTTCGCGCTGCCGCTCACAGGCAAGGACCTTTCGATGATCTCGCTCGTCTCCCTCATCATGCTTGCCGGTACGGTGGTCAACGCCTCCATCGTCCTCGTGGACTACATCAAGCAGCGCCGTGACCGCGGCGAGACGCGCGAGGAGGCCATTCTCCACGCCTGCCCGCTGCGTATCCGCCCCGTGCTGATGACCACGCTCACCACCATCCTCGCCCTCGTGCCGACGGCGCTCGGCATGACCGGCAAGATGAACGAGATGATGAGCGACATGGGTACCACCATGATCGCCGGTATGCTCGTCTCGACCGTCATCACGCTGCTCTTCACTCCCGTGTACTACTGCGTCATCGACGACCTGACGCACCGCCGGGAGCGGAGGAAGGCTAAAAAGCTCGCCGCCGCGCAGAGCGAACCATAAAACAGCAAAGCAAAACGGAAGGACCGCGCTCGCGGTCCTTCCGTTTATTCAATAGGCTCTCAGCCGTTGTCTCCGCCGTCCGCCGGCTCTGCGGCGCCCTCCGCGGACGCTTTCCCACCGGCGGCGTCCTCCGCGGGCGTCTTCGCCGGGCGGTCCGCCTCCGCGGGACCGTCCTCGATGGGACGCTCCTCGCTCCGATCGGGCAGGACGGTCGCCTGCCCGTCGAGCCGGCGGTTGACGAACATCCGCGCGGGATCGGCGCTGCGGTTCTTCAGCAGGATGACCGCCGTGAGAACGATCATCACAAGGCTCAGCGCCTGCGACACGCGCACGCGCTCGCCGAAGAGTGTGACGTGGAAAAGATACAGGCTGTCGGTCCGCAGCCCCTCGATCCAGAAGCGCCCGATGCCGTACCAGAGAAAATAGAAGCAGGTGTTCTCACCGTCGAAGCGCCGTACCTTGTCCACCGCAAGGCAGAGGAGCAGCAGCCCCGCGACGTTCCAAAGGCTCTCATACAGGAACGTCGGATGCACGTCGATATAGTAGGTGCCGCTGATCCACAGCCGCATCCGCCACGGCAGCTCGGTCATGCCGCCGAAGGCCTCGCGGTTGAAGAAATTGCCCCAGCGGCCGATGGCCTGTCCGATGAAGATGCCCGCGACGCAGCAGTCGGTCATCGCCCAAAAGCTGAGCTTCTTTTTCCGGCAGACGAGCCACGCTGTCAGGAATGCCGCGAGAATGCCGCCGTAAATGGCAAGCCCGCCGTCCCAGATGCGGTAGGTCTCCGCCCAGTCGATGCTGCCGTCCGCAAGGCGGAACTGGTCAAGGTAAAAGAGCACATAGTAGACCCGCGCGCCGACGATGGCAAAGGGGATGGCCCAAAGCACGGTGTCGATCACGTCGTCCTCGGTCAGACCGTAGCGCGGCGCGCGCTTCATGCAGAACCACAGGGCGATGAGCAGCCCCGCGGCGATGAGCACGCCGTACCAGTAGATGCCGTTGCCGATGTCGAGCAGCTTGGGCGAGAGGGTAAAGCGCCAGTCGCCGAACAGCCCGGGAAAGCTGATGTCTGCGTTGGGATAACTCATTGGGAAGCTCCCTCCTTCTTGGGGATAAGAATGGACAGCGCGCTGCGCTCCTCGACGATGCTCTCGCGCAGAAACGCCTCCACATCCGCGCGGGTGACGGAATCGTACACCTCTGGGAAGCGGAAGGGATCAAAGCCGCGGAACGCGCCGTCCGCAACGGATACGGCGATGTTCTCGAAGCTGTTGAGCGCGCGCAGCGTCGAGCCGAAGCTCGCGCGGCGGAGCTGCTGATAGAACGCCTCGTCCACGCCCTCGCGCGCGAGGCGCTGCGCCTCGTCCAGAATGGCGCGCACGACCGCCTCGGGCGCATCGCTGTCGCCGCCCGCATAGAGATAGGCGATGCCGGGCAGCTGGTCGAAGCCGCCGCCGAAGCTGCCGTTGATGAGCCCCTTATCGTAGAGCCGCTGGTAGAGCGGCGAGGAATCGCCGAGCAGGATGTCGCAGGCGATGTCCGCGATGATATCCTGCCGCATCAGCGCCGCGCCGTCCGCTGCGGGAGGGCACTTGAAGCCGACGAGGAACTGCGGCATCGAGACCTCCATCGCCTCGCGGCGGCACTTCTCGACGACGCGCATATCCTCCTGCCCGTAGTCGCGCTCGATGGCCTCGCCCCGGCTTTCCGGCAGGATCTCCTCCGCGATGGCGGCGATCTCGTCGGGCTTCACGTCGCCGACGACGCACAGCATCATGTTCGCCGGGTCGTAGAACGCCTTGTGGCAGGCATAGAGCGTTTCGGGCGTGATCTCCGCGATGCTCTCCACCGTACCGGCGATGGCGACGCGGGCGGGGGAGGAGTGGTACAGGCACTCGAGCAGGTTGGTGTAGACCCTCCAGTCGGGCGTGTCCTCCACCATGCGGATCTCCTGACCGATGATGCCGCGCTCCTTGTCCACGCTCTCCTGCGTGAAGTAGGGGACGGAGACGAACGAGAGCAGGATCCTCAGATTCTCCTCAAAGTGCTCCGTGCAGTCGAAGTAATAGGCGGTCGTCGCGTTGGAGGTGAAGGCGTTCGGCTCCGCGCCGTTCTGGCTCAGAACCTGCAAAGCGTTGCCGTCCTCGGTGTCGAACATCTTGTGCTCCAGATAGTGCGCGATGCCAGCGGGCGTATCGTGCCACACGCCGTCGAGCCGGAAGCGCATATCCATGCCGCCGTAGCGCGTGGTGAAAAAGGCGTAGCGTTTGCGGTAGAGGGGTTTGGGCACAACGGCGACGGTCAGGCCGTTCGGCAGCGTGGTCCGCAGCACCGTTTCGCCGATGCGGGGATAATTCGTTTCGTTCCACTTCATTGCGCCGCGCCCTCCTTTCCGGTGAGGAAATAGACCGTGTCGAGCCGGATGCTCCGCGCCGCCTCGGCGACGCGCTCGGGCGTGACGGCCTCGAGCTGCGCGAGCAGCGCGTCGGTATCCTCCCACAGCCCCGTCGCAGCCTGTCCGAGATAGTATTCCTCCAGCCGGCCCGCGCTGTCCTCGCGCGAGCGGAGCGAGGAGAGCATACAGCTCCGCGCGCCCTCCAGCTCCCACGGTTCGAAGTCACCGTTCTGCACGGCCTCGAGCTGCGCGGCGATCTCGCGCCGCGCGACCTCGTAATTTTGCGCCTCAATGCCGCTCGACACCGTAATGATGCCCTTGGACCGGTGGTAGCCGGACGAGGCATAGTAGCACAGCGAGAGCTTTTCGCGCACGTTCAGAAACAGCTTGGAGTTGGAGTAGCCGCCGAAGATGAGGTTCGCCAGCAGCAGCGCGGGCGTGTCCTCGCTCGCGGCGCGGTAGCCCATGGCGAGCTTCGCCTGCGTCACGTCCATCGTCTCCGTGATCTCGCGCACCGTTTCGGGCGCGCCCACACGCTCGGCGACCGCAGGCTCGGCGACCCGCTCGCGCGGGAGCGCTGCCAGCGCACGGTCCAGCGCCCCCTCCACGCGCGCGCAGTCCGCGCTGCCGCAGTAGAACAGCTCAATGCGCGCCGTGGCAAGAAGCTCGCTGTAATAGCGGTAGAGCGTCTGGTTCGTCAGCCTTTCCACGCCCGTCACAGTGCCGAGCCGGTCGATGCCGTAGCGCTCACCGCGGCACATCTCCTGCAAAAGCCGCGCGTCGGCGTAGTCGCGCTTGTCGTTGAGGATGCTCTCGATGGCGTCGATCAGGTTCTCCTTTTCGCTCTCTACATAGTCCGCGAGAAAGCGCCCGTTCCGCGTGAGCGGGTCGAGCAGCAGCTCGCCGAGCAGGTCGGCCATCGGTTCGAGCAGCCGCTCTCTGCCGGGGACATAACGCTCGTCAAGAAAGCTGCCGACAAAGCCGAGGCATTGATTCTCACCCTTCTTGCGCACGGTGTAGGCGATGGACGCCCCGTAAAGGCGGTCCAGCTCCGCGGCGATCGAGCGCATATCGCGGTGCGCGGTCGTGCCGCGGCGCAGCACGGCGGGCAGCAGCGCACCGGCAGCGACGGTGCTCTCTTCCAGCGGCGTGATGAGCTGCGCGCCCAGCACGCCGGTCTTGAATTTTGCGGCGGGGACATAGGTCAGAAAAACGCCCTCCGCCAGTTCCTTTCGCAAGGGCTCCATAAAAGCGGCTCCTTTTCCATTCTATATTGATGGTAGCATAGCACGAAAATGTGAACATTACCACATCTTTTCATAAAATCTTTCCCATTCGCCGTTTTTCCCGCGAATAAGCCTTGACTTTTCTGCTAAACTCGTGTAAACTGATTCCTGTTGTAAAGTGTTATGACTTTACACGGAATACTCAAAGGAGGATTCCCCGTGAAAAATCAGACCTTTCGCATGACGATGCTCTTTGACTTCTACGGCGAACTCCTCACCGAGCGGCAGAAGGAATTTTACGAGCTTTACTACGACGAGGACCTGTCCCTCTCCGAGATCGCCGAGAACTACGGCATCTCCCGCCAGGGCGTGCGCGACGTCATCGTCCGCGCCGAGGCGTACATGACCGAGATCGAGGATAAGACCGGCCTTGTCAAGCGCTTTATGCAGCGCACCCCCCACCTCGAGCGCATTGAGGCGGCGGCGGACGAGCTGCGCAGGCTCAATGACCGCCGGTATGAGGATTCCCGCATCGCAGAGCTCGTGACCGTGATCGAACAGGAGACCGCGGCACTCAAGGAGTAAGAAGGAGCATTTCATGGCATTTGAGGGCCTGAGCGAAAAGCTCAACAGCGTATTCAAGGGCCTGCGCGGCAAGGGCCGCCTGACCGAGGAGGACATCAAGCTCGCGATGCGCGAGGTGCGCATGGCGCTGCTCGAGGCGGATGTGAGCTACAAGGTCGTCAAGGACTTTGTCGCCAGAGTTTCCGAGCGCGCCGTCGGCGCCGAGGTGCTCGACAGCCTCACTCCCGCCCAGCAGGTCATCAAGATCGTCAACGAGGAGCTGACGGCTCTGATGGGCGGCGCGAACGCGCGCTTGACCTTTGCCAACAACCCGCCGACGGTCGTGATGATGGTCGGCCTTCAGGGCGCGGGCAAAACGACGAACGTCGCCAAGCTCGCCGGCCTTCTGCGCCGGCAGGGCAAGCGTCCGCTGCTCGCCGCCTGCGACGTGTACCGTCCCGCGGCCATCACGCAGCTGCAGGTCGTCGGTGCCCAGCTCGGCCTGCCCGTGTTCGAGATGGGGCAGATCGACCCCGTCACCATCGCGGTCGAGGCGGTCAAGTACGCCAAGGACCACGGCAACGACATCGTCTTTCTCGATACCGCCGGCCGCCTGCACATCGACGAGCAGCTCATGGACGAGCTCAAGCGCGTCAAGGCGGCGGTGAAGCCGAACGAGATCTTGCTGGTCGTGGACGCCATGACCGGACAGGACGCCGTGAACGCCGCCACCGCGTTTGACGAAGCTCTCGGCATCGACGGCGTCGTGCTCACCAAGCTCGACGGCGACGCCCGCGGCGGCGCGGCGCTCTCCATCCGCGCGGCGACCGGAAAGCCCATCAAATACATCGGCACGGGCGAAAAGCTCGACATGCTCGAGCCCTTCCACCCCGACCGCATGGCCTCCCGCATCCTCGGCATGGGCGATGTGCTCAGCCTCATCGAAAAGGCGGAGCAGCACGTCGACGAGGAGAAGGCGAAGAAGCTCGAGGAAAAGCTCAAGAAGAACCGCTTCACCCTCACCGACTACTATGAACAGCTCGTGCAGCTGCGCGGCATGGGCGACCTCAGCCAGCTCGCCGAGATGATGCCCGGCGGCATGGGCAAGCAGTTGGCCGGCGCCGAGATCGACCCCAAGGTCATGGCGCACACCGAGGCCATCATTCTCTCCATGACGCCGGAGGAGCGCGAGAACCCCAAGCTCCTCGGCGCGAGCCGCAAAAAGCGCGTCGCCGCCGGCTGCGGACTGGAGGTCGTGGACGTCAACCGCCTCTTAAAGCAATTCGAGATGATGCAGGACCTTGTCAAGCAGATGACCCGCGGCAGGATGCCCAAGGGACTCGGCGGCTTCGGCGGCAAGGGCGGCATGAGCCGGATGCACGGCTTCGGCCGCAAGAAGCGCTTCAAGTAATACCCCGTTGATTCATGCCAAGTGCATACGATCATACAACAAAAAACATATTTTATTTCGGAGGAAAAACACCATGGTCAAAATTCGTCTGCGCCGTATGGGCGCCAAGAAGGCTCCTTTCTATCGCGTCGTCGTCGCCGATTCCCGCTATCCCCGCGACGGCCGCTTCATCGAGGAGATCGGTACCTACAATCCCTGCGTGAGCCCCGCTGAGATCAAGATCGACGCCGAGCGTGCTCAGGAGTGGATCAAGACCGGCGCCCAGCCCACCGACACCGTCCGCGCGCTGCTCAAGAGAATCAACGCGATTTGATCCGCGGGGGACAACGCATGAAGGACTTGCTGCTCTACATCGCCAAAAATCTGGTCGAGCATCCGGATGAGGTCACGGTGACGGAGAAGCAGGGAACGGACGAGCTGACGTTGGAGCTGCACGTTGCGCCCGACGATATGGGCAAGGTGATCGGCCGTCAGGGCCGCATCGCCAAAGAGATCCGTACAGTCATCCGCTCCTATGCGCAGCGCACCGGAGAGAAAGTATCGGTCGATATTGTTGACTGAGAAAATGCACCCAAAGCCTGTGGCTTTCGGGTGCATTTTTTTGCCGCACGCGAAAAAATGCAGCGCGCCGCGTTAAAAATTGCAGAAAGGTAGTGCAAAATCCGAAAGGCTGTGCTATAATGCAAATCACTTTTATTTGTTACTGGAAGAAAGGAGCCTTTCTTATGCGTATCGTTGTCAAGGTGGGCACCTCCACGCTCGCCTACCCCACAGGACGGCTGAACATTCAGCGGATGGAGCGGCTGTGCAAAACGCTCAGCGACCTGAAGAACGCGGGCCACGAGATCATTCTCGTTTCCTCCGGCGCCATTGCCATGGGCTTCGGCAAGCTCAACCTGTCCGAGCGCCCCAAGGATATGCCGGGCAAGCAGGCGTCCGCCGCGGTCGGCCAGTGCGAGCTGATGTACGTTTACGACAAGCTCTTCACCGAGTATAACCACATCGTCGGCCAGCTCCTCATCACCGCGCCGGACATCGCCGACGGCGGCAGCCGGAAGGCGAACTTCCACAACACGATGGACCGCCTGCTGGAGCTGGGCGCGCTGCCCGTCATCAACGAGAACGACACCGTCTCCACCGAGGAGATCGCCGTGGGCGACAATGACACGCTCTCCGCCATCGTCGCCGCCACCGTCTCCGCGGACCTGCTCGTGCTGCTCTCGGACATCGACGGCCTCTACGATGGCGACCCGCGCAAAAACCCTGACGCGAAGCTTATCCCCACCGTGGAGACTGTCGACGAGCGCATCATCGCCCTCGGCGGCGGCAGCGGTTCGAGCCTCGGCACGGGCGGCATGGCGACCAAGCTCTTGGCGGCGCAGATCGCTGTCGGCGCGGGCTGCGAAATGGTCATCGCCAACGGCGAAAAGCCGGAGCTTTTGTATGATATCGTCGCGGGCAAGCCCATCGGCACCCGCTTTCTGGTCAAGAGGTGAAGAATATGACAACGCTGGAGCTTCTTCAAAAGACCCGCGCGGCGATGGGCAGCATTGCCGCTGCCGGCGCGGAGAAAAAGAACGCGCTGCTCCTTGCCATGGCGGACAGCCTGGAGGCGCGCTGCGCGGAGATCCTCGCCGCGAACGCGGAGGACATGGCCGCCGCGCGCGGCCGCATCACCGACGTTATGCTCGACCGGCTCAAGCTCGATGAAAACCGCATCGCCGGCATGGCGAACGGCATCCGCGACACCGTCAGGCTTCCCGACCATACGGGCCGCGTTCTCAGCGAGGTCGTGCGCCCCAACGGCATCATCATCGACAAGGTGCAGGTGCCGCTCGGCCTCGTCGCCATCATTTACGAGAGCCGCCCCAACGTCACCTCCGACGCTGCGGCGCTTGCCGTCAAGAGCGGCAACGTCTGTATGCTCCGCAGCGGAAAGGAAGCCTACCGCAGCGCCCGCGCCATCGTCGCGGCGCTCAAGGCGGGCGTTGCGCAGGCGGGCGGCGACCCCGACATCGTGAACATCGTGGAGGATACGAGCCACGCCTCCGCGCAGGAGCTGATGACTGCCAAGGGCCTCGTCGATCTCCTCATCCCGCGCGGCGGCGCGGGCCTGATCCGCGCCTGCGTGGAGAACGCCACCGTCCCCTGCATCGAGACCGGCACCGGCATCTGCCACGTCTATGTGGACAAGGCCGCCGACCTTGCGAAGGCGGTCAGCATCATCGTCAACGCCAAGGCCAGCCGACCCTCCGTCTGCAACGCGGAGGAGGTCTGCCTTGTCCATCGGGACGTCGCGGCGCAGTTCCTGCCCCTGCTCAAAAAAGCCATCGTGGACGACCGTGCCGCCGCCGGCCTGGTCCCCGTCGAGCTGCGGCTCGACCCCGCCGCCGCGCGGATCATCCACGGCACCCCCGCCGGGGAGCGCGACTTCGACACCGAGTTTCTCGACTACATTCTCGCCGTCGGCGTGGTGGACAGCGTGGACGCCGCCCTGTTTGATGCCTTTGACTACGTGGCGCTGGGGCATCTGCACAGTCCGCAGAAGGTAGGGCGGGAAACGCTGCGCTACTGCGGCACACCGCTGAAATATTCCTTCTCGGAGGCGGGGCAGTGCAAAAGCGCTACCTTTGTGGAGCTGGGCGCAAAGGGCGAGGTGCACATCACCACCGCGCCCCTGACCCCCCGGCACGAGCTGCGCGGGCTGCGGGGCAGCTACATGGAACTGACCGACCGCCGCTGCTACGAGGGCACCGCCGTGGACGACTACCTGTACATCACCCTGACCGACGAGCAGGATGTGCCGGATGCGCTGGCGCGGCTGCGGGTCATCTACCCCAACCTGATGCAGCTGGACTACGATAACCAACGCACCCGCCAGCAGCAGGAGATCAGCGCCCCGGAGCGCACCGAGAGCATCTCCCCGCTGGAACATCTGGCTGCCTTTTACCAGCTGCAAAATAATCAGCCCCTGACCGCCGAGCAGACGGCATTCTGCCAGGAACTGATCGAGGAGATCTGGAAGGAGGGCGAGGACGCATGAGACCGCTGAAGCTCACTCTTTCGGCCTTTGGCCCCTATGCCGCCGAGACTACGCTCGACCTTGAAAAACTGGGCAGGGGCGGGCTTTACCTTATTACCGGCGACACCGGTGCGGGCAAGACTACCCTTTTTGACGCCATCACCTATGCGCTGTACGATCATTCCAGCAGCGGCATCCGGGAGGGCTCCATGCTGCGCTGCAAGTACGCAGACGACAAGACCCCCACCTTTGTGGAGCTGGAATTTGAGGTGCACGGCGTGCGCTACACGGTACGCCGCAACCCGGAGTACCAGCGCCCCAAGGCCCGGGGCGAGGGCATGACCACTGAAAAGGCAGATGCCACCCTGACCTACCCGGACGACCGTCCGCCGGTGACCAAGGCAAAGGACGTGACCGCCGCCGTGCAGGAGATCATCGGGCTGGACTACAACCAGTTTTCCCAGATCGTACTCATCGCGCAGGGGCAGTTCACAAAGCTGCTCAATGCCTCTACCGAGGAGCGCAGCCGCATCTTCCGCAAGCTGTTCCGCACCCAGCGCTATGCTCAGTTACAGGAGCGTTTGCAGGCCGAAGCCGCCGCGCTGAACCAGCAGCGCACCGCCCAGAACGCCAAACTGGACAGCCTGCTGGGCGGGCTGCAATTCAGCCCGGAGGACCCAGACGCCGAGGCGCTGCGCGCCCTGTGCGCCCAGACCGTACCGGAAACGGCGCTTGCTTTACTGGACGCCCTGACCGCCCGGCAGGCGGTAGCGCTGGAAGAAGCCGGCACCGCCCTGCAAGCCACCGAAGCCCAGCTGGACACGGTGCAGCAGCAGCTGGGTGCCGCCGCACAGGCGCAGCGGCTGGCGCAGCAGCTGGCTGCCCGGCAGGCAGAGCTTGCCGCCGCAAAGCCCGCACTGGATGCCGCCCGCGCCGAAGCCGACCGCCACGCCGGGGACGCTGCGCAGCTGGATGCCCTGACCGCGCAGGTGACCCAGGCGCAGAGCGCCCTTGCGGCCTATGACACGCTGGACGCGCTCTGCCGTCAGCAGACCGAAGCGCGGGACGCCGCCCGGCTGGCGGCGGCGCAGGCGCATAAACGGCGCACCCAGCTGGACAGCCTGAACGCCGCCCTTGCCGCCGCTGAGACCGAACTTTCCGCACTGGCAGACGCGGACACCCGGCTGCTGGCGCTGCAAACCCGCAGCGCCCAGCTGGCACAGCGCGGCGAAGCACTGACAAAGCTGGAACAGCGCCTTGCGGAATGCCAGCGACAGGCCAAGGCCGCACACAAGGCGCAGGAAAGCTACCGCGCCGCTGCCGCCGCACAGGACGAAGCCCGCGCCCGGCGGGACGCGCTGGAACGGGCATTCTTGGACGCACAGGCCGGGCTGCTGGCCGAGGGTCTGACCGAGGGCACACCCTGCCCGGTGTGCGGCAGCACCCATCACCCCGCCCGCGCCCTGCTGCCCCATACTGCGCCCACGCAGGCACAGGTGGAAGCCGCACGGCAGACCGCTGCGGAAGCTGACCGGCAGGCGCAGAACGCCAGCGCTGCCGCCCAGAGCGCCCTTGCCGCTGCCAACGAGGCGAAAACTTCTCTCCGGCGGGACGCCGAGACCCTGCTGCCGGAGCGCTTTACCGCCCCCGAGGGCACGGTCCCCCTCACCTTTGCCCTGATGACCAACGTTCTGGCTGAGGAAGCTGCTGCTTTGCAGACGGAACAGGCAGACTGTACCGCCCAGTGCCGACAGGCAGATGCCGACTGCCGCCGCAAGGCACAGCTGGAAGCCGACCGGCAGGCCAAGACCCGCCAGCGCCCGGCGCTGGAACAGGCCGCCGCCGAAGCCGACCGCAGCGCCGCCGCCCAGAATGCAAGTGCTGACGCGCTGGAGAGTCAAATCGCAGAGCGGCGTGCCGCTCTGCCCTACCCCCGGCGCGCGGACGCACAGGCAGCACTGGACAAGCTGGAAGCCGACCGCCGCACCCTGCGCACCGGTATGGACACGGCACAGCGCAAGCTGAAACAGGCTGAACAGAGCGTTGCCGCCGCCGAGGCCGCTGTGGAGGCGTTGACCGCACAGCAGACCGCCGCCCAAAAGGAACTGCCCGCCCGCAGCGCCGAGGAGCTTACCGCACAGCAGACCGAACTGACCGCCGCGCGGGAGGCTTTGCGCAGCCGGGAAAAGCAGCTTTCGGCACAGTTGCTGCCCAACCGCAAAACAGCGGCGCAATACCGCGCTGCCGCCGAAGCGCGGCAGACGCTGGAAAGCCGATGGCAATGGGTCAGCGCACTGGCTGCCACGGCGGGCGGCACTTTGACCAGCAAGCAAAAAATCAAGCTGGAAGCCTACATCCAGATGAACTATCTGGACCGCATTCTGCGCTACGCCAACACCCGCCTGATGCAGATGACCGCCGGGCAGTACGAGCTGGAGCGCATCGGTGCAGAGAACCAGCGCAGCCAGTCCGGCCTCGACCTCGGCGTCATCGACCACTACAACGGCACCCGCCGCAGCGTCAAGACCCTTTCCGGCGGCGAAAGCTTCAAGGCATCGCTGGCGCTGGCACTGGGCCTTTCGGACGAAGTACAGAGCGCGGCAGGCGG
>ERZ857757.1288-NODE-1288-length-20430-cov-8.536442_pt1 | contig 20430 bp, 20 predicted proteins | sample MGYA00519764_ERZ857757 | MGnify/ENA primary metagenome ERZ857757 (study PRJEB31778, sample SAMEA3449359) | human gut metagenome | biome: human gut; feature: human-associated habitat; material: faeces | place: United Kingdom | collected 2010/2012 ... | reverse complement strand
GGATAGCCGGCGATGGGATAGTGGCAGTAGTGCTTCACGCCCAGCGTGTCGAGCCGCTTCAGGAAGGCGTCCGCAGCGCTCTGACCGGCGTACTGCGTCACCACGATGCTGCCGACGTACAGCCCAAGCGCGCGGAAGGCGTCCATCAGGCGCAGGCAGTCGTCGTCGTAGCTGATGCCGAGGTCGCCGCGCAGCTTGTTCTTTTCAATGTCGTTCGCGCAGACCGCGATCACGATCTCCACATCGTCGCGCAGCTGCTGGAGCATACGGATCTTGCTGTCGGGCTGAAAGCCGGGCAGCACGCGCGAGGCGTGGTAGTCGTCGAAGAGCTTGCCGCCGAACTCCAGATACAACTTGCCACCGAACAGCGAGATGCGCTCGCGGATGTGTTCGGACTGCATGGATAGATATTTGTCGTTGTCAAAACCGAGCTTCCCCATCGAAAGTATACCTCTTTACACAAAATTCAATTTATTATACCCGAGCCCGCACGGCTTGACAAGGAAAGCGCAAAAAGAAAAATAGCAGAAAATGCGGCGCAAATTTCTGCTATTTTCCCATCTTTACAATTTGTCTTTGCCGTCGTATGCTATGAATAGTCTCCCCTGCGGAGGAAGGAACAGCGCCGGAGATAAAAAATTGTCTGCTCCGCGAAAAAAGTGTTGACAAATGAACAGCAGTGCGGTAATATAGTCACGTTCGGTTCGCGCGGTTAGCTCAGCTGGTAGAGCACATGCTTGACGTGCATGGGGTCACAGGTTCGAGTCCTGTACCGCGCACCATGGAAAAACCTTGAAGCTTCAATGGCTTCAAGGTTTTTTTGTTGCCCTGAAACCCTGTTTAGCCTTATTTTTAGCCTTATTGTCCCTCAAGCATCCGAAACGCTCTTGATAAACTGCTCCATACGGGCAGCACTGTCCTGCTTCATCTGCTTCGTAACGTGTCCGTAAACGTCTAATGTAAACGCTGCGGTGGCGTGACCGAGATTTTCCTGCACGGTCTTAATGTCGTCGCCGCTCTTGATAGAGGCAACGGCGAAGGTGTGACGCAGATCGTGGAAGCGCGTGGCCGGTGCGCCGATGTTTCGGACGATACGCTTGAAGCAGTCGTACACAGTTCGATAAGACAGATAGCCGCCGGTTTGGTTGGTGAATATGAGGCCGTGCTCTTCCCATGCATCGCCGGCCTCCATTCTCATACTGTTTTGCTCCAGCTTTTGAAGTCGGAACAACTGAATCACCGAGGGGGCCAGCGTCAGACAGCGGCTCTTGTTATTCTTTGGTGGAGAGAAATAATACCCTCCACCTTTTTTCTGCTCCCTGCGAAGCTGTCGTTTTACCGTGAGAGTACCTGCCTGAAAGTCAATGTGTTCCCAACCGAGACCGAGCACTTCACCCTCGCGCAGGCCAGTGAACAGAGCAATCTTATAGAGGTATTCGTGCGAATGCCCCTGCACCTCGCGCAGAAACACAGCGACCTGATCTTCCTCCAAGGGGTGCATCTCTTTTCTGATGATGCGTGGGAGAATGCACGCTTCGGTCGGGTTTGTACGAAGATAGCCAATCAGAACAGCTTGCTTCAACGCCTTGTGCAGCACGCCGTGAATGTTCTTGATGGACTTTGCGGAGAGAGAAGCAGCATCAGGTTTTGACGGCTTGGCAAGCTCGTTGTAGAAATGCTGCACCGCGTGAGCATTCAGTGCGTCGAGACGGATGTGACCGAGATGCGGGTCGATATATAACTCAATGGTGCGCCTGTAAAGGTATGCGGTAGAAGCCTTGACCCCGACAAGGTAATCCTGTGCCCATATGGACATCCATTCGGATATGCTGAGCTTACAGGGAGCAACATAGGTCGTTGCATCAATTTCGGCTGTGATCTGCCGAAGCTTCTGCGCGACCTCCTTCTGCGTTTTCCCCGTGATGCTGCGCTGGATCTGCTTGCCGGTACAAGCGTCGTCCCCCTCGGTATAGCGCCCTTGCCAGTAGGTATATTCTTTGCCGTTGCGGGTGGTTGTGATCTTTCGGATAGAACCGGCACCGTTAGCGCCTTTTTTATTTTCATTCTTGCGCGACATATATCCTCCTTTCCGCCGCGCAGGACATACCTAAATAATATGATACGCCCTGCGCAGCAGAAATGCAAAGCTTTATTTGAGAGACTTAGGTCTCTATTTCTCGGTATCCTCCAAGAACTCGATCAGCGCGTTCTTAGGGATACGCACCTGCCGGCCGACGCGGATGCTGCGGAGCTTACCGCTGCGGACCAGCTCATAGGCTGTGTTGCGCCCGATGCCGAGGATCGGCATCAGCTCCTCCACACGCAGCGTCACGGGGAGGTCGTCAAGGGAACAGTACTTATTCTCCATCGCGGCCCCGCTTTCTGACCGACGCAAGGTAAATGTTCGTTACGTCGGCACGCTCGTGGCCCAACAGACGGGAGACCGCATAGTGAGCGTCAATGGCGCTCATGCCGTCCTCCGTCAGCCTTGTGTACTTCTCCGCGGCATAGGTGTGCCGAAGTCCGTGGAAGGTCAGACAGCGGTCGGAGCCCTCGTCGCAGATCTCATTTCGGTAGCGGTAGATGAACAGCTCTAAAGCGTTGATGGCGCGGTCGGTAGGCATACCGTCTGGCACCAGCAGCTTGTGACCGCGCTCGGTCTGTGCCAACACTCTCTTCAACATCATTAGGATACGCTCGTCCTCGATGGGGACGGTGCGCACCTTGCCGCCCTTGCCTTTCACGGTGAGGGCGTTTTCGCGCAGCGCCTGCTCCGCCGCTGCGGTGTCCATACGGAAGCACTCGTGGATACGAAATCCTGCATAGCGCCCAAGGTAGAGGGCAAGAATGAAGTCATCACGGTTTTCCGCCATTGCCTTGCCGAGCAGACGGTTGAACTCCGGCCCACTCCATGTCCGGTCGAGCTGCCCGAACCGGCGGCGTTCCAGCTCGACGCCTAACTCGCTGCTCGTTGGTAGCGTGTATTTGGGGCAGGACATTTTATCGTGGAAAAACCGAATGGCGGCAAGGTCGGTTTTCACGGTACTGGCAGACTTGCCGGTATCCTGTAAGTACAGCACATAACTCACCAGATGCTTGCCACTGATGTTCTCCAGCTTTTGCAGATGATATTCTGCGGCGAGGTAGGCGCAGAACCGTTTGCACGCTTCGTAGTAACGCGCCTTGGTCCGAAAGCTGCCTTGACGGTTGTGCCGTGCCAGCCTGTCAAGCTGTGCGACGAGGGTGAGGAAGATGCCTCTATTTTGAACAGCAGACATATCCAAAAATCTCCTTAGAAATTGTAATCGTGTTCAGATGGGCGCACTTCACCCGTTGGCAAAGGTGTCCGTTTCCGCTTCCTTTCCGCGGAATGGAGGTCCTTGAACGGTGAAAAGGCCTTGCGGCGTCTACCGTTTTGCGGTGCGGCCCAAAACCTGTCTCTTTTTACTTTTGCCTCGGTCAGTACGATACCGCGTGGGGCGTGCGCCCTGCCATCTGCGATGGCGGCGGTGAACACCAGGCCGCTGAACTCGGCTGCAGCTGCTGACAAAACGGAAGCAGCTGCCGGTGTTCTTTGATCCGCACCGGCTGCGGATCGGGAGTGTGCGGTTCCTGCACCGCCGGTTCGGACACGCTGCCCGGGCGCAGGGGTGAGACCTTTGCCGCGGTCTCGTGAGGCGCTTTCTCCCGTATCCTCAAACCGCCCCGATTTGAGAGGAATCCGTTCTTTCTTTTAACTGCTTGACCTTCCTGCGGCCTCGTGGCCCCCGGCTGGCAGGACCGGCGGCTGCTCCAACGAGCGAGGCTCCATACAAAAATGCAAAAAGAGACGCGGCAGACCGGATGGCTGCTTCGTCTCTTGAGATTTCGGCAGGGCGCGAAGAAACTCCCTGTCACTTTATTCATTCTTCGCCTGTTAATTTGAGTGTTCTTCTAAATATTCTACGTTCTTTTCGGAACGATAGGGCGCACTACACCCTATGTTTTCGCCGTTCCTCCCTAACTTACTCCGCCCTAACTTACTTCGCCCTGAAGAAGCGTCGCGGCGAGCAGATATTTCCTGCTCAGTGCACCGCGAAGCTCCGATACAAGGCTATTGTAGCAGAGCTTTTGGTGGCTGTATAGTTGGAGTTTTTCCATAGTCCGTAGATGCAAAAAGAGGCGAACGGACATAAAAGTCCATTCGTCTCTTTCCAATATGCCGAGCAGCTGCAAATCCTCTCGGCAAAAATCCACACAAACACAGAGCAAATCTGCTCCTCAAAAGGGCATAGTTATCCCCCGTAAGGGTTACACAATGTACAAACCTAACTACGTGCACAGGCGGATCTCTCCGCACATAGGCAGGGCGGCCTACGCCTCCGAGGAGGAAATCGTGCAAAACTCAATAACAATTCTTATATACTACAATATACGGTATATGTCAAGAAATAAATCGTCTATATAGCGTTATATTGTTCTGGGGTGGATTTTCATAATGCGTATTATGTATGTACTCCGTGCGTATTATCGGTTCATAATTTCGGCGATACGTATTGCTGCCGTATTCCATGTTGTCCGGTCTTTGGGGAGCGTATCAAGCAGCAGGTGGATGTGCATCTCACCCAGACCACAGTAGAGATCTTCTTCGCCGGTACCCGGATCGCCTCCCATCTACGTCTCCATGGCCGTCCCAACCAGTACAGCACGGTGGAGAGCCATATGCCGCCGGACCACCAGGCCTACCTGCAGTGGAATGGCGAGCGTTTCATCCGCTGGGCAGAACAGATCGGTCAGCACACCGCTGCTATTGTGCGGATATTCCTCTCTGCCCACAAGGTAGAGCAGCAGGGCTACAAGTCCTGTATGGCACTGCTGAAACTGGCAGATCGCTATGCGCCTCATAGGCGAACTGCCGCTTGTGCCCGCCCTTTACGAATAAGCCGCAGTCGGAGTCTGTCGTGCTTTTGGTTACAGTACGAAAACCCTGTTTCTTCCTGCGGGCCAGCTTCTTCTTAGAGGTGTTGTCTTTGTGCTTCCGGGGAGACGCCGGAGGATCGTTGTCATCATCAAAGGGCTTTTTACCATGCGCTTCTCTATCCGCGTTGACCTCTTCCATCAATTCTTTTGCATAGTGCCTGGCAGCTGCTGGGATCTGTTCCTTCACCTGCTTCTTCGTGTTGGCGTTGGCCTTGATGTGAGTACCGTCAATGAAGACGGCCTTGGGAGACAGATAGCCTGCCTTGGCTACCTCATCCAAAATCCACGCAAATACCCGATCCACGGTCTCTTCGGTGAACCGATGCCGGAAGTTATAGCTCACCGTGGAAAAATGCGGCGTTTCCTCCTGCAAGGGATAACCGAGAAACCAGCGATAGCAATTGTTTGCGCTGACTTCTTCCGCTGTCCGCCGCAGCGAGGGAAGGCCGTACAGATGCTGGATCAGCACCATCTTGAACAACACCACCGGGTCGATGCTGGGGCGCCCATTATCCTCACAATAGAGCGGCTCCACCATTTCATACAGCTGTGTGAAGTCCACCGCTGCATCTATCTTTCGCAGCAAATGCTCCTTCGGCACCAGTTGGTCTATGACTACGAACTCTACCAGATCTCGATCCATTTTCCCGCGTTCCAGCATCTTTCATCACCCTTGCCCATTCTACCATATCTATCAGAAAAAGCCCAGCTCCAGCCGGACTTTTTCGACAGACTGAAGCTGGGAAGCCCTGTCATGAGACAGGGCTTCCCAGCTTTTCGTGCAGCTTTTTCAGTCGCTTTGATACCGCCATTCTGGAGATGCCGTAGATCTGACCGATCTCCTCCATTGTCAGCTCACCGCTGTAACGGAGGGAGAGCAGGTTTTGACCTTGCACATCCAGTTCCACAATGGCTCCCCGCAGATTTTCAAGCCGGAGGTTCCTGAGCGCCGCATCCTCCACGGGACGCCTAACGCAATCCGAACCGGACAACACCGTTTCAAACTCACTTTTACTCAGATGCCTTGCGTCCTGCTTGTCCGATGACGGAAAGGAAGAATGTCTGCAGGAAACCCATCAGGGTGTCCTGCACCTATGAAATCAACTGTTTTCAGAACGGAAAGTTCTGAAACTTACACACTGGGGTGTGAACCTCACCGGAAAGCCGCGAGATTTGGCTTTAGCCTGCTGCCTCTGCAAAGCGTGGCTGAAAATTGTTAGGGTATTGCTATAGAGAGCATATCGCCTGACTTTTTCCAGTGTTCTAAGTTGCTATGTGTCTTACACGACCTGTGCCATGAAGATGACTTGTTGCGGTTATATAAACAATTTTTCAATTTGCTTCTTTATTTCTAATAGACATTCCGCAATTTCGGTTATTCGCACATCAGTGATTCGGGACTTAAGAGAAGATACACTGAAAGCGTATGCTATATTCTCCTGCCTGCAAAGGAGAGATGTGGCAATACACCTCACACCTACTTCATTTTCCTCATTATCTATTGCATATCCCAATTGCCTTGTCGTTTCAATTTCTGCCATAAGCCGATCAAAACTCGTTATGGTATTTGGACTGGTGGCAATGACTTTACTGGAGTTAAAAATATTTGCTATTTCAGTATTATCCAGCGTGGCGAGAATTGCCTTTCCTACCGCACAACGATACATGGGCAGTTTCATGCCGATGTGCGAGGCCATTTGAATCGAACCTATGGCACGAGTGACTTTGTAAACGTACACAATGTCATTGCCATCTCGAGCAACTAGATGAACAGATTCGTTAAGACGATCGCTTAAATTGTCTAAAAAAGGCTTGACAATGGATATAAAGTTTGATCGGGAAACAATATTGCCCGAGATCCCGACGATTTTGTAGGATAGTCTGTAGTGTCCGTTTGACTCATGCACCACATAATCTAAATGACATAGGGTATTCAGCAATCTGTGGGTAGTCGATGGGGGTAAAGAACATGCAGAGGCGATCTCTCTCAGAGATCCTGCCCCTTCCGAACTTGCCAAATACTCAATGATCGTGAACGATCGGACAATAGGTTGAATTTCACTGGACATCTATATAACCTCGATCAATTTGTTTTTGTATTTTAACAGTTTTTGAGAGAAAAATAAATATGCTTTTTGCTTTTTGGAAGTTGGCATAAAAAAACAAAAGAATTATTGTAGCAATTGCCAATTTACAAATTTGAAACATTCAGTGTATTATATCCGCAGGATATTCCGTATTACAAGATATAATTCCGTAACACGGAACGCAAAGACGTGACATAGAACTTACGGAGAGATTACCGCCCTTGTACATTAAATTTTATCAAACTTGGTGAGGAGGAGAAAATGACACCACTTGATTATTTAGCAAAAGAGTATGTTGAACTGACCATGGTGAAACAGCGTTATGATTTGGACGATGTGTATTTCTTCGTGGACAGACCGTTTTGGAAAAGAGACTCTTTGAACTTCAGCCATGAGTATAAATTCGCTCCGGGTACCCCTGTGCCGGAGTATCCGGCCAGATCACTTAACAACATCCTCGTCGAGGCAGAGAGGCTGCTCGAATGCTTGAAATCATATCGAGCGACCGTTGGTGCCGAAGAAGAGATGCGAAACGATTATCTCATCGAGCATACGGAGAATTTGGTAATGCGTACAAGGGTTCTTCTCGGTGAGAAAATGCCGTACGACGAGATGACGGAGAAGTGCTTTGGCCTTGTTTCCCCCAAATTTGATGTCGCAAAGTTTGACAATATAATTTCAGATTTGAGCAATGTACTTCCTCTTGGTGGGTCTATTCCCGACAGAATTGCTGCATTCAGAGCAAAAACAATTATCCCTCGTGAGGGGTTACCTGCATCAATGAACATGGCAGTAAAATTTTTCCATGACAGTGCTGTAAAAAATATGGGAATGAGAGACGAGAACATGCCGAGGCTTCGTTATAGAGAGCTTCACGGCACAGATTTCCGTCAGGTGCTTTTTGGATGGGATTATGATCGGTTTGACTGGGAGAGAACCACGGGGCTTGATTATCCCTATGACCTTGCGCTCCTAATCAGTGTTGCATGCCATGAGACAAATCCGGGGCACCTAACATTTTTGGCATTCCGGTGCATGGCAATGGTAGACAATTGCTTCCCAGAACTGGGCTTAAATCCCCAGTATTCGCCGTCCGGTGCGTTTATTGAAGGTGCGGCAAGAATGGGAATCCACCTTACACTGGACACGGTGGAGAAATATACTGATTTTGAAAAAGAGATATTGAATACGGCGGGAATGGATACGGGCATTTCAGAATGTCTTCCGGTCTGGAATGAATATTTGCGGTTGTCTGGCTTTGGAAAGCTTGAGGCACAGCGGAATGTTTGGGACGGCATTTGGACACGGGAAGAAGCTACGAGCTTCCTTAAGAAATATTCCTTTGTAGATTCGGCTATGAACAGTGCCGACTTTGAGCAGTTATCTGAGGATGCGGGGCATTTTACAAGCCATGATTATTCTTGCGAAGTAGTTCGGGAATATTTGGAGGCAAAGTGCGACACGGTAAAGGGAAAATGGGATATGCTCACAAAGATGTTTCAGGTGCCTATTTCCATGAAGGGTATTGCGAACAAGACCTTTGATCCTTATCGATTTGATATATATCGTTAGATCATTTACGTTTTCAAATGACCTCATGGAGATATAAAAATATCTATGCGGTATCGAGAAAGGCAAACGGAAGCACATCAATCGTTACGGTTGTTTTGATCCGGCATAGATGCCGGAAAAAATAAGATTTTTTGAAAGAGGGAAAAAGAATGAAGAAGCTAATATCCATCCTACTAATCCTTGCACTTGTGCTCTCTTTGGCTGCATGCTCGCAAACAAAGCAGCCGGACGTGAATGGGGACAGCAGTGTCTCAACCAGCGGAGACAATACATCTCCCATTCCTATTGCATTTATCGGTTCTATGACGGGCCTTGACGAGATTTATGGCTATGTCAGTTACAGCGCGGCAAAGATGGCCGTTGAGCAGATCAACGAGGCTGGTGGTGTCGCAGGTCGTCAGATTGAACTAAAGTGTTATGATGACCGGGCGGAGGGAATCGAAGCGGTAAACTGCGCACGCAAGGCCATCCTTGATGATGGCTGCGTTGCGATTCTCACTGCGTCCAGCACCGCAGGCTTGATTTCTATTAACGCGGTTCTCGAAGAATTTGAAGTTCCCTGCATTGCTTATGCGATCGGCGCTGAGCTGGTTACTCACGACGAACAGGGCAACACCAGACCATATATGTTCCGGGTGAACACCACGTCATCTCAGTGCACAGAGCTGATTGGCAGATACTCGGCGGATGTTTTGGGGCATAGGAAAGCGGCCATTTTCTATGATATTACCAATTCCTCTGGCGCTGACGGAGTTACATATTTCACGAAAGGATTTGAGTCGAAGGGTGGCAAGGTCACGGAGGTAGAGGCGTATAAGACGGGCGATGTGGACTTTAGAGCTCAGCTTTCCAAGCTCAAGGGAGCGGGGGACTTCGATATGCTTTACAACGCTGCGAAGTACACTGAGCTTGGTCTTATTGCAAATCAAATCAAGGAAATCGGTCTTGATACACAGCTTATCGGAGATCGCAACTGGATGTCGCTCGATGTGTTCCAAGTGGCGGGTGACAACCTTGAAGGCTCCTATTTCCCGAGTGATATCGATTTTAATGATGCAAAATTTGACGACTTCAACAAAGAGTTCGAGACGCGATGGGGTGTGCATCCGGGCGTTGCAGTGGGAACAGATGCCTACTGCGTGATGGATGCTTGCACGATTCTTTGGAATGCGATCGAGCATGCTATGAAAGACACCGGCGAGATCACTGGAGCTGGCATCCGAGATGCGATTGAAAAGTATTCCCAGGATATTGATTGCCTGACCGCAACGATTTCGATTGACCCAGAGACTCACAACGTAAGAAGACCCGTTGGCATTTTCAAAATAGAAAATCAGAATTTCGTTTTGGTCGATACCTACGACATCGCGTTTGGCTAATTTCAGAGGGGAACAATACTAAACCGTGCAACAGCAGTGCTCTTGCACTGCTGTTGCTCTTAAAAATGAGGGAAAACACATGGCAATATTTTTTCAACAGATTATTAACGCCTTAGCCATCGGGGGTATATACGCGTTAATGTCGGTGGGATATGCCCTGATATACAGCTTGCTGATGTTCACAAATTTTGCGCACAGCGTTGCGGTTACATTTGGCTCCTATGCAATGTACCTCGCTATGACACGCCTAACGTCTAACTTCTATCTTGGCATGTTCGCTGGTGTGATCGCGGGCGCAGCGGTTGCGCTTATTATCGAGATAACATCTTACAAACCCCTTCTCATTAAAAATTCTGCCCGTTCGTCGCTTACGATTATTGGGCTTGGCATTTCTACGATCGGCACAAATGCTATCATACTTGTTTTCAGTAGCCGTTTTAAGGTTATCCCAACTGACTTCGGTGGGAAGAGCGTTCATATTCTGGATGCGTATGTTAGTGCGATTGATATTGTGATTGTCTTGATTTGTCTGGCTATGCTTTTTGGCGTACAGATGATAATTAACAAGACAAGACTGGGACTGGCAATTCGAGCTGCTTCCCATGACTTGGATTCCGCATCTCTTATGGGCGTCAATGTTCAGCAACTGCTGACTATTGTGTTCGTTCTGGCTGGAGCAATGGCAGGAATGGCAGGTGTCATGACAGCTACCAAATATCAGGCCTATCCTGCACTGGCAGCAAACATGACCAATAAATCATTTATCGCAGCAGTCGTTGGAGGACTCGGAAGCTTAGAGGGAGCGGTTATTGGCTCCTTTGTGCTGGCGATGGGCGAGGTCATGATTTCGGGCTATGTTTCTTCGGAACTCCGAGACCTGTTTTCGTATGGATTGCTAATAGCCATTCTGCTGATTCGGCCGCGGGGCATTATGGGCAAGCGATTTGACGATAAGGCATAGGAGGAAAATATTATGACATATTGGCTTGGCGTAATTGTGGTGACGGCGATATATATGATAGCAATCATTGGCGTCTCGGTTCTCAGCGGCTTTACAGGGTTGTTCAGCCTTGGACATGCTGCTTTTATGGCTATCGGTGCCTATACATCGGCGATCGTTGTCAACACGTTTCAAGTTCCTATTGTTGTGGGACTGGCTGCTGGAACGCTGCTTGCTACGCTAATCGGCCTTTTTATCGGTGCTCCGACCCTGCGTATCAAAGGAGACTATTTTATTCTCGCAACTATGGGGATCGGAGAGGCGGCTTACCTACTTGCGCAATATCTTATTCCGATTACGGGTGGGCCGTATGGGTATTTGGATTTTCGCTCTTTTCGCGGTCTTGAATCTGTCTACTATGTGATTCCCTGTACGGTTTTTACCATAGTGATTACAGCTTTTTTAATTAAGTCTAAAGCCGGACGGAACTTTGTCGCCATTCGTGAAGATGAGATGGCTGCTGTTACCGTGGGGATAGATGTCTTCAAGTACAAAATGGCGGCAATGGGCTACAGCAGTGCACTTTGCGGATTGGCGGGAGGACTTCTTGCGCATTATATGACGAACGTTAATCCGGCCATGTTTACCTCTGCAAAATCCAATGAACTGCTTATTGCAGTTGTTTTGGGTGGAAGAGGCAGTCTTACCGGTGTTATTTTGGCTGCGGCAATCCTCACTCCCCTGCCGGAACTGCTCCGCTTTGGTTCCGCACAGGAGTGGCGTCTAATTATTTACGGATTTGCCATTGTTTTTGTTATTCTTTTTAGGCCAAAAGGCTTGATGGGAGATAAGGAATTATCGCTTTCTGCCATTGTGAACTGGTTCGAACGTGTGACTAAGAGAGCATCGGAGGTGAACATGAAATGAATAGCGGTAGAGTTCCGGCTCTTGAGCTTTGCAACGTATGCAAGACATTTGGCGGATTGAAAGCAACAGATAATATATCCATTGAGGTCAAAGAACACGAAATTTACGGAATCATTGGTCCCAACGGAGCAGGAAAGACGACGCTGTTCAACCTTATTACCGGAGTGGTTCCGCTTAGCAGCGGACAGATAAAAGTATTCGGGCAAGATATATCCAATCTGCGGGCAGATAAGATCTGCAAAGTCGGTGTTGCAAGAACGTTTCAGAATATCCGCCTGTTCAATTCTGCGACAATTATGGAAAATCTCATGATTGCCTGTCAACAAACCATCCAATACTCCGCAATTCAGGGATGCCTGAGGACGAAGCAGTTTCGCAAAGAAGAGCATGGCGCACAGGAGCGATGCAGAAACATCCTAGAAAAGTTTGGACTTTTGGAATACAAGGATTTTACCGCAAGCAAGCTTCCATACGGAAGCCAGCGCAGAGTAGAGATTATGAGAGCACTTATGACTGACCCTAAAGTGCTGCTGCTGGACGAGCCGGCTGCGGGAATGAATGAAGAAGAGACAGCAACGCTTGCGGCGATGATCAAATATCTGCAAAAGGAATATTCGCTGACAATTTTGATCATAGACCATCATATGGATCTGATTATGGATATCTGTGACCGCCTGTCGGTTATTAATTTCGGGAAGCTTCTGATGACGGGAACACCAGAGCAAGCGCAAAACGATCCTAAGGTGATTGACGCATATCTGGGGGTGGATGATTGATGCTAAGTGTTCAAAATCTCGAATACTATTACGGAAGGATTCATGCCCTAAGAGGAGTTTCTTTTGAAATCAAGGAAGGAGATCTCTGCGTTATAATCGGTTCAAACGGCGCAGGAAAGTCGACCTTGATGAGTTCCCTTATTGGCATGCTTGATGCAACAGGTGATATCTATCTAAATGGCGAAAAACTGGGGAGGGAAAAGCCGTATGCGAGAATCAACAGGGGAATGGTTCTTGTACCAGAAGGAAGAAGAATATTCCCAAACCTTACCGTGACGGAAAACCTTATGATGGGTGGTTATACGGCAAAAAACCGCGAAGAAGGGATCCAGCGTGCATTTAAGATGTTTCCGGTGCTTGAGGAACGGAAAAAGCAACGTGCTGGAACACTTTCCGGCGGCGAGCAGCAAATGCTTGCCATTGGAAGGGGTCTTATGGCAAATCCGCGGCTACTTTTGCTGGATGAACCATCTTTGGGATTGGCACCTATCATCATTAACAGTGTGATGCAGACGATTAAAAAGATTAATGAACAGGGCATCACAATCCTTCTGGTAGAACAAAATGCAAAAAAGGCGCTTGCGATCGCCAACAAAGCATGTGTGCTCGAACAAGGGAAAATCATTCAAACGGGGACGGGACAGGAACTGCTGAACGATTCGAAGATCATAGAAGCTTATCTTGGTGGAACAAAGAACACCTCAAAATAGCATGGGTTCGACAGCGTATGCTGGAATTATCTGGTTTGGGTTGATGATGAATGTTAAATTTATCAGTAGTAGCAGGTATTGCCCGAGGAGACTGGGACTCCAAAGCAACTGCGGGTAGAACGAGAGCATTAAGAGAGCAAAACACTTGGAGGTTAAATTAGTGAATACAGCAGACAGGATGGGTAACGCCGCGGTGGTACCGGTCGTCGTGCTTGACGACGCGGCGGATGCGATGCCGACGGCGCAGGCGCTGCTCGCGGGCGGCGTGGACGTGATGGAGATCACCTTCCGTACGGCGGCAGCCGCCGACTCCATCGAGGCGGTCGCCAAGGAGTGCCCCGACATGCTCGTGGGCGCGGGCACGGTCGTCACGCTCGAGCAGTGCAAGAAAGCCGTCGCCTGCGGCGCAAAGTTCATCGTCTCCCCCGGCTACAGCGAGGAGATTGTGAGCTGGTGCGTCGAAAACGACGTCGCCGTCACCCCAGGCTGCGTCACGCCGACCGAGATCATGGCCGCGATGTCCCACGGCCTGAAGGTCGTGAAGTTCTTCCCAGCGAACGTCTACGGCGGCCTGAGCGCGATGAAGGCGCTCTCCGGCCCGTTCGGCGGCATCAAGTTCATCCCCACCGGTGGCGTGAACGACAAAAACCTCGCCGAGTACATCTCAGCTCCGTTCATCCATGCGGTCGGCGGCAGCTGGCTGTGCGCCAAGGCGGACATCGCCGCGCACAATTTTGATAAGATCACGAGCCTCTGCAAGGAGGCACGCAGGATCGCACTCGGCTTTGAGATCGCTCATATTGGCGTGAATACCGCTGATGCGGACGAGTCCCTCGCTGTATGTCAGGCGCTTGATGCGGCCTTTGGCTTCGGCGTGAAGGAGGGCAACAGCTCCAACTTTGCCGGCAGCGGCGTGGAGGTCATGAAGAGCCCCTATCTCGGCAAGAACGGTCACATTGCGGTCAAAACCAATTCCATCCCCCGCGCGGCGGCGGAGCTTGCCAAGAACGGCTTCACGCTCGACGAGTCCACCGCCAAGTACAAGGGCGAGAGGATGGTCGCGGTCTATCTCAAGCAGGAATTTGGCGGCTTCGCCGTCCACCTGCTGCAGAAGTAAGGAAGGAACGAACGATGAAATTTCTGACTTTCGGTGAGATCATGCTGCGCCTCAAGGCACCCAGACAGGAGTGCTTCTTCCAGTCCCCGGTGCTCGAGGCGGCCTTCGGCGGCGGCGAGGCCAATGTTGCCGTTTCCCTTGCCAACTACGGCGAGGACGCGGCATTTTTGACCGTTCTGCCCGACAACACCATCGCGGACGCCTGCAAGGCGGAGCTGCGCCGCTTCAATGTGGATACCAAGCGCATCGTCACCGGCGAGGGCCGCATGGGCATCTACTATCTCGAGGGCGGCGCGAACCAGCGTCCGAGCAAGGTTGTCTATGACCGCGCGTGGTCTGCCATCGCGCTGGCCAAGCCCGGCGATATCGACTGGGACAAGGCTTTTGAGGGTGTGGCGTGGTTCCACATCACCGGCATTACGCCCGCCATCAGCGAGAGCGCGATGGAGCTTTCCGTTGAGTCCGTCAAGGAGGCGAAGAAGCGCGGCATCACCGTCTCCTGCGACCTCAACTACCGCAAGAACCTCTGGAAGTACGGCAAGAAGGCGAGCGAGGTCATGCGCGAGATCGCAAAGTATGTCGACGTGGCCATCGCCAACGAGGAAGACGTGCAGAAGTCTCTCGAGATCACCGTGGATGATGTGAACGTCGAGTCCGGCGAGCTGGACCGCGCAAAGTACAAGGCGCTCGGCGACAAAGTGCTCGCGGCGTATCCGAACATGAAGATGATCGCCATCACGCTGCGCGAGAGCCACAGCGCCGACTGGAACGGCTGGGCGGCCTGCCTGAACGACGGCAAGGACTTCTACGTTTCCAAGAAGTACGAGATCCGTGACATCGTGGACCGCGTCGGCGGCGGTGACAGCTTTGCCGGCGGCCTGCTCTACGGCCTCAACCACTATGAGGACAAGCAGTCCGCGCTGGAGTTTGCCGTGGCGGCGAGCTGCCTGAAGCACTCGGTCATCGGCGACTTCAACCGTGTGAACGTTTCCGACGTGACCAAGCTCATGGGCGGCGACGGCACCGGCAGAGTGCAGCGGTGAAAAGATTGCGGAAAAGATGTGGCTGCGCAAACAGAATGCATCCGTTGCCCGATTTGCGAAGAAAGAATAATATTCTGATACGTTTTTGATATGGCACTTGCTGCATTGCTCAAAGGACAAGACGGAGCTTCTTGACAATGTCCGTAAGTCAGCGACTGTACTTGAAGAACTGTATTCTGAAGATCAGCGGAGATAGTCGATGCAGATTATCTCCGCTGAATGACTTTTATTGTCTGGTACAGCGGTGCAATTTTTGGGCGGTTGAAAGTCTCTTTTCATTGACTGTGGCGGCGCAAAACATACGGGTTTGTTACCCCCGCCAAAAGCTGCAGTATCTGCGGCTTTATTTTATCAAATCCTCAAATTTAAAGCAATATGTTTCGATTCCTATTTCTATGTTTTTGGCTTGCTGTTCTTTCGGGAGAGTATTACAGTCAAAATCGTCATAGGCGGTGCTCTAGTGATTATATCTGCCCCATGGCAGTACTGTTCTAAGCAAAAAGAAAATGAGGATGAAAGCAATAAGTATACAACGTGATAATGAAACTTACTGCAAGTAGGCTTATTATAGAATGATCGAGAATAATTATAAGCCTCTTATTGATTGGCGGTGGCTTTACAGCGTATTGGCTACAAGGAGGTTTTTTCTCACGTGATGATGGAATCATCCAGAGACGCCTTTAACTCTATTCTTAAACTGGATTTGCCCTCTAACCGCCCGTTCAATCTGATGATCAATGCGGGCGCTACTGAAGTTGTCAGTCTGCTTGCGCCTCGCTTTACCTTCAATGAGATGCTGGAGTATACTCGCCGGCTGTGTTTGGACAACAGTATTTCACTTGACACAGAAGCCTACTGTTCTGAGGCATGTACAGGAAATCGCAATCGTGCCATCGGTTACCTATTGGCAAGCAAAGATATGTTGCATGGTGATGTGCTCTCCTGTGTAGATATGTACTTTCAACTCTGCTCTTTGTCTGTTACCGCACGATCTTTGGCGGGCATGAGTCTTGTGCTTTCTGCTGATGGCGTCGATCCAAAAATGGGTGAACGCTTACTTGATAAACGGGTTGTCCGTACAATGAAGACACTGATGTTTACCTGTGACATGTATGATGAATCTGGCGAATATGCTTGCCGTGTTGGCATACCCTCGAAAGTGGTTTGGGTGAGACGGTATTATGGGTTGTGTCGAAGGATGTATGGGCATTGGATGCTATGGCCCCGCCCTTGACACAAGAGGCAACAGTATTGGCGGCATTTATACAATGGAACGGCTGTCTGACACATTGAAGCTACATGTATTTGATGCAGATAACGATATTAGGTAGAAAACGACACGGTAAATTATTCGAATGGTTCCGAACTTTTTTGGTAAGGATAGAATTCACAGGAAAAGGGCTATCTGATTTCAAATGAAGCCAGATAGCCCTTACTATGTCCTGAGCGGCAGCAAAATTTAGCCTTATTTTTAGCCTTACTGCGTTGATATGAGATAAAATTATCCAATATGAGATGGCGAGAAATTTGCATTACTTTCCCATGTTATGGTACTGATTGGCACAGAAAGAGACAAGCCAAAACACCTTTTTGTCGGTTCGAGTCCTGTACCGCGCACCACGAAAAAAGCCTTGAAACTCAGTAGTTTCAAGGCTTTTTTGTTGCCCTGAAGCATCTTTTACCCTTTATCGTACCCTTTATAAATTGAGAACATTTGTAATGAAGCCTTCCATGCGCTGCGCGCTGACCGAGCGCATATCGTCTGTAAAATGACCGTAGACATCAAGAGTGAAAGCGGCGGTCGCGTGACCGAGATTGCTTTGCACAGTTTTGATATCATCACCGGCGCGGATGCAGTTCACGGCGTAGGTATGACGAAGATCGTGTATCCTCGCGTCGGGAAGGCCAATGCGTTTCACGATACGCTTGAAGCTGTCGAAGATCGCGCGATAGGAGACATAGCGTCCAAACTCATTGGTGAACATCAAGCCGCTGTCCTCCCATGCTGGGCCTGCCAGTAACCGCTGCTTGGCCTGCTGCACCTTCTGCGCTTGCAGCAGCTTCATCACATACGGTGCAGGTGTGATGGTGCGGCTCTTGTTGTTCTTCGGCGGGGAGAAGTAATAAGTACCACCCTTTCGCTGACTTCTACGGAGCTGCTTATTGACGAGAATCGTACCCTTTTCAAAATCAACGCAGTCCCACATCAGGCCGAGTAATTCACCCTCACGCAAGCCGGTGAAGAGATCAACGGTGAGCGGAGTTTCATACTTGCTGCCTTTTAGGAGATTCAAAAGCTGAGCGGTCTGTTGGTCGGTCAGCGGATGGATCTCCTTTTTGACAATTTTGGGCAAAACACACGCGGTCGTCGGATTGTAGCGGATGTAGTTGAGAAGAACAGCCTGCTGGAGGGCCTTGTGCAGTACGCCGTGAATGTTCTTGATGGTTTTAGCACTCAGCGCAGGCTGCCCATCATGTTCCTGTGAGAGCGAGTTATAGAGGCGCTGGACCGCATGAGCCTTTAGTGTTTCAAGCGGAATATTGCCGAGTGCAGGCCGCAGATACAGCTTAGCCTGCCGTTCGTAGAGATACGCTGTGGAATCCTTGACGCCGATTTGATAGTCTTTCAGCCAAATATCAAGCCATTCATTCACGGTCATTTTACAAGGCTCTTGGTATACTCCGCTGTCGATCTCCGCAGTGATCGCGGTGAGCTTTTGCCTTACCTCCTTCTGCGTCTTGCCATAGACGGATTTTTGAATCTGTTTTCCCGTTCCGGGATCAATGCCAAGGGTATAGCGCGCCTCCCAGCGCCCATCAGGGCGCTGACGGATCGTGCCGCCGCCCTTGGCTCCTTTGGTCTTTCGCGTTGTCAATGAAACCTCCTGTTCTTCTGAGATCATAAAACGGCCAGTCAGTCCGTTGTTTTATCGCTGTTTGTCGCTGTCGAGCCACGCCACGAAGTCCTCAAGGGACAGCTTGCCCGCTACGCAGGCGTCGCGCTTTTCCCGCGCCGTCTTCGACCAAGCGGTGAATTCCGCCTTGCTCATCGTTCCATACCGCACGCGGGCGTTGTGCGCCTTGTAGGAGCGTGTAAACTCCCGCGCTGCAGGATTCTTCATTTGCCTGCTCTGATACTGCACCACTGCTCCCATTTGGCGGCAGGTCTTTTCCGAGCCCTCCATCAACCGTGTGCAGTAGTCCTGCGTGATGTTGCCGGTCACAACAAAGTACCTGCCGCAGTTTTTGCACTTGTGGATCGGGAGCGGCAGGCGGAGACAGTACGCTTTCAAGTAGTTGTAGAGGTCGCGCACGGTGTTTGGGTAAAGCACCTCGCGCAGCGCAGTCTTGATCCCGCGCTCCCGCAGTATCTCCACGCTGTAATGGTAGGCGCTGTTATACGCTGGGCTGTCCAGCATGACCTCCTCTGTGGCAAGCTCGCCATAGCGCATATCGTCGAAATGGAGCAACGCATCGTAATGCGCCTCGCGGTAACGCTCTGCCGTGGAGTAGTCCGGCTTGTACCGGTCATCCAGACATACTTCGATCAGCGCCTTTGCATCACGGACGATGGCTTCAAAATCGTTGGCAAATGAAAGGACAAGCGCAGCGTCAGCATCCTGACCGTGCGCGTATGCCGATTCCAGCTCGCTCAGCTCCTTTGCGAGCAGCCCAAAGAACGGATGCACTTTGCAAAGCGGCAGTGACAGCTCCAGCAGCTTCCTCCATGCGGCCTCGTTCTTCTCCGTTTGTACCAGCTTATTGATCTCGGACAATACGCAATAGGCATCATAGAAGTCCGTATCGTAAAGGTCGATGAGACATTGGCCAAGGTCCTGCGTCAGCTCCAGATAGGTCATGCGGCTGCCTAATGTTCTGTCATACAGTACAAAGTGTTCTTTTCGCTCCGGCGTGATGTAATATCGGAACTCCATGTGTTCGGGAAAGACCATAGCTGTCCTCCTGTTAGATATACCAAAATAGATGTTGGAAATTATCTATTGACTTTTTCGTATCAACATTATACAATCAAACCACGATAGTTACATTGTGCATTATAATCTTTATAGTCCATAATGTCAACTAAAATTTTCAAAGGAGGTCATACATGAACAACAACTACGAAAATCTGCCCGCGGTGCTGAACGCCAATCAGCTTGCGGCGGCGCTGGGCATCTCGCGTGCGGGAGCGTATCAGCTCCTCAACACGGGGACCTTTCCCACGCTGCGCATCGGTAAGCGGCTGCTCGTGCCGAAGGACAAGCTCATCGACTGGATCGAGCGGAACACGGGAGGCGGGAATGGCAACTGAAAAAGAAACGACTGCCCCGATTCCATCTGTTGCACCAGATGGGGAGCAGCCGTCCGCGCTTGCACGCACAGACAGTATAGCAACTTTTGAGGAAACAAACAAGCAATTCGGCAAAATGCGTATCTTTTCCATGCCGGAGCTGATGGACACCCATTTCCCATCCCGGCCATGTATCATTGAAAACTTACTGCCAGCGGGGACATACCTCCTCGCTGGCGCTCCCAAAATCGGCAAATCCTTCCTCGTCCTGCAAATGGCCTATCAGGTGAGCGCAGGAGAGCCGTTTTTAGGCTTTCCCTCCCAGCAGGGCACGGTTTTGTACCTTGCTCTGGAGGACACCTACGAGCGATTGCAGAAGCGTTTGGCACAGATGACGGAACGGGACAGTCCTGATCTGGTGCTGTCCGTTCTGGCGGACACGCTGGAAGAAGATCTGCTGGAGCAGCTGGAAAGCTTTCTGTTTGAGTACCCGGAAACGGTGCTGGTCATCATTGACACACTCCAACGCATCCGGGGACGGACGCCGGACAACGGCAGCTACGCCGCGGATTACGATACCATCGCCAAGCTGAAGGCGTTCTCAGACCAACGCGGCATCGCCCTGCTGC
>ERZ857757.1286-NODE-1286-length-20435-cov-3.968940_pt1 | contig 20435 bp, 17 predicted proteins | sample MGYA00519764_ERZ857757 | MGnify/ENA primary metagenome ERZ857757 (study PRJEB31778, sample SAMEA3449359) | human gut metagenome | biome: human gut; feature: human-associated habitat; material: faeces | place: United Kingdom | collected 2010/2012 ... | reverse complement strand
GCGAAGGCCGCCAGTTCATCGGGAATGGCGATCTTCTGGGGACAGACGGCGGCGCAGGCGCCGCAGGCGATACAGGCGGCGGGCCATTTGTCCTGGGGCAGGGCGTCCAGCTGCATCTTCACGGAGGAGCCGCTGCCCACCCGCAGCTGGTTATACTTATGCAGCAGGTCGGGGATATCCAATCCCTGGGGGCAGCCGTCGCAGCAGTAGCGGCAGGCGGTGCAGGGCACGCGCACCTGGTCGTGGAACTGCGCGGCGACCTCCATCAGCAGCCGCTCAGCGTCGGACAGGGGATTCAGATGATCGAAAGTCTTGATGTTGTCGGCCATCTGGGCCATGTTGGACATGCCGGACAGCACCATGGCGATGTTGTCGAAGCCCTGTAACCAGCGGAAGCCGAAGGAGGCGATGCTGTCGTCGGGCCGAATAGCGTGGAGCCGCTGCTCCTCGTCCGGCTCCAGCGTTACCAGCTTGCCGCCCCGCACAGGCTCCATGACCCACAGGGGGATATTACGCTGCCGCAGCAGCTCGTACTTTTCCTTGCCGTGCTGCAGCGTCCAGTCCAGATAGTTGAATTGCAGCTGGCAGAACTCCATCTCGTCGCCATAGCGGTTCAGGAAATCCGTCAGGCAGGGCAGGTCGGCGTGGCTGGAAAAGCCCAGATGGCGGATGCGGCCATTGCGCTTTTGCGCCATCAGATAATCATAGGTGCCGTACTTGGGGTCCAGGTAGGCGTCGATATTCATCTCGCACACATTGTGGAACAGATAGAAATCAAAGTAATCCACACGGCATTTTTGCAGCTGTTTTTCAAAGATTTCTTCCGTCTTGCCCATGCTGCTCAGGCTGTAGCCAGGAAACTTGGAGGCCAGGTAGAAGCTGTCGCGCGGATACTTGGCCAGCAGTTTGCCCACCACCAGCTCGGAGTTGCCGCTGTGGTAGCCCCAGGCGGTATCGTAATAATTAACGCCGTGGGTCATGCAGTAATCCAGAATCTGCTCGGTCGCGGCTTCGTCGATGCGGCTGTCGTCGCCGTCCAGCGTGGGCAGGCGCATGTTGCCCATGCCCAGCGCGGAGAGCTTGAGACCCTTGAAATCATTGTAAATCATGGCGATTTCTCCCGTTCCTTGCTTGAAACGAATTAGCTTTAATCATCGTTTGCATTTTCGCATAGCACAAAGCGGGCGATATCCTGGGCAGAGTTGGCGTTGATCTGCTCCGCTTGCTGCTTGCGCATGGCTTCGCAGGCAGCGGGATCGCCCGCCAGCGCCACGGCCAGGCTGGCGGCCTCGCGCAGGGAGGTCGTCTTGCGGGCCATGCCGTGCGATTCATAGAAGGCTGCGTTCTTTTCCTCGCAGCCGGGAATGGTGATCAGGTGGATCATGGGAATGCAGGCTGCGGCGGCCTCGGTGCTGGACAGCCCGCCGGGCTTGGTGATCAGCACGTCGGAGGCGTTCATGTACAGGTTCACCTCGCGCGTAAAGGGCACGGCCTGCACGCGATGGTCGCCTGCGTAGCGGGCGGTCAATTCTTCGCGCAGCTTGTCGTTTTTGCCCGTCAGCACAAGGGCCAGAAAATCCGAGCTGTCGTCGGCAAGCAGCCCGTCGCACAGGGCGGCGATGTTGCCGCAGCCCACGCCGCCGGTCATTACCAGATAGATGCGCTTGCCCGCAGGCAGGGATAGGTGCTCCCGCGCCTGCTCCTTTGGCATATGCTGGGCAAACCGCAGCGATACCGGGATGCCCGTGGGATGCAGCAGCGATGCGTCCATGCCCGTGGCCGTCAATTCGGCAATCAAATCCCTGTGCGGCACAAAATAGCCGTTCAGCCGCGTTTCATGGAAAAAGGGGATGGCGGTATAATCGGTCAGCACGCCGTAGGCGGGAACAGGCAGCTTCTGCCGCTGGCGCAGGGCGGTGCAGGCTTCCATGCCATACAGATGGGTGCTGACCACCGCGTCAAAGCTATTTTCGAGGATATAGCGCAGCAGGTTTTCGGCATACAAAGAATTGGCAATGTAGATCGGCGAATGCTTCGTGATGGAGGAAACCGCCTCGCCCAGGCGATACACCACGCCGAAGGCCTTGGGGGCGTTGCGAATCATGGAATTATACAGCTCGGTGGCGTTTTGGCGCACGGATTCGCTGGCAAAGCTGAGCGGATCGGCCAGCTCGGCCTGCGCGCCCTGTGCAAGCAATGCTTCCTGCACAGCCAGGGCCGCGCTGTGATGCCCTTCGCCCGTGTTGCAGCTAAGCAATAAAACCTTTTTGTTCATGCGCAGCTCCTTTCGTATAAAAGCAAGATAGCGGAATGAAGCAATATGATTATAACAGCGATTGGGCGTGTGATCAATCGGCGGCTGTTTCCGGCAGATGAATTTTGTGTTAATTCTGCGCCGGGCGCACGCTGACCTCGCCCGCGCTGATGGTGATTTGTTCCTGCAGCGTATCCACAATCAGCCCGCCGTCGTCGTCCACATCCAGTGCATAGCCCGAATGGCATACGCCCTCCTGCTGCCATTTGATGGGGCGGTGCAGCGTGACGCAGCGCGCGCGGTATTCCGGCATATGGGCGGGCATGGCGGATAGATTGTCTATAATTTCACGATAGACGGAGGCGCATAGCTGGGCGTGCGTGCAGGGCGCGTCGCCTTTTGGATACAGCGAGCGCACGATATAGGCAAGCTCGGGTGGAAAGCTGGGCTGGCTCAGGTTGATGCCGATGCCAGCGACCATGCCCAGCGGCTGCGCGCCGCTCCAGGCCCCCTCGCACAGGATGCCGCACACCTTTTTGCCGTCCAATTGCGCGTCGTTCACCCACTTGATATCCAGATGAAGCTGCGTCAGCCGTTCCACCGCGCGGCAGACAGCCACCGCGCACAGTGTGGTCAGCTGTCCTGCGGGCCACGCCCCGCGCAGCAGCAGGCTCATATACAGCCCGCCCTCCTCCGAGCAGAAGGCGCGCCCCATGCGGCCGCGTCCACCCGTCTGGCGCGCGGCGACCACCAGGCTGCCGTGCGCGCCGCCGTGCAGCAAAAGCGCGCGCGCATCGGCGTTGGTAGAGACGGTTTCGGGCAGGATGCATACGGGCACATCGGGCAAAAGCACGGAAAGCTGCGAATAATCGGGCATAACGGCCTCCTTTCCGCCGTTGACCGCGGCGCGGCGCGTGCGGTATAATAGGGCGGGGGGATGAGAATGAAAACCATACTGATCACCGGCGGCGCGCGGGGCATCGGCGCGCAGATGGTGCGCCATTTTGCCGCGCAGGGCTGGCGGGTGATGTTCTGCTATCAAAGCAGTCAGGAGAAGGCTGAGGCGCTGGCACACGAGACGGGCGCGCAGGCCGTGCGCTGCGATGTGCGCGACGAAGCGCAGGTGCGCGCAATGCTTGCGCAGGCCATGGCGAGCCTGCGCCATCTGGACGCGCTGATCTGCAATGCCGGCGCGGCCTGGACGGGCCTGACGGAGGAAATGCCGCTGGCGGAGTATCAAAGAATCTGCGATACCAACCTGCGCGGAGCCTTCCTGTGTACACGCGAGGCGCTGCCGCATCTGCGCGATACGCGCGGCGCCATCGTGCTGATTTCCTCCATGTGGGGGCTGGTGGGCGCGTCGTGCGAAACGGTGTATTCCGCCACCAAGGCAGCGCTGCAATGCATGGCGCGTTCGCTGGCCAAGGAGGTAGGCCCCTCGGGCGTGCGGGTCAATTGCGTGGCTCCCGGCGCTGTGGATACTGACATGATGGCCTGCTATTCGCAGCAGGATAAGCAGGCGCTGGCCGATGAAACGCCGCTGGGCCGCCTGTGCGCGGTGCAGGATATTGCCGACGCGGCGGACTTTTTGCTCAGCGGCAAGGCCTCCTTTATCACCGGGCAGACGCTGGCCGTGGACGGCGGCTTTACCCTCTAAGCGCGCCGCGCCCATTCTGCCTGTGCAAAAACAGGCGGGTTTTTTAGATCAGCGCAGCTTTTCTTCTGGCGTCACGGCCTGCCTGCCGTCACTTGCTTTGCTTAGCAGAACAACTGCCTCCACAGATGCCCCGCATTCATCAAATTGCGTGAGCACCTTTTGTTCAATGGGAAACTTGTACGCAATCGCCTTTACAAAGCGTTTCTGTGTCTTTTGTTCCTCACGCGGGAACAACTCAACCTCAGAAATCAGGTATTTCACAAGGTCGCGCCGTTCTGCTGCATTCATTCTATCATAGATTGCGTCAAAAGACGAGAGGATTCCTATCATAGATTGCACAGACATCTGATTGCTTTCCAGAGTTGCCTTTTTCATCATGCTTTCTTGCAGCAGATCCTCCGCCTTATAAATCTGGTCATAGAGGTCATTCAGGCGGCGGGTCATGTCTGCGCGGCGGCGCTCTGCATACTTATCATACGGAGCAATGCGGTCAATATCCCGCTCCAAGCTGTCGCGGCTGCGCTGTAAAGCGGATAGCTGGTTTTTGTAGGCGGTAATGTCATTCTCGACCTCGGTCATGTCCACGGCGGTCATTACCTTTTCCTGCAAATCTTTGATAAACTGCGGATTGCGAACAATCTTCCGGGTGTACTCCATTCAGCATTTCTGCGGCTTTTTTGATATTAGCGCTGGCATTGCCTTTGCGGAAGTTCTCCCCGTCGAAGCGGATCGGGACGCAGACTTCCAAGATGCGGTCAAAAATGCGGCGGTCATCCAGATCGGCGGCTTGCTTCATAACGGAAAGCGGGATGTTCGTGGTGACGATCATGGGCTTGCCTGTCAGCAGCCGCTTGTCAACCACATCGAATACGCGCTCCTTGCCGAAGCTGGTGTTACGCTCTGCCCCCAAATCATCCAGAATGAGGAGGTCAGGATGCATAAGCGATTTCATGTAGTGGTCACGGTCCGTGCCGAAATTACCCTGCATACGGTTGACTACATCAGACATTCCCACAAAGAGGACAGACTCCAGACGGTCAATCAGAGCGTTGGCAATACAGCCAGCGGCATAGGATTTTCCCGTGCCGACGTTCCCGAACAGGAGCAGTCCGATCCCCGCTTTTCTGAACTCGTCCCAGTTCTGCGCGTAGCCTCTCGCCTTTGCAAGCTGGGGTGTCGTAACTGCGGCTGACTCAAACCGCCAGTCAGAGGCGGGCATATCGCGGAACGCTTCACTGCGGAGCATTGTCATGTAGGACATTCTCTCGTATTCCCGGCGCTTTGCTTCTTTCCGTTCGCGGCGCTCGTCAGCGCACTTGCACATAACCGGGTGCTTGGTAAAGCCCTGTGCCTGAAGTTCTGCGGGATAAAAGGCTTCTTTCGACGTGTGGCACTTGCCGCAGTATTTCAGCCCATCGGCAGGATTGAAGTAATCGTCAGGTGCGGCATTAGCCGCTTCAACGGCATCAAAAACGAAATTGCTTCGGAGACTTCTGTGTGATTGTCATCACATATGAACATAGATTCTTCGCGTGTGTAATGACCTGAAGTTCAGATTGACTGTGTGCCATCATAGACCCCATTTTCAAAAATCATGTCTCCCGCCTTACGGCGGGAAGAGGAAGCGCCTTCGGCGCTGCCTTGTTTCATGCGCCTCCTCGTTCCCATTGGTTCAACTTTCATCTATGTTCTGATATAAGATGAATTCCCAATCCGATCTCCAGCATCCACAATTGTATAAGATTAAAGATTAGAAGATGCCAGATTCAAGATTGATCCACAAAGCGGGGCGAACAATGGCATTCGAATGGTCGACATTGCTATTGTAGCGGGAGCCACCCGTCCACACAAAGGCAGCGGACGAGGACGACGAGCCCGGAGAACGCAGCCACCAATAACCTGCATATTTTCCCTCTGCCGTCTTGGTGCCACTGTAGGTCCAGGCACCATTCTTTACTGCATATTCAGTCGGAGACACACGAGATTTGGTATTATTAGAATCATCATATGTCACACCGAGGTACTTATTTGCTTCAGCATAACTTAACAAGAACACCTTATCCTGTGTATTGTTCCCTCCGTTTGTGCTCCATTGGCTATAGCCCTGACTCTTGCTATTGTCCACGTTCGTCATAACAATCGCACCTTGCTCTGCAAGGCTGAATGCCTGGTTGATAAACGTACCGTTCAACCATGTGCGAATAGAACTCGTTTCCCATGTGACACTTGTATTGCTTGTATTGTACTTTTGACAGTCAAGGCCGTACCGGCTGATCAACAGTGCCTTCTGTCCATCCCGTGCTATTACAAGCCACTCAATCGGCGTATTATCAGTTCCTGCCTTTGTCTGAGGATAACTGCCAAATGTTACATAGTTGCCAACTGCAAATTTCGCGTCGCGTTTTGCTGCTGCTGCTATTTCATTGTCGCAGGTCGCTACCTTACTGTCAACATCTTTGTACCCGGAAATTTTCAGATACTCCGTACGAGCGCCTTCCCAGTTCCCAGCCAGGAACAGGCTTTCCGCAGCCTGATAGGTGACCTCGTTCTGTAGGGCCACAGCCTTTTCGTGAGCATCCTCATATTCACCGGCTTCCCGGTAGCACTTGGCAGCATGCTCGATGTTACCCACCAACTCGTAATACTGGCCCAGTTCATACAGGCGATGTGCAGCATTGCCGGTGCCCAGCACCTTCACATAGACCACTTCAGCCGCGTCATACTGCTGGGTGGCGTAGTAGTACTCACCGATAGACAGGATCTGTTCCTTCGCGTCACTGTAGGTACCAGCCTTCTCGTACCAGCCGATGGCGCCCACATAGTCGCTTTCAGAGAGCTTTACAAGGGCAGTCTGATAGGCCATCTCCTGCATTTTTGCGGTGTTCCCGGCGAGCTCATACTGAGTATATGCCGCTTCATAGCTGCCGTTGGTCTCAAGCTCTGCTGCCTTGGCGTTATAGCAAGCGCTGATCTGTGCCTTGCTGTCGCTGTAGTCCTTGATGGCGGAAAAAGCAGCAATAGCGTCGTCATACTTGCTTTCGTTCTTCTGTGCCAATGCCAGCTGATAACGGCACTCATTGGCCTGAGCCTTGCTGTCGCTATAGCTGCCTGCGGCATCGAACCAGTCGCGGGCAGTAGTGTAATCAGCGTTTGCCATCGCTGCTTTGCCCAGCTGATAGCGGCAGTCGTTCATGATGGTGTCGCTGTCGCTGTAGCCGGAAAGCTTTCCTGCAGTGAAGGCATTCAGGGCATCCTGATACTGTTTCGCGGTATACAGTGCCTTGGCAGGAATGTAATCACATTCCTTGGCCATATCAGCGCTGTTGCTGTAGCTGCCCAGGGCCACAAAGGCTGTCTTGGCAGCGGCGTATTCACCATTGTTGAACAACGCCATTGCGGGACGGTAATCGCATTCCTGTGCCTTGGACTTGCTGTCACTGTAACCACCCAGCTTGGTGAAACGAGCCTTGGCATCGGCATAGCTGCCGGCCTCCAGCTGCTCATCAGCAGCGGCATAGGCAGCGGCCTTGGCCTTGTCGGCGCTGTCGCTGTAGCTGCCCAGCGCTGCATAACGGGCAGCGGCATCATCATAACTGCCATTTTTCATTGAAACACCGGCAGCCGCGTAGCGTGCTTCATTTGCACGGATGGGCGCGTCGGAGAACTCGCCCATGGAGGCAAACACCTCGGCAGACTTGTCATAGTCCGCATTGTCAAACAGCTGTCCGCCCCATGCGTAAGTGTCCATGGTCAGCTTGATGGCTGCGTCTTTGTAGGCACCCACCTGGGTGAAAGCAGGCACAGACACTTCGTACAGCTTCTCGGAGGAAGCAGCTACACCGGTCTGGTAAATGGCTTCTTTGGTATCGCGGTAGTCGGGATCAGCAGAAAGAATGGCATAGGCATCAGCCAGCTTGCCGTTCACGCGCGCCTGCAGACCCATCTGATAATGCTGTTCCTGACTGTCCTGATAGGTCATGATGGTCTCATACTGCTTTGCAGCCTGCAGGTATTCGCCCTGCTCTGCAAGCTGTCCGGCGTACTTATAGGTGGATTCGGTTGCCTTGTCGGTATCGCCGATGAAGGTGTAAACCTCTGCAGCTTCACCATACTGACCAGCCGCGAACAAAGCATTTGCCTTATCAGTACCGCACTGAATTGCCTTGTCCTTAGCGTCGCTGTATGCGCCAAGTGCAATGAACTGGTCGTAGGCGTTGTCATAGTCGCCGGAAGTCCTTGCTGCTTCCGCAGCAGTATACATGGAGGCATAATCAGCCGCATGGGTCTGATAGGCATCACCAAGCGCAGCATACACAGCGTATGCATCCGCATAGGAGACTGCATCGTACAGCTTGTCGGCCTTGGCCTTTGAGGACAAAGACTTGCTGTCGCTGTATTCGCCCAGTGCATTATAGATGGTGATAGCATCGTCATACTTGCCGTCAGCAGCAAGAGAACCAGCCTTCAGGTACTTGCTCTGCTTGATCTGATCAGCAGCGTCGCTGTAGCTGCCCAGAGCGGTGAAAGCAGTGACAGCATCATCATACTGTCCGGCAGTCTGCTGGGCAAGTGCATCGGCATACAGAGCAGCATAACCATCTGCGTTAGTCTGATAGGCATCGCCCAGCGTGGCATACACGGCGTAGGCATCAGCATAGGAACCAGCGGCATAGAGCTTATCTGCCTTAGCCTGAGCAGAAAGATTCTTGCTGTCGCTGTAGCCATTCAGGCTATCATACAACGCGATGGCTGCATCATAGCTGCCGGAAGCAGCCAGAGACTGTGCCTTGCGATAGCTGCATTCCTTCACCATATCGGCAGCATTGCTGTAGGTGCCGAGTACGTTGAACGCAGCGGCGGCGTCATCATAGCTGCCATTAGTCAGCAGCGTCTCAGCTGCGGTGTACATTTCAGCATAGTCGGCGTTGTGTGTCTGATATGCTTCCGGCAGAGCAGCATAAGCAGCCCATGCATCTGCATAGTTGCCATTCTCGTACTGCATGTCAGCTTCCATCTGTGCGATGAGGTTCTTGCTGTCCTTATAGCCACCCAGACCGCTGAACAGCGTTGCCGCATCGCTCCGATTGCCCGCAGCCATCAGAACACAGGCCTTGCGGTAGGTGGCCTCGTTGATCTGCGTCTTACTGTCGCTGTAGTTACCCAGCTTGGTGAAAGCCGCGATGGCTTCATCATAGCTGCCGCCATTCATCAGTGCCACAGCATCATTGTACATGGTCACAAAGTCGTTTGCATGATCCTGATATGCAGTGGGCAGGGTGGCATAGTAGTTGCCAACCGTATCATACTGACCGGCAGCAAAAGCCTTGTTCGCCTGCGCCTGCGTAATGCGATGGCCGGAGTCCTCATAGTCGCCCAACTCGGTGAATGCAGTGATGGCCGTATCATACTGACCAGCCTGCAGCGCTTTGACAGCGTTATCATAGTTCATCTTTGGCAGAACAACCTTTGTTACCACAAAGAAGGCAGCAACGCACAGAGCTGCGACGATTGCCAGGATGATACCTGTCTTCTTCGCTTTGGCGGCTTTTGCTTCTGCCTCGCGGCGCTTGATTTCATCCTCGCGCGCTTTCAGTTCGGCAGCAACACGCTCCTTCTCTTTGCGTTCGGCCTCTTCCTTTGCACGACGTTCATCGAGGCGCTTCTGTTCCTCCGCACGTGCAGCAGCCTCTTCCGCAAGACGTTGCTTTTCCAACTCATCGCACTTCTTTGCCACAGATTGGCAATCACGGTAATTGCCGATGGCTCGGAATGCAGCTGCAGCCTGTACATACTGCTTCTGCTTCATCAGGTTGTTGGCACTGGTGTAAGCAGCACTGTTGATGGACTCGATCTTGTCGTCGCAAGCCTTCAAGCCCTTTGTAGTCTCCTTGTAGCTTGCGATAGCGGAGAGACGGCTCTTTACAGCCTGCACATCTGCCACAGTACGGGCTGCATTCAACGCCTGCATGGCTTCATTGTACTGTCCCTGCAGACGGTTCTGCTCATTTCGCTCCTTGATTGCTTCGTTGTAGCCATTCAACGTAGCCTGAAGCTTTTCATCCGCAAAGCGCAATGCCTTCGCATAGTTTCCGCTGCGCTCAATTGGCTGAGACTGGTACTGCAGGTCACTTTCCTTGCGGACCTTCAACTCGGCCATCAACTTGCCGATATAGGCACGAGCATTGCGCGCATCGATATTCAGCGCCTTCTCGCAGAAATCATCCGCTTTTGCCCACTCGCCATCCTCCAGGGCCATGAACGCACGATCCAGCAGCGCGGCTGCATTGCTTCCGCCTGCGCCGGTCGCAGCCTGAACAACTACAGGCTGCTGAGCTGCAGCAGGTTTTTCCTCTCCGGCAATTTTCTTGATGCCATGGATCAGATCCTGCATGAAGCCCAGCTTGCTCATGTCCTGCGCCTGTAGGTGGCTGAATTCCTCCGGCAGATCATATGGATCCATGTCCTTATAGGCGGGCACGAGGGTTTTGTTGGCACCACTGCGGATGAGCTTCAGATAGCGGCTCCATTCGTTCTTCACCCAAACAGCATTGAAGTACTCGGGCTTAGTGCCCAATACCACCATGACCTTCGCACTGTTCAGAGCAGCAAAAATGTACGGCTCATACTGCTGACCCAGCTTGTCCTCCAGCGTAATGCGGCTGAAAAACACCTTGAAGCCCTCGCGGGTCAGCTGGTGATACAGATCATTGGCTAGCACGCTGTCCGGTGTGCGCTTGCCCTCAGAGTCTGTTTCCTTGTAGCAGATGAACACATCAAAGGGCTTTTCCTTCTTGGAGATGTCCAGAATGCCTTTCTGAATATCATCGATGGCCTTCGCCTCGGTTTCGTAGATGCTCTTCTGCACGCTGTCGGCATACTCCAGGGCAGACTTGTAGTCATCATCCGCAAAGATGGAGGTGAACTGGGCGCGATTGACAGTGGGGATACGCTTCTTCGTCGCGGGATCCTCAACATACTCAATGCCATAGCGGCACAGTACCAGAGACCAGTAGGCTTCCGCATCGGTCCTGTCATCCTGCAGGATCTGCTCGAAGATACCCATGGCCTTGTCGTATTCGTTGTTCCTGCGGAAATGGTTGGCGCGGTCATACAGGTTCAGCCGACGCTCGTTGTCTAGCTTCGGGATGGTCTGCACGCTGCCGCAATACTCGCATTCGCAGGTCGTAGCGTTCTCCGCGGGGCGAAGGTCGCCGCCGCACATCTTACATTTGATGATCATCAGTTTGCACCCTCCCTGTTAATGTACATTTGAAAGAGTCCGTCAAGGACATCTGCCATGTTCTTAACCATACTTAGGTAGTTCTCCAAATCAATAGAAATCAGTTCATCATTTCCCTTTACATAGAATAAAGGGGTTAGTCCATCATTTCCAGTAGGGAATCTTGCAAACTCAAAAGCCATGCTTTGTTTTCCTTTCAGGTCTGTATAGGAAATGTTTCCATAGATATCATCAATGTATGTTGATATAACACTAAGGTGATTACTGACCTCTTGTTGTAAATTCCCGTCATCAACAAGAAGTTGCTCAACATCAGCGAGATACTGCTTTATATTATGATTGGCTTTCCCATTCAATCTGCCGTTGAGTATAAGAATTGCTTTGAGGACAAGTTCGACATACTGATATGTACAAAACATTATTGGAAATATGATTGAATCAGCACGATGACCTGCATTATCAGTCAATAAATCCTGCAACAGCTGTATAGTGCTATCACGATAACCGTCTGCAAGTACTATGTAGTTTTCAACATTATCTTCAGTATTCATTCTCCAATTGATATCTGCGTTTTTATAGATATCAACATTACGAGAAAAGAGACGATTCATTCACTTTTCCTCCTTTGAGAACGATTGGCGCTGTTCCATCATTCCTAGTGCCTTTTTGATGTTTGCTGCATCCGCATAGCTGCTCAGCGTCTCCAGCATCTGTGCAATCTCGCCATCCATACTTGTCGGCATAGGATCAGCATATCGAATCTCCTCAGCCAGCTTCTTGATATCCGGATGTCCGGTTTCAGCAGCAATAGCATTCGCGCGGGCACGGATCGCCTTCCATGCAGCGGTGTTGTCGGCAACTTTGACTTCAGCCGTAGTCACTGCCTCACGCGCAGCATCCTTTACCGTCATGCAGAAGACTGTCACAGCAAACACAGCCACTTCAACAATGGCAGCGGCCCACACTGGACAAAGAGCAGCCAGTCCCATCAAAGCAAAGCCCACAACGAGCTGCACGATCACTGCCACATAACCAACTTTGAAAATTGGCCAGCCAAGCAGCTTGCTTTCCAGCGTGCTGTCCTTGCGGAAGGCACGAACGAAAGCGAGAGCGCACACACCAAACATCGCCACCGTGCACAGCAGACCAATCCAGTAAACAGCCGTTTTCGCAAAGGAAATGACCAGCGCCAGCACCAGCACAACAGCCAGTGCGATGCTCCAAAGGATCCACGCGTGCTTTGTCAGTTTCATTGCCGTCATCCTCCTTATTCAGGCCGCTTGGTTCCGCACTCAGGACAGAACCTTGCCGTGATACCGCTGTTGCCGCAACCACAGTCCCATGTTGCAGGAGCAGGCTTCTTTGCGCCGCATTCAGGGCAGAACTTGCTGGTAATGTTGCTCGCACCGCAAGTGCAGTTCCAGCCCGCAGGAGCAACGGGCTCCGGCTTCTTGCTGCCGCACTCCGGGCAGAATTTGCTCATGATGTTCTTCTGACCGCAGGCGCAATCCCACCCGGAGACAGCAGCTGCCTGCTGCACGGTCTGTGCGGTCTGGTTGACTACAGGGCTGACAGCATCCTTGGTCATGCCGATCACGCTGCCCATCACACCCAAGCCAACACCCATCTGCATCATTTCGCCGGTCATGCCGCTGATACCACCAGCGGCACCACCGTTCCTCATGGCTTCAATGCCCACCTGGCGGGCGGTTTCCTGCTGATAGGTGTAGCCCTTCATCTTCATTTCCATGGCCTCGGCTTCGGCCTTCATGCGGTAGGCTTCAGCCTCTGCCTGCGCCTTGATACGGGTGATGTCTGCGTCACCCTGGGCGCCGATGACGCGCATGCGGGCCTCGGTCTGTGCCTCAACAGCCTTGCGCTCGAAGGCAGCTTCTGCCTCTGCCTTGCGAATTTCTTCCTCGCGGATCTTCAGATACTTATCAGCATACTGCTGCTTCATGCGGCGGAAGTTGGGATCATCGTCAGGCGTAACGATATTGCTGACATAAAACTCCGGCATGGTCAGGCCATACTCCGCCAGTTCGGGGTTGATCGCTTCCTTCAGACCGGCGCTGATCATGTCGATGTGCTCATCCAGCTCCAGTACGCTGATGCTGTTGGCTTTGATGATCTTGGCGAGGTTCGCTTTCACCTTGTTCATGACCATGGTACGGAAATATCCGCCTGCGGACTTCATGGTGATTTCCACATTGCCCGCACCAACGGTCACACTGCTCTCGTTGAACAGATCGCTCTGCGTCAAACCGCCTGTGGTGCCCACCAGCTTGATGAGCAGCTTGCGCGGCTCGGTCACGCGCAGATTGAAGCTGCCGCTGGCACCAAGTTCAACATGCAGGCCGCTGGCAGGGTCGAACATGCCCACCTTGCTGTTGGTGCCCCATTTGATGCCCATTTGGGTAGCCAGATTGACGAAATACACCTCTGCATGGAAGGGCTGACCCTGCACCGGCAGCGGATACAGGCTGCTCATCTTCGGCATGATGCCGGTTTCCAGCGTATAGCGACCGGGGCCGAAGGAATCCAGCGCCTCGCCATTGCGGAAGAAGATAGCTTCCTGGCTCTCGTGCACGATCAGCTGACTACCAGTGACAAAGTCCGTCATGGGGTGCTTCCACACGAAGGTCTGATTATCGCCTTCGTAATTGATGACGGCAGGAATAGCCGCATCACGCACCTCAGCCTTCTTGATCTCAGCCTGCACATCAGCTACGGTATCACACACCGGGCAGGTGATGGCAGATGCGTTCTTTGCTGCCTGAAGCTGGCAACCGCAGGTGCCGCAACGGAAGTGTACGAGATTGCTGTAGTTTTCATCTGTCACCAGCTGTGCCTTGCATACCGGGCACTTGGCATCTTTGCCTTCTGCCTGATCGTAGACCACATTATTGCCGCATGACGGGCAAACCTTGGTTGTCATGCGGTCAGTCTTCACGTTAATCACATTGCCACAGGCACAACGGATGTGTTTGCTGGCAAAAAAACTGGTACTGGCTTCAGCATAATTGTGACAGACAGGACAGGCAATGATGAACTTGCTCATGATGACAGCTCCTTTATTGATTCAGTTATGGTAAAACTGAGCATAAAGCAGACTTTACACACCACCCCGTTTCCTGTGAGAAAAACTACAAGAAGCGTGTAAAACTGCCGTGTTTTCTGGATATACGAACCCATTTATTACTATAGCACCTCTGGTGCGAAAAGTCTACTATTCACACCATTTTATCTACATATCAGACGGAAAACTGGTCAGATCTGACACATTATTTCTTTCCATCTTTTTTCAACCAATCGAGAAATGTCGTATGTGCTATGCCTAAAGCTTTTCCAGCCTGTCGTGCAGACACTTCACCACGACTCCAGCGCTCTGCGTACTCCTGATATTCACTCGGTCTAATAGATGGTATCAGTCCAAACTGAACTCCTCGAGCCTTTGCAGCAGCAATTCCCTCCGCTTGGCGTTGCTTGATGAAGTCACGTTCTGTCTGTGCAACATAACTGAGCAACTGCAAAACGATATCTGCAATCAAAGTGCCCATCAGGTCTTTTCGTTGCTGCGTATCCAGCAATGGCATATCCAGCACAACAATATCCGCCCCTATGTCCTTGATGATTTCCTGCCACTGCTGTAGAATCTCGTTGTAATTGCGGCCCAGACGGTCGATGCTCTTAATGAACAGGGTATCGCCTTTTTTCAGTTTTCGCCGCAGCCGTTGGTATTCAGGCCGATCAAAGTCTTTGCCGCTCTGTTTATCAATGAAGATGAACTTGCCGGTGATGCCAGCATCGTTCATGGCAATAATCTGCCGATCTTCGTTTTGATCTCTGGATGAAACACGGACATGTGCTTTTTTCATGCAGGGAGAAAGGATTTCACTGTTCTCACTATCTCCAGTTTTAATAAGGCATTTTTACTGCCTCACAGTGACGTTACTCAGCAATTAAGCCGAAATGCCGCAGAGCATCCTTAATTGCCTCGACCTTTTCAGGCGGGCATGGATGATACTCATGCTTCCTCTGCTCCACAGCGTTCGGCGCTTTGTGCATATCCAATCCGACCATGCGCTTGACCTCTGCAATATATGCAGTATGGACTTTGAAGCCGTACTTCTCCTGCACATATTCCTGAATACGCTTATAGGTCGGATGCTCCTTGACCTCGCCGGTTTCCACTTCCATTCTGACTTCAACCGTCAGTGGATTTGTTTCCCGTGACAAGAGGACCACCGTCTCGGTATGCGCGGTATAGGGGAACAAATCCACCGCCTGAGCGGATTGCAGCGCGTAGCCGGAGGCTTGCAGGATATCCACGTCGCGGCGCAGCGTTTCGGGGCAGCAGGAAACATAGACGATACGCTCGGGCGCGGCCTGGCTGAGGGAGCGCAGGAAGCGCGCGTCGCAGCCTGCGCGCGGGGGATCGACAAAGACCACCGTGGGCACAAAATCGTCGTCCCGCAGGGCATTGACCGCATCCGCGCAGATGAAATCGATGTTTGAAATGCGGTTGACGCGCGCAGCCGTTCTGGCGCAGGCCACGGCGTCGCGCACCAGCTCTACGCCGCGCACCTGACCGGCCCTGCGGGCGGCCAGCATGCCGATCAGCCCCACGCCGCAGTAAGCGTCCAGCACGCGATCCCCGGGCGTAAGCTGCGCCAGGTCGATGGCGCGCTGATACAGCTTTTCGGCCTGTACGGTATTGATCTGATAAAAAGAACGCGCTGTCAGGCATACCTTCAGCCCGCCCAGCTCGTCCCAGATTTCATCGCGCCCGGCCAGCACGCGGGAACGGAAGCCCATCACCGCGCTGGTATCGCGGTCATTGATGGACTGCGTAACGCCGCGCACATCGGGACAGCGGGCCATCAGGCGGCGGGCAAAAGCCTCGCCGCCCGGAAAATCCGCCGTGCCGGTCACGATGGTTACCAGCGCCTGACCGGTGCTGTGCGCGCGGCGCACCTGCATGTGCCGCAGAATGCCGCGGTGAAAATCCTCCCGATAGGCCGAAAGCCCTGTCTCAGCCAGCAGAGACAGGGCGATATTGGCAATTTCGTTGGCGCGCTCGTTTTCCATCAGGCACCTGCGAACCGAGATCACCTGATGCGTGCCCGCGCGGTAAATGCCGTGATACAGGCCGGACTTGCCGTTGGCAAAGGTGCGCAGCACTTTGTTGCGGTAGGCGCGGGGCTCGGCCATGCCCAGGATGGGCAAGGCGTCTGGAAACAGCGCGCGGAAGGGCGCGTCCTTTTCATGCAGAACGTCGCCGTACATGCGCGTCAGCTCGCGGCAGCCGCCGCAGCCCTTTTCCGCCAGCGGGCATTTCATCTTGCGTGTCCTCCCCGGTTACTTCTGAATTTCGTGAATCAGCCCCAGCACGGCCATGGTGCCGTCGGCGGGGGGCGCGTCGCGCAGGGCGGCGCGCAGAGAATCGCCGTCGCGCACAAGCTCCAGGATGGCCTGGTATAGGGTGTCCGTGGTCATCTGCTCTTGCGGCAGCACGCGGGCCAGCCCGCGCTTTTCATAGGAGGCGGCGTTGAGGATCTGGTCGCCGCGGCTGGCGCCCTTGGGATAGGGAATCAGCAGCATGGGCTTGCCCAATGCCTGAAACTCGCACAAGGCGTTGGAGCCCGCGCGGGAGAGAATATAATCCGCTGCGGCCATCGCGTCGGGCAGCTCTTCGGACAGAAACTCCACCTGATAATAGCCGTCCAGCCCCTTCAGGCTTTCATCCAGATTGCCCTTGCCGCACAGGTGGAACACCTGCATGTGCGGCAGAAGCTTGGGCAGCGCCGCGCGCAGAGCGGCGTTTACGCTTTGCGCGCCCAGGCTGCCGCCCATCATCAGCAGAACCGGCTTATCGGCGGTAAAATGCGCCATGGCCAGCCCCTTTTCGCGGCTGCCGGAAAACAGCTCGGGCCGCAGCGGCGTACCGGTGAACACGCCCTTGGGAGCCAGCGCCTGCGCGCATTCGGGGAAGGTGGTGGCTACTTTTTTGGCAAAGCGCGCGCAGATTTTATTGGCCAGGCCGGGGGTGAGATCGCTTTCATGGCACAGCACGGGCACGCCGTGCAACCACGCTCCCACCACCACGGGGACGGATACGAAGCCGCCCTTGGAGAAGCACACGTCGGGCTTGAGCCTGCGCATCAGGTGCGCGCTCTGGAACGCGCCGGCAATCACGCGGAAGGGATCGGTGAAGTTCTTCCAGTCAAAGTAGCGGCGCAGCTTGCCGGATTTGACCACATGATAGGTCACGCCCGGCAGATTGCCTACCATGCCGTGCTCGATGCCATCCTGCGTGCCGATGTAGTGCACCTCGTACCCTTCCTTTAGCAGATGGGGCAGCAGCGCCAGATGCGGGGTGACATGTCCGGCCGAGCCGCCGCCGGTTAATACGATCTTCTTCATGGCTGATTTCCTCCCGTCTGTGCGATCACGGTATATTTTTCAATCATTTCACTGGGGTGCAGCGCTTGCTTGGCTGCGCGCAGCCCCTCGTCGCCCATGTCGTCCTCGCGGTTGAGATAAACGACGCTCTGCGGCGCGTGCGCGGCGTATTCGCGGCACAGCGGCTGGCTTGCGCCCGCTACCTCGTGCAGCGCCTTTTCAATGTGCACATACAGCGTATCGCCCACCGCCGTGCCCAGGCTGACGCCCACCGTGCGCCCCTCAGGCAGGCGCAGCAGGCCGCAGTACATGCCAAGCGCCTCCGCGTGCGCCAAGGTATCCAGAGTGTAGCCAAATTCCGCCTGCGCCAGGGGATCGCTTTTTTGCAGGGCGGATTCGTTATCCACCAGGAAGGCGCGTATATCATCCATATGCGCGGGATCGACGATTTCATAGATGAAGCTGCCGTGATCCTTTAAAAAACGGTTCACATGATTGCGCTGGCCGGCCAATCTCCGCCCGGCGTAGGTGGACAGCTGCTCGCGGGGATACAGATAATCGGCCCATTGACGCTGCGGCTGACAGTCGATCTCCTGCCCATAGCAGGCGCGCAGCGCGTCCAGCGCCTCAGGCGGCACGGTGGCAAAGCGCAGCGAGCCGTCTGCTTCGGGGGCGATACGGGACAGGCTGAGCGCAGGAGCCTCCGATCCGCAGGGGAAAAGGTGGTAAACTTGTCCGTCCGGGTAGCGCATGCGGATGTAGAGCGTATCGCCGCACAGGGCGTACTCGGTGGAAAAATAATCGCGCCACATATAGATTACGCCGGCGGTGTAATCGCAGCTGCGATAGGGCTGGTGGGCAAGACGCTCACGCAGGGCGGGAATGGCCGCCGCGTCAACGGGGGAATATGCGAACATATGGTATCCTTTCGGCTCATTGCGAACCTTAATCAAAATCAAACCCCAGATGCAGGGGGATGGGCAGCGGATCGCCGATGGCCTGCGCCAGCACGGTGCCTCCCTGCGCGCTGGGAACCAGCGCCGACAGGCGGCCGCAGCCAAGCTGCGCGGCCAGCGCCTGCGCGGCGGAAGCATCGCCCAGTGCCTCGCAGAGCGTCAGGCAGTCATCCTGCACGCCGGTGACGGCACAGGCAGCGCGCGTATCGGCATACAGCCCGCCGCCCTCGCAGGCAAGCATGCGGCAGGCAAAGGCGCACAGGTTCTCATCCCATACAATGTGGGGAATATCCCGCAGCAACGCTTCGCGGGCGGCGAAGTAGGCGGGGCCATCCACGACGGGCGGGGCGGAGCCAGGCATGGCGGATAGCGTCCGGCGCTGAGCGCGCATGGCGTCCTGCCAGCCAAGCCGCTGATAAAGGGCGTGCAGGGGCGCATCCTCCGCGTGCAGAAACACGCGCTCACAACGCTCCTGCGCCGCTTGCAGCAGCCGCCGGGCATGCCCCTGGCCGCGATGGGCGGGCAGGGTGGTCAGAGCGTACAGATACAGGGCGGGCAGGGAAGCCTGGCCGGGCTGATACACCTGGCAGGGCAGCAGCGCCGTCATGGCGGCAGGCACGCCGTCCTGCAGGGAAAGCAGCGTATCGCAGCGCTGCCATACAAAGTCAAAAAAAGCGCGCAAAAACCAATCCTCATCGCCAAAGCCCGCGCGAAGCATGGCTTCTGCCGCGGGCCAGTCGCAAGGATCGGCCAGTCGGACGGACAAGAGGCCCGTCATTTGTTTTGCGCCTTTTTCAGGGTGGCAAGGTGCTGCCCTTCCTCCTGGACGATGGCCAGGAAGGCGGCCTGCGCCTCGGGATAGGCTGCGCATGCGGCGGCAAACTGCGTGTAGCAGTCCACGGCCAGCGCCTCCTGCCCGGCGGCGTAAGCAAGCAGCTCCGCAGGGGAAGCAAAGGCTCCCTCGCGCGCCGCGCCGCCCAGACCCTCGTCAAACAGGATGCCTGCGGCGCGGGCAGAAAGCACCAGCGCCTCCGCGTGCTCGGGCACACGGCCGGAGAGCATGTGGGTGAAGCGGCGCAGGTGCTCCCGCTCCTGGGACAGCATATCGCCAATCGCGGCGGCGATGGAGCCGTCGGGCCAGATCAGAGCCGCGCGCTCGTACAGCTTTACGGCGCGCTTTTCCATTTCGCAGGCGATGTAGAGCGCGTCGCCCGCGGTTTTAACAGCCACGCCGAGCATGTGTCAGCCCTTCTTTTCGGCCAGGTATTCGTTGATCTGGTGCACCAGCTCATCCACATTGGTGCCGTGGACGGCGCAGGCGTCCTCCAGGCTTTCGGCGGTGGCATGGGGGCAGCCCAGGCAATGCATGCCGAACTCCATGAACAGGCGGGCGGTGCCGGGATCAAGCGAGAGTACTTCGCGGATGCTCATTTCCTTGGTTACCATAAGATCCTCCATGATGATAATTTATCGGCGGAAGGGTGTAAAATCCGCCGGGAAACCGCGCGTTTCGCCCACGATATAGAGCGGGCGCGCGCGGGTTTCGTCGTAGATGCGGGAGATATACGCGCCCAGGATGCCCAGGCCCGTGGTGACCGTGCCCGTGCACAGCACTATCAGCGCGGCCAGCCACCAGACGCCGGCCTGCACGCCGCAGCAAAGCAGAATCAGCAGCGCCAGCAGCCCCAGGCCGCTGATGGCCAGCATGCCGATGCCCAGCACGGAAAGAAGCTTGAGCAGCTTATCCGAAAAGCTGAGCATGCCGTCCAGCGCAAGCTTGAGCATTTTTTTGAGCGGATAATGCGTTTCGCCCGCAAAGCGCTTATCGCGGTCGTAGCGCACGGCTTCCTGCCTGAAGCCTACCCACGCGAACATGCCGCGCAGGAAGCGCGCGTGCTCAGGCATGCGGCGCACAACGTCGGC
>ERZ857757.1283-NODE-1283-length-20470-cov-4.209993_pt1 | contig 20470 bp, 8 predicted proteins | sample MGYA00519764_ERZ857757 | MGnify/ENA primary metagenome ERZ857757 (study PRJEB31778, sample SAMEA3449359) | human gut metagenome | biome: human gut; feature: human-associated habitat; material: faeces | place: United Kingdom | collected 2010/2012 ... | reverse complement strand
AGAAGTTGTCGGTATAGGGCACGACGCTCCCGAGGTATTTTTTCACCAGCTCGGGGAAGTCGCGCAGCGCCTCGGAGATCGAACAGAAGATGATCCCCTTTTCGGCCAGCGTCTCCTTGAAGGTGGTCTTCACCGACACGGAGTCCATCACGGCATCGACCGCGACGCCCGCCAGGGCCATCTGCTCTTCGAGCGGAATGCCCAGTTTGTCGAACGTGCGTTTCAGCTCGGGATCGACTTCGTCCATCGAGCCGAGCTGTTTCTTGGGCTTGGGAGCCGCATAGTAGATGATCTCCTGAAAGTCGATCGGCGGGATCGTCAGGTGGGCCCACGTCGGAGCCTCCAGCGTCAGCCAATGGCGGTAGGCCGCCACACGGCGTTCGGTCATCCACTCCGGCTCGCCTTTTTTGGCGGAGATCAGCCGCACGACCTCCTCCGAAAGCCCTTTGCCGATGGTCTCGGTCTCGATGTCCGAAGTGAAGCCGTACTTGTATTCCTGCTCTCCGATATTTTCCAGTATGTCTTTCTCTTTTTCTGCCATCACAAACGAAATATCCTGCGAAGATACAAATAAGCGGGCGCAATTTCAAATTTATTTGAACATTGCCGGGCGGGAGCATCTTCGGCGAAGCCAAAGATACGAAAATCCGTTTACATTTTTACCATCTCCCCAGCAAATCCGGTTCCGAAGCGGTCAAACGGCAAAAAAGGGCGCTCAATTTCTGAGCGCCCTCCCGTATGCAAAGCCTGAGGCTTATTTGGTGTATTCGATAACGACTTTACCAATCTCGACATTACTTACTGACGATGTCCAATCGAGTACGTAGTCGATACGGAAATCATCCGCCGAAACGTCAGCAAAATCAAATGTGATAGTTGCAGTCTTAACTCCGAGAGGCTCCGTAGCAGCAAGCACCGTACCTCCGTTATAAGTACATTTCAAATAGTCGGGTTCGCGGGTCGAATTGGGCATGATCGTGATTTTACGGATTTTTCCCAAATCAGAAGCCGAAACATGCGTTTCCGTTTTACCTTTATTGAAATACCACACGACATTTTTGGCCGCATCGGTACTGTAATAAATATTACCCGTGAAAGTGATCGTGCTGGCACCCGTATCGTCGGTAGCCGTCCACGTACTGTCGTTGGCACCCCAACTGGTCGGCAACCCCGTGATGTTGGACGACAAAACGCCCGCCTTAGCCGAAAGTGTCATCGTGTAATCGGTCTGCGTACCGTTAGCGACGGTCAGTTTGGCTGTACCGGGATCGGAAGCCTGTGCCGAAGCGTCGGCGGGGGTGGCGACCACCGAAATCGTGTATTCACCCACGGCAAGCGCGGCAACCTCAGCGGCGGCAATCGTATGAGAGGTCGTGTTCACGGTCTCGGAAGTTCCGTTGTTGAAAGTAACGGCATACGATGCAGCTCCCTCGACGGCATCCCACGATGCCACAACCTCCTTCTGTTCGCCTTCGGTGACTTTCGCAGGATCGAGTTTCACGACGGGAGTCGCCAGCTTGGTGTCGTTGACCGTCAGCACGGCGCTGCCGGCGGGCGACGGCTTGTAGAGGAAGTCGGAGGCGGCCGCAGCGGTCACCGAAATCGTATAGGTTCCCGGTTTGAGTTCGGCGACGGTCTCGGCCGGAACGGTCATTTCGGTCGCGGAAACGGTCTCCGAGAGGCGGACGACCTCTTCGGTCTCGCCGACGAGTTTCGTCAGAGCGAAGCGGTAGGTATAGGTCGCGGCATTGGGAACGGCGGCCCACGAGAAGGTCACGGGAGTGCTGTCGCCCTTGGTCACCTCGGCGGGTGAGGCTGTAACCGCGGGAGCGGCGAGCGGCGTGGCGTTCTGCCCCGGAGCCTCGGTGCCCTCGTACCAGCCGATGCTGTAAATGTGGTTGATGGTAGCGTCGGTCCAGATCGAAACCACCGCCGAAGCCGGGATGCCCGGGCAGGGAATGTAGATCTTGCCGCGGTTGGCTGCTGTCGGAGCCTCAACCGGACCGAAAGCCTTGCCCAGCGCATCGACATAGGCGTAGAAGTTCCGGCCGGTCCCGTTGGCATAGCAGTCGATGGCGATCACGCCCTCGCCCACCACCGAGAACTGCACGGCACGCTGCGTGGGGGCTTCACCCTCCTTGACGGTCGATTTACCGCGCAGGTCGAGGTAGTTGTAGCCGTAGTCGGTATCGGCGCGGATTTCGACGTTCTTGCCCGAGGCGGCCAGGATCGTGAGGCCGTCGATGGTCTGATTAGACTCCCAGTTGTCGATCGGCCATTTCGACGCATCGGTGAAATCCCAGAAATTGGACTGTCCCAGCGTCGTGACGACCAGATTGCCCGACTCGACACCGTCGATGTAAACCGAAATCGAATATTCGGTACGCTCTTTCAGCCCCTCGAAGGTGTAGGTGTGCGCGGCGATCTGCTCCTGGGTCAGCGTGATGTTGCGTTCATCGTCGCCGCCTTTCAGCACGAGGCCCGTGACCTGTCGGTCGGCGCCCCACGAAAGGGTGATCGTCGAAGCGCTCTTGTCGATCACATCGACATCGATCTTGTCCGATGCGACGAACGTGACGATTCCGCGCACGGCATCGTCGCGCAGCAGCTCGACGGTGTAGGCCGTACCGGTCGTGAGGCCGGTGAGCTCGCATTCGCCGGCGGCGATCTGCTCGGCCGACAACGAGACAGTGCCCACGCCCGGCGTCACGTTCAGAGCGGTGACGTTCGATCCGGCGACCCAGCGCAGGAGAGCGGTAGTGGCCGTAATATCGTCGTCGGAAACCTTGCCGTCGTTCAGGAAAAGATTCTCGACGCCCGTGGCGAAGGTGCACACCGCGGGTTTCGAATCGGCGACGCCCGCGCGCTGCGAAACGGCGACCAGTTCGGCTTTCCAGGCGCGGTTGCCGGGAAGCTCCATGAAGGTGTAATCCATCGTCGTGGCCGTCGCACCGTCGCCGCCGAGCGGGGCGATCAGGTCCACCTGATCGTAAACGCCGCCGTCGCCGTCGGTGTAGGAGAGCGTCAGCGTGTAGTCGGAGACTCCGGTCATGACCGTCCACGAAAAGGCGACGTTCACGTTGTTGGTCAGCGTATAGGTGAAATTCAGCGGTGAGAATTCGCGGTCGTAGGCGATATCCTCGATGATCCCGTCGGGGTCCGAACAGCCGTGAAGCGACGCCGCGCCGGCGAAAAGCATCACGAACAGCAGGATTTTATTGATAGTCGTTTTCATACGTTGCTTGTTTTTCCTTTTTTCAGATCGCTATCGCACCGGATAACCGTAGTCGTTGGCCAGCAGGCTGTTGGTGGTGATCGACTGCTTGAAGATCGGCCAGAACATGTGCACGTCGGGATCGTACTGGTAGATCATGTCGATACGCCCCGTGGAGGTCGTGCCGCTCTTGATATACTCCTCTTCGAGCGTACCGTCGGTCTTCTTCGACGTGTAGAGCGTCCAGCCCTCGCCGTCAGGCTCGCCGGCTTCGCCGAAGTCCAGTCCGTGGAGCTGGATCGTCTCGCCGTCGGCGTCGTATTTGTAGTAGACCTTCGTGCCGACAAGGCTGAAATCGTAGGTCTTGTCCGTCAGCTCCGACGTATAGGTCGTGTGGTCGAGCATGGCCTTCATCTTGCCCTTCACATCGTCGAGCGACTTTTTCAGCAGTCCCCAGCGGATCAGGTCCTGCTTGCGGATCTGCTCGCAGCTGAATTCGAGCATGCGCTCCCTGTATATGGCCTTGAACATGGCGTCCTTCGACCCGATGCCCTCAAGGTATTTATCTACCGCATCGTTGGACTTGAAGGCGCGGTAACGAACCTTGCGCAGCTGCTCTTTGGCATAGGGCAGATCGTTGAGCTCGTTGGCGGCCTCGGCGGCCATCAGCAGCACGTCGGCATAACGCATCAGAATCGGCTTGATGCCGCAGTCGTTGCCCGAAATCACGTCGTTCATCCACTCGTAGCGGTACTTGCCGCAATACCATTTCTGCACGTTCTCCAACTCCTGCTTGCCGCCGTTCCAGCGATAGGGAATGCAGGTGACATCGCGGCGGCGGTCGGCCTTGTCATACTCGTAGAAGAGCGTGGGAACCGGCCCGATGGTGCCGCCGGCGCCGGCCTTGCCGCAGTACTTGTCAGCCGTGGCGTGCCGGATGGCGTAGTTGTTCATCCACTGGCCGCGGTTGTCGGCGAAGGGAATCACGAAGAGGGTTTCGCCCCCGGCCGATACCTGGCGCTTCATCATGTCGCGCCAGATCTCCTCGAACGAACCTTCCAGCTTCACGCAGACGTTCTCCTTGGCGATCACCGCCTTGCAGGCATCGAGAGCCTTGGTGTAGAGGATGTTGTCGCCCCACTCCTGCCCTGCTTCGACCAGCTTGCTGCGACGGTTCGAGCCGATGTCGCCCGTCCCGATCCGCCCCTCGTCGGGACGCTGCGCATAGCCGGCGGCCGAGAGGCACACACGGGCCAGCAGACCGTAGGCGAAGGCTTTGTTGACGCGGGTCACGGTGCCCGTGCGGACACCCTCGCCGGGCCAGTCAACATAATCGACGGCCTCTTCGAGATCGGCGATGATCTGCTTGTAGATTTCGTCGCGGTCGCTCCGGGGCTTGTTCACGTCGCCCGTCTCGCCGATGGGCTGGAAGCGCATGGGAACGTCGCCCCAAGCCTTGATCAGGTCGAAATAGAAAAATGCGCGCAGCACGAGCGACTCGCCCAGCAGGTAACGCATCCCGGCGTCGGTCTCGACACTGCCGTACTTGCGGAGCCCCGCAATGGCGAGGTTGGCATTCTCGATGGCCGTGTACATCAGCGCGAACTGGCCGCTGCTCTCGTTGAGCTGGCTGCCCGCGTCGTCGTAGGTGGGGTTATAGGTGTAGATCAGCGTCTTGGTGTCGGTGGGTTTGTCGGGCGACGCCGAAACGTACCACTCCGAATCCGTATTGGCGCCGTAGTAGACCAGCCAGCGGTTGCGGTAGGACTTGTCCACACCGAACTGGCGGTAGATGTTCATGACGGCCGCCTCGGCATAGGTCTCGTTCGAGAACATGGTCTCCGAATCGGACGACGACGAGGAACGGGTCTCCAGCAGCTCTTCGCCGCACGAAACGGCCATGAGGCCGGCGCAGGCAAGGATATAGATTGACTTTTTCATCGTTGAGTTGTTTTCTGTCGGTTAGAGGTTAGAAGCTGATGTTCGCACCGAACACCCACGAACGGCTCTTCGGATAGGCCGAATAATCGACGTTGGGGGTCATGGGCGTCGCGCGGCGCGTATCGACCTCGGGGTCGAAACCGCTGTAAGGCGTCCAGCAGAAGAGGTTGGTGCCGGTGGCGTAGAAACGCACCTTGCTGAGGCGAACCTTGCGCGTCCAGCTCGAAGGCAGCGTATAGCCGATCGTCAGCGACGAGAGGCGCAGGAACGAAGCGTCCTCCAACAGCCAGCTGTGCACGACCGTCTGGGGCATGTAGGGCGACCACATGGTCGTCGTGCGGTTGGCGGCGGCCAGCGCCTCGGGATCGGTGATCACGTCGCCCGTCGTCCAGTCGATATTGGTCCAGCGCTTGCCGAGAGCCATCACCTCCGAGAGGTTGCGGATCACGCCCTTGCCGGTGTATTTCTGCGAGGAGGTGAACTCCACGTTGTTGGCGTTGAAGACCTTGTTGCCGTAGGAATAGGTGAAGTTGGCGGCGATGTCGAACCCGTAGGCATAGCCCGAGAGCGAGAAACCGCCCGTAAATTTGGGCTGCACGTTGCCGATCCTGCCCTGAATCGGATTGCCGTCGGCGTCGCAGAGCAGCTTGAGCGATCCCGGACGCATGTCGCCGACCACGCCGGCGCAGTTCGAGCCGTCGAGCGTCTTCCATTTGCCCGTCTCGGCGTAGTAGTCCAGATCGAAATCCCCGACCTCGTAGCGTCCCAGCGTCGTGTAGCCGTGGACATCGCCGATGGCGCCGCCCAGCACGGCGTAGTAGTCCGTGACGTTGTTGTTCCAGCCCGACGACTGCGAATAGGTGTCCAGTCCGGCCAGATCCATGATGCGGCTGCGGTTGAAGGCGATGTTGGCATTGAAGTTCAGCCCGTATTTGGCCTTCTCGAGGAGCACGGCCGAAACCGAAACCTCCAGACCGCGGTTGCGGATCGTACCGGCATTGCGGTACTGGAAGCTGTAACCCGAACCGGAGACGGGATAGCGCATGAGAATATCCTCGGTGGTGTTCTGGTAGACCTCGACCGATCCCGAGAGGCGGTTGCGCCAGAAACCGAAATCGAGGCCCAGGTTATGCGAATAGGTGGTCTCCCACGTCAGGTTGGCATTGGCCATGAAACTCTCGCTGGCGCCGTTGCCGTTGGGCGTCCAGTAGGTCGGATCGCCGTAGATGAAGCTGCTGCCCGTGCCGACCTCGTAGAGCTGCGTCAGGCCGCCCATGCCGGTCGGGATGTTGTTGTTACCCGCGGTACCGAAGCTGTAACGCAGCTTGAGATTGTCGAGCCACCGGAGGTCTTTCATCCCCCACTCGTCCGAAAGGCGCCACGAAGCGGCCACCGAGGGGAAGTAACCCCATTTCTGACCCTTGGAGAACTTCGACGAACCGTCGCCGCGCATCGTGGCCGAAAGCATGTACTTGCCCTTGAAATCGTAGTTGATGCGTCCGAAATAGGAGAGCAGGATGTCGTCGGCCGCATAGTTCATGTTCGAAGAGCTGGCGTTGGAGCCCGCACCCATGAAGGCCCACGCCTGCTCGGCGGTGTAGAAGTCGGGCAGACCATCGACCCACGTGTTGAACGTCCGCTGCTCGGTGATGATGTACTCCTGGCCCAGCAGCACGTTGAGATGGTGGTTGTCGTTCGAGATCAGCTTCCGGAAGTCGTAGCTCAGCGTATTGGTGTTGCGCACGCGGCGGCGCGTCACGTCGTTGTAGTTCGTGGACGGGGTTCCCGGAACGGTCGAACCCGAACCGCCGACCTTCGAATAGTAGGTGGTGACGCCGTAGAAGGAGTTGGTCTCCTGACGGTACTCCTCCATGCCGGCCTCGACTTTCAGGCTGAGGTCATCGACGATCTCCCACGTGAAACCGCCGTTGGCGGTCCAGTTGGTGCGCTCGCGCTTGCGGTCCGAGTCCGAAACGGCGACCGTCGGCATCACGGCGTCCGAGGAGTTCTCCTCCAAATCGTCGCCGCCCTCGATCTGGGCTTTCAGCGGAATGGGCGTGTAGAGCATGGCGTTTTTCAGACGGCCCGTGCTCTGGGTGCCCGAGTCGTTGAGCGAGTTGGCGCCCGCACCGCGCACCTTCATACGCGAATAGCGGATGTTGAAATCGAGCGTGACGCGCTTGTTGGGCTTGAACTGCGTCTTCAGGCCGAGGTTGTCGCGGCTGTAATTCGAACCGACCATGATCGCCTTGTCATAAAGACGCGCATAGGTGGCGTTCCACTTGAACTTGTCGCCGCCGCCCGAAACCGTGAGATTGTGGTTGAACTGCTCGCCCGTGCGGCCGAAGAGCTGGTCCATCCAGTCGTTGCCCTTCACGTTGTCGTAGAGGTCGATGTCGGAAAACGCCCCGAAATAGGGCTCGTAGTTGTCCGCCACCTTGTTCTGGATGGCGGCCAGTTCGTACTGCCATTTGGCGAACTCCGAGGGATTGAGCGCCTGCACCTGGTTCTTGCGGGCGATGTCCTTGAAACCCCAGTATACATTGTAATTGACGTTGACCTTGCCTTTCTCGCCGCTCTTGGTGGTGATGAGCACGACACCGTTGGCACCGCGCGAACCGTAGATGGCCGTCGAGAAGGCGTCTTTCAGAATGTCGATCGACTGGATCTCCGACGAGGAAATGTCGCTGATGCTCTCCACCGGGAAGCCATCGACGATGTAGAGCGGCGCTCCGTCGGACGAGAACGTGCCCGCACCGCGGACGCGGATGCGGATCTCAGCGTCGGGGTCGCCCTCCGTGGCGGTGATCTGCACGCCGGCCATGCGTCCCGTCATCGCCTCGGCCACCGAGGCCACGGGCATCTGCTGGAGCGTCTCGGCATTGACCGAGGCGACCGATCCGACCACGTCGCGGCGCTTCACGGTGGCATAGCCCACGACCACCACGTCGTCCAAGGCCGTCGATTCGTCTTCGAGCGTCACGTCGATCTGCGTCTTGCTGCCGATGGCGATGCGCTGCGTCTTCATGCCGATATAGGAGATCACCAGCGTCTTCTTCGAGGCGTCGGGCACATTGAGCGACCACTGGCCATCGACACCCGAGCTCGCTCCCAGAGTCGAACCCTCGACGATCACCGAAGCTCCGACAACCGGTTTGCCCGCCGAATCCTTGACGGTTCCTCCGATTTTCTGGGCCACGGCCGCGGAAGCCAGACCCACTCCCAGCAGGAACGTCAGGGCGAACTTTAGAGTAAAGCTTTTCATATAAAAGGTTTTGGTTAATAATTAGGTTTCGTCTTCCGTAAAAAGGGACATTTCCCTATACAAAAGTAAATTGCCCCGAAGGATTCGATTGGTAATTTTTATCACTTCTCATGGATAATTTGTCAACCCCTGCCGAACGGCCCTCCGAAGTCGCGGGAAAGGGAAAACGGGGCAAAAAATCCTCCCGACAAGGAGGATTTTTTCCGGAAGAAATTTTCAGAACGGCCCTGAATCCCGGCTTTCAGCCGGGTGCAGAACCGGATCGGAAACGCATCAACGAACGGCCGCCCCTAAAACCCGGCTCTTAGCCGGGCGGCGCAGAACCGGATCGGAAACACATCAATGAACGGCCGCCCCTGAATCCCGGCTCTTAGCCGGGAGGGAGTATTCCAAAGATGCCCAGATGAAGGGCCCCACACCCTTGCAGTCGTTGTCGATCACCGGTTCGGAGATATAATATTCGAACGTCCCGCTGCGCATCCCTTTGCCGCCCAGCCCGGCCACCGAGCAGCAATCAGTCAGCGAGATCGTACCGTCGGGATTCTCCTTCACGAAACGGTCCACGAATTTTTCATACAGCCGTCGCGCCTCGGCGCCCATCTCCGCAGGCAGGTAACCCAGCCGCACGCCTTTGAGCATGGCATAGACGAACATCGCCGAGGCGGTCGATTCGAGGTAGTTGCCTTCGCGGCCCGGCTGGTCGAGCACCTGATACCACATCCCGGTCGCGGGATCGGCATACTCGGGCAGCACCTCGCAGATATAGTTCAGTATGTCGATCATCGGGAGCGTCGTGTCGTTCACCCCGAGGTATTGCAGCGTCTCGACGATGGCCATGACGTACCACCCCATCGCCCGGCCCCAGGCGTGCGCGGACTGGCCCGTGGTCTTGTCGCACCAGAACATCTCGCGCGACACGTCGCAGGCGTGGCGGTAGAGCTTCGTCGCCGGATCAAAAGTATGCGCGGCCGCCGCGACGAACTGGTTCACGATGTCATCGACGGCCTTCTCGTATTCGGCTCCAGAGAGGTTCCTCGCGGCATATTCGGCATAGAACGGCTCGGCCATGTAAAGCCCGTCGAGCCACATCTGATGCGGATAGACCTCCTTGTGCCAGAATCCGCCGTCGTCGTTGCGGGGCTGCTCCCGCAGCTGCGCGAAGAGCGTGTCGAGCGCTGTTTTATAGCGCACGTCGCCCGTACGGTCGTACAGCGCGAACAGCGCACGCCCCGGACAGACGTGGTCGAGATTGTATTTCGACTTCTTGTAGGTCAGCACGCTCCCGTCGGGCTGCACGATGGAGTCGTAATAGCGCAGCGCATAGTCGAAGAAATCGGGACGGTCGTACGCCTCGCCCGCGTCCATCATGGCCAGCAGTTCGAGTCCCGTGGTGTAGTTCCACTTGATTTTGCCGGCGGGGATGCCGTCGAGCGTCATGGGCGAGGGGTTGCGGGCGATCTCGCTCTCGACCATGCGGACGGCGAGCGGCGTGGCGGAATCGTAGAGGTGTCCGCGCGAGGTGCAGGCGGCGGCCAGCATGCACAGAGCAGGTATCAGCAATCGTTTCATGCGGTTTTGGTCTCTTGGTTTTCTTTCAGGTTATGGGTTTTGAGGTATTCGGCGGGCGACATGTGGTACTGCTCGCGGAAACAGCGGCTGAAATAGCCCGGATCGGAGAAACCCACCTTGTAGGCCACCTCCGACACGGAGAACTGCCCCGTGCGCAGCAAAAGTTTCGACTTGGTGATGCGGTACTCCTTGATCAGTTCAACGGGCGATTTTCCGGTGAGGCTCTTGAGCTTGTTGTACATCGTCGTGCGGCCCAGCCCGAGGTGCGAGGCCAGCTGGTCGATCGTGAGCTCCGAATTCTCGACGTTCTCGCCCAGCCATGCCATCACGTTCTTCATAAACTCCTCGTCGCGGTCCGTGACGACGACATCTTCGACGACCAGCTCCGCGATCTTGTTGCGCGCCGACTGCGACGAGAACTTCTCGAAGAGCTTGCGCCGCTGGGTCAGCAGATTGTCGATGCGGGCCAGCAGCAGTTCGATGCTGAACGGCTTGGTGATGTAGCCGTCGGCGCCGAACTCCATAGCCTTCACCCGGTCGTCGGGCGAATGGCGGGCCGTGAGCATCACGATCGGGATGTGGCTCATCGTGAAGTCGTGGCGCACCTTGTCGATCAGTTCGATGCCGTCCATGCGGGGCATCATCAGGTCGGTGACGACGATGTCGGGCATCTCGCTGCGGATCTTTTCGAGCGCCTCGACCCCGTCGTCGGCCTCGACGACATGGTAGGTGTCGATCAGACTGTTGTACATGAAGATGCGCAGTTCGCGGTTGTCCTCCACGAGCAGAATCTTCTGGGCATCCTTCGGCGGCTGCACGTCGTTGCGGCGCTGGCTGTCGGCGGGCGTGAAGTCGCTGACCATGTAGTCGTTGCGGCGGTCGCCCGTCCCGGCTCCCGAGAAGTCGATCTGCTCCATGCCGAAATGGGCGTTGCCGAGGCAGAGCTTCACGGTGAAGGCGGAGCCCTCGCCCGGACGGCTCTCGACCGAGATTTCACCGTGGTGCAGGGCCACGATGTCGCGGCACAGCGAGAGCCCGATGCCCGACCCCTTCATGTTGCTGTCCACGGCGCGCGAAGCCTGCGCGAAGCGTTCGAAAATCATCCCCTGCTTGTCTTTCGGGATGCCGATGCCCGTGTCGCGGACCGTGAGAAGCACGCACTCCTCCTCTTCGCGCAGCGAAAGTATCGCTTCGATCCGTCCGCCGTTGGGCGTGAATTTCAGAGCGTTGGACAACAGATTATAGACCACGCTCTCCATGCGCTCGATATCGACCCACACCAGCACGGAACGGCGCGAGACGGTGAACAGCAGTTCGATCCGGCGCTCGGCGGCCAGTTCGCGGAAATCGTCGATGGCATCCTCGACCAGCGGCACGAGGTCCACGCGCGAGATTTTCAGCTCCATCTTGTCCTTGACGATCTTGCGGAAATCGAGCAGCTGGTTGATGAGCGTCAGCATGCGCTTGGCGTTGCGGTGGGCCAGCGTGAGGCTGCTCTCGCCGCGGGGCGAAAGCTCGTCGTGTTTCCGTGCATCCTCGATGCCGCCCAGAATGAGCGTCAGCGGCGTGCGCAGTTCATGGGAGATGTTGGTGAAGAAGCGCAGCTTCAGGTCGGTCATGTTCTGCTCGACGCTCGCCTCGCGGCGGATGCGGATGACCGAACCGGCGATGCGGAATGCCACGGCGGCGACGGCCAGCGCCAGCAGCACGTAGAGCGTCTTGGCCCACCAGGTGAGCCAAGGGGGGGGGAGCACCTCGACCCCGATCGTGATCCCCTCGCCGGCCGCATCGGCATTGCCGACGAAAGCCTTGACGTGGAGCGTGTAACGGCCGATCGGGACGTTGGAATAGGTCGCCCGGTTGGTGTTTCCCGAGATATTCCAGTCCTGGTCGTAGCCCTCCAGCTTGTACATATAGCCCACGATGTGCTGAATGGCGAAATTCAGCGAGGCGAACTCCATGCGGAAATTCGAGAAATTGTAGGGCAGAACGATGCGGTCGGCCTCGGTCACCGACTCCGCAAGCGGCGAGCGGCGTCCCGCGGCGACGGGTTTGTTGCGCACGTCGAGCCCCGTGAAACGCAGTTCGTAGTCGATTTTCGCAGCGCGAACCTCGTCGGGATCGAAGCGGTAGAGGTGGCGGCCGCTGCCGAAGAGCACGTCGCCCTGCGGTGCGGTGAGCGCCGTGGCCTCGCTGAAAACCGCGTTGCGCATGTTGTCGTAGAGGTAGTAGTTCGAGAAAATCCCGCGCCGCGGATCGAAGCGCGACACGGCATTGTGGGTCGAGACCCACAGGTCGCCCTGCCGGTCCTCGGTCAGGGCCATGCAGATGTTGCCGGCCAGGCCGGCCGTTTTGTCGTAACAGCGGAAGCGGGGCATCCCCTCGCCGTCATAGCCCGAAATCAGGTTCAGCCCGCCGCCGAAGGTCGCCAGCCAGATGCGCCCCTCCGAATCGCGGAGCATCTGGATGATGTCGTTGTTGCCCAGCGACTCCGCATCGCCCGGAATCTTCTGCACCAGCCGGAAGCGCATCAGCTTGGCGCTGGCTCCCGGATCGAAGACCAGCAGTCCATCGACCGTGGCGGCGAACATCCGGTCGGGACGGTCGTAAAGCAGCCACCGCACGCGCCCCGCCTCGTCCAGCGGATAGTGCGTCATCAGGTTGCCGGCGTGGACGAAGCAATGCCCGGCAGGGTCTTCCAGCAGGTTGATGCCTCCGCCGTAGGTCGCCACCCAGATACGGCCCGCGCCGTCCTCCTCGACACAGTAGACCTGATCGTCGCTGAGCGACCAGACATCCGTGTCGGAGTGGGTGAAATGCGTGACCTCGAAGCCGCCGTCCCCGGGCGTCATGCGGTAGAGCCCCTCGCCCTTGGTGCCGACCCAGATGTTGCCCGAGGAGTCCTCCTTCAGGGCGTAGATCATGCCCGTACCCCGGCGGCCCTGCGCAGGCAGCGTGTAGACGGGTTTGTTCGCGGCGTCGAAAGCGATCAGCTCGCCGTCGCGCGTGCCGACCCACATCCGGCCCCGGCTGTCGGTCATCAGCGCGCGGATCTCGCCCGAAAGCGGATTCGGGGATTTCGAGTCGAGGGTGAAGACCTCGGCGGGCTGGCGCAGGATCACCGCCTTGCGCAGCCCGCGTTCGTGGTAGGTCGAGAGCCACAGCACGTCGTCGTGCACGTCGAAGCGCACGACGGCGTTGGTCATCTGGCAGTTGGGCTGCCGGGGATCGTTGTAGAAGGGTTCGACCTCGTCGCGCTCGCGGTCGTAGTAGCCGAATCCCCAGTTGTTCATCTTGATCCACAGCAGTCCGCCGCCCTCGGCGATCTTGGTCAGGGTGTCGATGTTGTAGGAAACGGTGTAGGGCTGCTGTTCGAAATGCTTGTAGTCGTCCGTCGCGGGGTTGTAGCGCGTGATTCCCGTCTCGGCGGAGGTCACCCACACGATGCCGTGCGAGTCGGCGGCGAGATCGCGGATGCGGCGCGGACGGGCGCCTTTGGGATTCAGCCGCGCCAGCCGGTCGCCCGACACGCGGTAGAGCTCCCCCGAACGGCTGCCGGCATAGACCGTCCGGCGCACCGAATCGGCGACGATGGCCGTGAGCGGAGCGCCGCCGCCCGGCAGACGGGTGAGCGTGCCGTCCCTGCGCCCGGTGCGGACCACTTCGTCCGCCGTGGCGCAGTAGACGTATTCGGCATCGGCCGTGAAAGAGAAGGCCGGAGAGGCCGTTTCGCAAAGCGTGCGGGCCGCCCGCTCCCCCGCATCGACGCGGTTCAGCCGGCCGTCGGCAGCGGAGATCCACGCATCGCCCCCGTCATCGACATACATCGCCGTCACGTCGCCGCCCAGCGCCGGGGCGTCGAAAAAGGCGTCGATACGCACGGGCGAGGCGTCGTCGGCGTCGCTGAAACGCGCCACGCCCAACCCGGCGATGGCCACCCACGTATTGCCGCGGCCGTCGTGCAGGTAGTGCGTCATACGGTAGTGCTGCGAATCGACGCCCCCGACGAGCGACACCACGTCCTCGAACTGCTCGGTATAACGGTTCAGGCGGTAGACGTGGAAATTATAGGTCGTGAACCAGAGATGTCCGTTCGAATCCTCGCTCACGGAGATGAAGCGGTGGTGCGACAGAGGCGAGAAATCGCCCGGCGTGGTGCTGAAATTCTTGAATGTGTATCCGTCGAAACGGCTGACGCCGTACCACGTGCAGACCCACACGAAGCCGCGCGAATCGGTGTAGATGTCGGCGATACGGTCGTGCGTCATTCCGTCCAGCGTGGAGTAGGTCTGGAAAAGGCATTGCGGAGACGTCGCCCGGGCGAACGGGACGGCGGCGGTCAGCAAAAGGGTCAGCAATAGTCGTTTCATGGTCATTCAGCGAATCCGGTCTTTCACAATATACGAAAAAAATCGGATTCCAAACTATTTTTCAAAGGCTGCAAGCACCTGCCGGGCCTCTTTTTCGGTGAGCTGCCGCGACCATCCGACGCGGCTGCGGGGTGCGGCGCCGGGACCTTCGGAGGCATATTCGGCATAAAAGACCGTTTTTCGCGCATGCGGTTTCGACCAGTCGTGCCACCCTTCGGGCAGGATATGCGCACCCATTTCGCAGCCGATGAAGACCGTCTGCGCATGATCGCGCCACGGACGCCCCAGCCAGCAGCGCGTGACGCCCCCGGCGGCGGTCAAGCGGCACCCCTCGAAGATCAGCCCGCAAGCCTGTCCCCGGCAGGTCGAGGCCGCCGTGATGTAGGAATCGGCTTTCGAACGGATTTCGCAGCGGCGGAACAACGCCGCAGCCGAGCCGAAGATGAAATCGGTCGTCCCCTCGACGTAGCAGTCATCGAAACGGATGCGGGCATTCTCCGCGACGCTCTCTCCGTCGCGGTTGCCGACGCCGTAGAGGTAGAGCGTGTCCTGATTGCCCAGGAAACGGCAGCCGATGAAGTGCAGACCGGTGCCGAGGCACTGCACGGCGACCGCCTGCCCCACTCTTCCGGCAGTGTTTTCGAACGCAATGTTCCGCACCGTCCAGCCGTCGCCGCCGAAATAGACGGTCGAGGAGCCCGAAGTGCCCAGCGGCCGCCCGGTGGGTCCGGTCTTCGCGGCGTAATCGTCCCATGTGAGTTTCACCTCGCCTCGGCCCTCCAGCACGACATTGCGCTTGGTGGCGGGGACGACGATCTTCTCGCGGTAAGTGCCTTCGCAGACCAGAATGCGGGTCGTGTCGCGGCAGAAGTCGGGAACGGCGGCCACGGCCTCCGCCAGCGAGAGAAAATCCCCCGAGCCGTCCTGCGCCACCACGAAATCGGAGGCTTTCAGCCGGCGGCCCAGTTCGGGAATCAGCTCCGGAAGCTGCGCGGCGATCATCCGCGCCACGGCGCGGGCGCCGCGGGCGTTGAAATGGGTGTCGTCCTGCCGCCCGTCGGGCCAGCGGGGATTGGTTCCCGGCGCGACCCACATATAGCAGGCTTTCGACGCTTCGTCCCCGAGCTGCGACACCCATTCGCGGGTCAGCCGCTCGGCGTCGATCAGAACTGCATCGGCTTCGGCGGCCACACGCCGCACGACGGCGGCATAGGGCGCATGGGTGTCGTCCGGCACGCCGTCGGTGAAGCGGCGGCGCACGACGGGCGTCAGCAGAACCGGCACGGCTCCCCTCGCGCGCGTCTCGTCCGCATAGCGGCGCAGGTTCGCGGCATACTGTTCCGGAGAGGCGTAGCGGGCCGAATCGGCCTGTTTCTGGTCGTTGTGCCCGAACTGGATGAAAACGTAGTCGCCCGGCTGCAATTCGTCGCAAACGCGCTGCCACCGCCCCTCGTCGCGGAACGACTTGGTGGAACGGCCGTTGACCGCATGGTTGCGGATCGTGACCGAGCCGTCGAACAAGGGCTGGAACAACTGTCCCCACCCCCGCTCGGGATTCTGTTTCGAGAGCTCCTTCGTGGCGCAGGTCGAATCGCCGATCAGGTGGACGCGCAGGTTCCCTCCGCAGGCGGCAAACGCAAGCAACAGACAGATCGTCAGCAGAAAAGCACGTTTCATCTCAGGTTGCGATTCAGGCGGTTTCTATTCCAAGGCGGTATAGCTGCCGCCGACGGTCTGCGCGGCGGAAATCTCCCGGACGAGGAAATGGAAATAGACCTCGATATTGGGATAGATGCCCTGCGGGTCGAGCGTCTTGGCGTCGGCGTCGGAGGCGTCGTTCGGGTCGAGCCCCAGCAGCGTTTCGTAATAGTCGGGGATGCCGTCGCCGTCGCTGTCGGTCGCAGCGCGCCGCTTCTCCTCGTCGGTGGCCGTGAGTTCGGGCCAGCCACCGACCGCCGACTGCGAGTCGATAATGCCGCCCGTCGAACCGTTGCCGCCGTCGGGGAAGGTGGCCGTGCCGCTGCGGGCATCGGTCTCGGCGCGCTTGTCCACGGCATCGCGGCTTAGCGAAGCTCCGGCATACTTCAGCACGACATCGAAAGCATCGGCGGCGCTGTGGGTCGTGGTGTGGCAGACCTGCGTATCGTCGAACCTGACCGGAAGCAGATTCGCCTGCCGCATGGTCGAAGCATTGCCCACGCCGCTTCCGTCATGCAGATAGATCCCGTCCCAATTGTCGGCATTGATGGCCGAAGCATACGCCCCCGCGTGATAGTTGCCCAGAACGTAGAGCCGGGGATAATCGTACTGCGTATCCGTGGTGGCATAAAGCGAGTTGGCATCGAGGAAATAGTTGCGCTGCTTCGAAGCCGGGCCGGGCTTGTAATAGTTGTTCACGATATTGAACCAACCGCCCTCGCCGCCGTAGGTCGAATTGTCGTTCCAGTTGTAAATCACGTTGTTGCGGTAATCCACATTCCCGCGGTGAGTCGAAAGATAGCTGTCGTAAATCTCGGGATGGTCGATGCGGGCGTTGCGGCTCTTGTTGTGAGCCAGCAGGTTATGGTGGAACGAGGCATTTTTGCCGCCCCAGATGCCGCCATAGCCGTGGCTGCCCTTGGGATGCCCCGAATTGTTGAGACTCTCGGAAAGCAGGCACCACTGCATCGTGAAATTACGGTTGGCGTAAAACGACGCGCATTCGTCCATAGACCACGACATCGAACAATGGTCGAGGATGATATTCTCGTGGTAACGCCCCCAGATACAGTCCTCCTGCGGTTTGGCGGCATCCTTGGTCGTATCGCCCAGACGGAAACGGACATAGCGGATAATCACGTTGTCGGCATCGACGCGCACGGTGTAGTCGCGCAGGCAGACGCCGTCGCCCGGGGCGGTCTGGCCGGCGATGGTCAGATCTCCGTTTTGAATGCGCAGATCACTCAGCAATTCGATCGTTCCCGCCACGTCGAAGACGACGATGCGTTTGCCCGAAGCCTCGACGGCCTCGCGCAGCGACCCGGCGCCCGAATCATTGAGATTGGTGACGTGCCAGACCTTGCCGCCGCGGCCGCCCGTCGTGTACATGCCGCCGCCCTCAGCACCCGGGAAGGCGCGCAGCACCCCGTCGTTCTCGTTGGCCAGGGGAAGCCCCAGCTCCGTATCCGGATCGACGGGCGAACCGCCGTCCGAGAAGACGACCTCGTCGCAGAAGGCGGAATCCTGCCATTCGGCCGAACCGAGCGGCGCCACGGCGCGCACCCGGAAACGGTAGGTCACCCCCTGCTCCAGCTCGAAGCGCTGGGAGGTGAGGCTCGTCGTGGCCGATTTGACAGGCGCGGCGGCATCGCCGGCATAAAGTTCGAAAGCGAAGCGCACGGCTTCGACCTGTGCGGAGAGCGACCAGCGCACGGTGGCCGTCCGGCCGGAGACCGAATACGTAACGTCGGGAACGGGCAGGGTTTTCCGTTCAGGGTCCGCCTCGGCGGAATCGCCGCCGCATCCGGCAGCAAACGCCAGAAAAGCGGGCAGCATATATAAAAACAGATTGCGTATCATGGGATCAGCTATTTGATAACGACATAACGGGCCGCGCTTCCGGAAAGGTCCGCATTTTCCCCGGTGATCTGTGCCGAGGCGACGGCGATGCCGCGGTTGCGGCTGCCCGTCACGACCAGGGCACGCTCCATACCCTCGGAGGTCACGAAACCTTCGGCACGGAGGTTCTTGACGTTGTTGAGCATCAGCGCAGGCCCCCGCTCGGGGATGATCTGCACGTTGCGCAGCACAACGTCCGAAGATTCGTTGATCCGGGCCCCGGTCTCGGCATAAATAAAGGTATTCTCGACGGTCACGTGCTCGACGTTCATCTCCGGCAGACCGTTGAAATACATCGCGCGGCGGGCTCCGCGGCACCGGACATCGCGGATACGGATGTTGCGGAACGCAGGCGTGGTCTCGTCAACAGCCTTGGGCGCAAGGTCGGTGGGCTCGGCTTCCGGCCCCTCCGCAAGCGCCTCGGAGGCCGATTTGCCGCCGTAGAAAAGGTCGAACAGCAGCGGTTCCTGCAAGATGTCGTTCATGGAAATATCCTCGATCCAGATGCGCTCCACCACCCCGCCGCGGCCGCGCGTGGACTTGAAGCGCAGCCCCACGTCGGTACCCGAAAAGACGCAGTTCGAAACCCGGACGTTGCGCACGCCGCCCGACATCTCGCTGCCGACGACGAAGCCGCCGTGGCCGTGAAAGACGATGCAGTTATCGACGAGGATGTTCTCGCACGGAATGCCCCGGTCGCGGCCCGCCTTGTCCTTGCCGCTCTTGATGCAGATGCCGTCGTCGCCCACGTCGAAGCGCGAACCGGTCAGCACGACGTTGCGGCACGACTCGATGTCGATACCGTCACTGTTCTGCGCGTAGTCGGGACAGCGGACCGTAATATCGTTGACGATCAGATTGGTGCACATCGCCGGATGGATGTTCCAGCAGGGGGAGTTCTGGAAGGTGACGCCCTCCAGCAGGACGTTTTCGCAGTTGTGGATGGCGACCAGGACCGGACGCAGGAAATCGCGCATGCGTTCGAAATCGGCACGTGTCGCGGCCCACGTCGAGACGTTCTGGTCGGCGCCCGAGGTGGCCCCGAAGCGGTAACTTTCCGAGGGGTACCACGTCTTTCCGTCGTCGGAGAGCACGCCGCCGCTCTGCACCAGCTCCTTCCACTGACGGGGATTGAGCTTGTCCCTCTTCACGGCACGCCACGCATCGCCGTTCCCGTCGATCACGCCGCAGCCCGTGACGGCCACGTTCCGGACGCCGCGGGCCGACAGCGGCGACTGGCAGCGCAGGGTGTTGAGCCCCTCGAAGGTGGTCTCGACCAGCGGATAGAGCGACTTGTCGTCGCTGAAAACGATCACGGCATTCTGCCCGACATGGAGTTCGATATTGTCTTTCAACACGATGGGCCCCGTGAGCCAGACACCCTCGGGGACATCCACACGACCGCCTCCGAGGGTCGCAAGGGCGTCGATGGCATCGGCGAAAGCCGCCGTATTGAGCGCATGGCCGTCGCCCACGCCGCCGAAGTCGGCGACGCTGACCGTACGGTCGGGAATCGCGGGCCGCGGAACATGCGGCATTTCGAACGGCCGGTCGCCAAAGGAGGAATCCGGCTGCGGGGTGCGGGCCCGGCAATCCGCGGCCGTAGCCAGGATCGCCGCCGCACAGATCGTCACAAATTTCAGGTTCATAAAAAAGGCAGTTTTATCGTATACTTAAAATTTCCGGAATTTCAGGTATACAAAAGTAAACTGCCTCAGTCTATCGGACCGGGATTTTTTGACGCAAACGATGTACTTTTCTTCAAAACTACCGAATCCGCGAAACCACGGCCGCCGTGCGGGCCGCACGGACCGACTCCGCAAGCTCCTCGGCGCACTCCGCGTCGCTGCGGCCTTCGAGCCATTCGCTCTTGCGCCAGCGCGTGTCGAACACGTAGTCGATGTGTCCGCGGGCGTCGGGCACGAGCTGGAAAAGATAGCTGGTCTTGTCGTCGATCTGCGAAACCGCCTGCTCCTGCGGCACGGCGACAGCCAGCCCGACACGCTCTTTCTCCCATTTCAGGGTGTCGTTCTCGGGGTAATCCTGCCCGAAAGCGACGATGATGCCGTCCTGCCTGCAAACCCAGTTTTCGGCCATCTTCATCACGCCCGTCGTGAAAACGAGCCCCTCGGAATCGCCCTCGATGAGGTTCTCGACCTGCACGTCGCTGTGTCCGGCGTAGAGGATGTAGCGCGAAGTCATGTCGATCTCGCGGCCTCCGTATCTCCACCCTTCGACCCGCATCTCGACGATCGTGCGGACGGGGCCTTTGGCCAGTATCCGGGCCTCACGGCGTCTGAAATCGGCGATGTGGACCATCTTCCTCTTCCCGGCGTCCCAGCCTTTGAGCGTCCCCACGCCCACCGAGCCGAAGACCCGCAGGTTGTCGTGCCCGTAACCGGCGGCCAGCTGCTCGTCCGAAGGGTACCACATCGTCTCGGCCAACTCCAGCCGGGGCCGTTTCTTGCCGTAGGTGTCGATGGTCTGCTTGTTGTCGAAATAGATGCGGTAGGC
>ERZ857757.1280-NODE-1280-length-20493-cov-12.705500_pt1 | contig 20493 bp, 20 predicted proteins | sample MGYA00519764_ERZ857757 | MGnify/ENA primary metagenome ERZ857757 (study PRJEB31778, sample SAMEA3449359) | human gut metagenome | biome: human gut; feature: human-associated habitat; material: faeces | place: United Kingdom | collected 2010/2012 ... | reverse complement strand
CAAGGGATTGGAGGTTCTTCCTCGGTATGAATGGGTATAACGCAAAAGCATCCACGGCTTTTCGGTAAGGGTGAGTCATCCGTCCACCGCGTTTTCTGAGCTAAAGGCACAGGTACATTCCGCGCGGCCACAAAATTTAGCCTTATTTTTAGCCTTATAACTTCAAAATCCGATAATACAACTTGGCAGCATTTAACAACATGATTTCCCGCAAGCCCTGTATTTCCAACACTTCCGGGCATCGGTCAACACGACGCAAGACCGCCCCACGACAATTCAAGTCCCGCCTCGCGCACCAACAAAAAAGAGACATCCGAACGGATGTCTCTTTTTTGTTGGTGCGGCACTTTGCTCTGCAAATTGGTCACCTGCGGGCAGGGTGGCTGAACGCGCAAGGGAGTCCCGCAAAGGCTTCCCCTCCACACCCCCCATTTTTCTGCGGGACATACGGTGACAAACGCCCCGCGGCGTGCTATACTACCCTCATCACCACCAAGGAGGACGTACCATGCGTATCAACTGGTTCAAGGACGAAAATCACCTGGTCTACATCAACGGCGAAACGCAGCTGGCGGAGCTGGAGCGAACGCTGCACTTCCCCGGCCTGGAGGAGGCCGCCAACGAGCTGCGGCAGCACCCCACGGCGGAGGGCTTTACCATCAAAGGCCCAAAGCGCACCAGCGGGCGGCTTTTTGTGCCCGACCTGACCTTCGGCGAGCATATCGAGATGGGGGAGAACATCTTTTTCTACATGGGCGAGATGCAGGAGTGCTACGTCATCTACTGGCTGGACGCGCCGGTGGCCAAATGAGCAAAAACAACACCGGCGGCGTTGCCCACACGCGGCCGGTGCTGTTTTCTAATGCTTAACATCCTCTTAACGCTTCGCAGGATTATAATACAAAAAAACCTGCCGAGCAGGAGGGAAGCACCATGACGGATATTTGGAAAGAGCTGCGGGACGAGGGCATTGACCCCGCCCTGCTGGAGGAGATACAGGCCTTCCGTACCCAGCACCCCGCGCCGCCGGAGGCCCAGTCCCGCATCCCCGCGCCTCACTACCTTTACTATGGCAAGGAGATATGGGAGAGCGCCGCCGCCGCGCTGCTGTGCGGCGAGCACCTGCTGCTGGCCGGCCCGAAGGCCACCGGCAAGAACGTGCTGGCGGAGAACCTGGCCACCGTGTTCGGCCGTCCCAGCTGGGACGTGTCCATGTACGTCAACGTGGACGCGGCCGCCCTCATCGGCGCGGACACCCTGAAGGACGGCCAGGTGGTGTTCCGGGAAGGCCCGGTCTGCGCCTGCGCCCGCCTGGGCGGCTTCGGTGTGCTGGACGAGGTGAATATGGCGAAGAACGAAGCCCTGGCCGTGCTCCACGCCACGCTGGACTTCCGCCGCGTCATCGACGTCCCCGGCTACCAGCGCATCCAGCTGGACGACGCCGCCCGCTTCATCGGCACAATGAACTACGGCTACGCCGGCACGCGGGAGCTGAACGAGGCGCTGGTCTCCCGCTTCGTGGTGCTGGATATGCCCGTGATCTCCGAGGAAAACCTGCAAAAGCTGCTGCGCCGCACCTTCCCTGCCCTGTCGCCCCAGTGGGCGGAGCAGTTCGCCGCCCTGTTCCGCGACCTGCGGCAGAAGTGCGACGGCGGTGAGATCACCACCAAGGCACTGGATCTCCGCGGCCTGCTGTCCGCCCTGCACCTGGTGGAAAAGGGCATCACCAGCGGCGACGCCCTGCGCCTGGGCGTGATCAACAAGGCCTTCGACCCCTTTGAGCGCCAGCTGGTGGCCGACGCCGTCTGGTCGCGCATCCCCCAGGATGCCACCCGCGCCCAGCTGTTCACCGCCTGATATGGACCGCCAGGAATTACAGGCCCGCCGGGGCGAGAACCAGGTTTGGAACGGCTCAGGCAACTACGCCGTCAAACCGGACTATCTGGCCTTTGACCCCAACGGCGACCCGGAGCTGTATTGGAATACGATCATGGGCGCTGCCGCCCGGCGCTGCGACTTCGCCCGCTTCCAGCCCCTGCTCCACAATTTTCAGCAGCAGCCCCAGGGCGATGTCTACAGCGACGTGTTCTTTCTGGCGCTGGAGAGCGTCGTCTACGCCTGGGAGCTGCCCCGCCGCCCTGTGCTGGCGTCCCTGCGGCGCAGCTATGCCCGTGCGCTTTTAGACCGCACGCCCACCGCCGAGCCCCGCACCCTGCCCTCCCTGCGCCGGGCCTGGTGCGGCCGGGTGCTGGGCCTTGCCGCCCCGGAGGATGACTGGCAGCGCGGCTTTCTCGACGCGCTGACGCTGCCGCCGGCCACCACCGAACCCCAGCTCACTGAGGCGGTGGAGGCCGCCCTCTACCGCTACATGAACCGTCCCCGCCGCGCCGTCACCGATCGCCAGTGGGCGGCCTTCGCGGGCCGCAGCCTGCTGCGCCGGGGCAAAAGCGGCGGCCTTGTCCGGCCCAACGCCCTCCGGGGCTTTGCCCGCACCCCTGCCGCTGGCAGCGGTCAGCTGGCCCGGCCCGGCCTGCTGTCCTTCCTCCGAGGCGTCACCCCTGAACCGGTGCTCCGCCGCTACGTCACCGACTGCTTCGGCGTGTCCATGCTGACCCCGGCGGAGCTGGCCCAGGCGGAGCGGGAGCTGTGCACCGGCCCGCACAAGAACTGTCGTCTCCACTTCACCCGGGGCGAGCCGTCCAAAGCCGCCCGCAGCGCCGACGCCGCCTGGGACGCCCAGTCCTTCCAGAAGCAGCGGGCGAAAAACCGCGCCTACTACAACGACCACCTGGTGCAAAACCGGCTGGTCATCTCCCAGCTGACCCAGAAGCTGCAGAACACGCTGCTTCTCCGCAGCGACACGGATCAGTCCCGCAGCCGCGCCGGTGCGCTGCGCACCGAGCTGGTATGGCGCGCCGCCGCGCTGGACGATGCCCGGGTGTTCACCCGCACCAGTCAGGAGCACCCCGGCGGCCTGTCGGTGGACATTCTGCTGGACGGCTCTGCCTCTCAGAACCAGCAGCAGGAGAAGCTCTCCACCCAGGCGTATATCCTGTCCGAGAGTCTGACCCGCTGCGGCATCCCCGTCCGTGTCACCGCCTTCTGCTCCGTCAGCGGCTGCACGGTGCTGCGCGTCCTCCGGGACTATGACCAGCGCTCCAGTGAAGATGTCTTTGACTATGTGGCCGCCGGCTGGAACAGGGACGGTCTGGCCCTCCGGGCCATGAACTGGCTGCTCCGCCGCCGGCCCTCCGGCGACCGGTCGCTGCTGCTGGTGCTGTCCGATGCCAGCCCCAACGACGATCAGCCCATCCCCCTCTCCGGCCTGCCGGTGGGCGGCCACGGCTATACCGGGGAACGGGGCGTGGCGGATACCGCCGCCGAGGCCGCCCGCCTGCGGCTGCAGGGCGTCACCCCCGTCTGCGTCTTCACCGGCACGGACCGGGAAGTTCCCGCCGCCCGCCGGATCTACGGCGCGGCCATGACCCGCATCCCCTCTGTGGGATGGTTTGCCGACGCCGTCACCAAACTGCTGCAAAGCCAGCTGCGGAAAGAATGACATAAAAGCAGGAGGCTTCCCGCCTCCTGCTTTTTATGTCATTCAGAACCCCAGCACCACGCCTATCACGGCGGAGATGCCGATAAAGACGATGGGATGCCACTTCTTCGTGACCTTCACCCAGTTGGTAAACACCAGCAGTACCGCCGCCAGCGCCAGCGCCGGCCAGTTCAGCAGCGCCAGTCCCGTCTCGCCGCTGTGGAGCAGCGCCACCGGCACGACGGAGATGCCCGCCGCCGCCACCAGCGCCGTGGACGCGGGCCGCAGGCCGTAAAACGTGCCGCTGACCCACTTGCTGTCCCGGAACGCCTTCAGAAACGCCGCCACGATAAGGATGACGATCACCGACGGCGTCACCAGGCCCAGCGTGGCCACCAGCGCTCCCGGCACGCCGCCGGTGGTAAAGCCCACATACGTGGCCATATTCACACCGATCGGCCCGGGCGTGGACTCTGACACCGCCAGCATATCCGCCAGCTGCGCGTGGGTGAACCACCCCGTCCGCTCCGCCATATCCTGCAAAAACGGCAGCGTGGCCAGTCCGCCGCCTACGGCGAACAGCCCCGTCTTGAAAAATTCCCAAAAGAGCCGTAAATACAGCATCAGCCGTTCCTCCTTACCAGGTTCTGCACCACGATGCCCGCCGCCGCGGCCAGCGCCACGAACACCACCGGCGACAGGTCGGTAAGCAGCGCCAGCGCCAGCACCACCGCGAAGATCACCCCCGCCGGCCAGTCCTTCACCGCGCTCTTGAACAGCTTCACCACCGCGTTGAAGATCAGCACGCACACGCACACCCGTATCCCGGCGAAGGCGTGCTGCACCCACGCCAGATGGGAGAACGTGTTGATGACCCCTGCCAGCGCCGAGATGATGACAAGCGACGGGAACACGATGCCCATGGTGGCCACGATGCCGCCCGGGATACCCTGCTGCTTCTGCCCCACGAAGGTGGCGGTGTTCACCGCGATGATTCCCGGCGTACACTGGCCGATGGCGAAGTAATCCGTCAGCTCCTCATCGGTGGCCCAGCCCTTGCTCTCCACCACCTCGCGCTGCAGGATGGGCAGCATGGCCATGCCGCCGCCGAAGGTCATCACACCCACCTTGGCAAAGGTATAAAACAGCTCCCATAGCATTTTCCACATATCTGTCACCTCATTCGATATATCCATACAGTCCCCGCACTGACACCTCGCCGCTGCGTACCGTTTCCCGGCCGCCGTCCTCGTATGCCACCGTCAGGCCGAACTCTCCGTCTATGTCCAGCGCCCGGGCCTGCCGGGCTTCACCGCCCCGCAGCACCCGCACCGTCTTTCCCATGTTCACGCACCGCGCCCGGTACTCCGCCCGCCACGCGTCCGGGTGGGGCAGCGCTTCCCGCAGCCCGTCCAGCTCGGCCAAAATGGCCAACGCCAGCGCGTCCCGGTCCACCTCGTACCCGCACAGCGCCAGCGACGTGGCCGTGTCCGCGATGTCCGATGGGAACGCGGTCTGTGCCACGTTCACACCGATGCCCACCACCAGCCACTCCGCGCCGCCGTCGGGCCGCAGCTGGCTCTCCGTCAGGATGCCGCACAGCTTCCGCCCCGCCAGCACCACATCGTTGCACCACTTGATGCCGCATTGCGCGCCGCACAGCCGCTCCACCGCCCGGCACACCGCCACGGCGGCCATGGGCGTCACCCGCAGCAGCTCCCCGCTGCCGCAGCTTCGCCACAGCGCCGAGAGATACAGCCCGCCCTCCGGCGACTGGAACGACCGGCCCAGCCGGCCCTTGCCTGCCGTCTGCACCCGCGCCGTCACGGCGGTGTCGTCCGCGCCCCGGACCGCCAGCTGCCTGCACACCTCGTTGGTGGAAGCGACCTGCTCATACCGTATCACGTTCCACATTCGCTCCACCGTCCTCTCCTCTTTTCACGCGGTATTCTACCACCGTCTGCCGTATTTGTAAATGGTTGACAGGCGCTAAGAAATTTAGTATCATCAGGGCAGTTTTTGTCACGGAGGTCACGGTCATGAACACCCGAAAGCTGGTCTATTCCGCCCTGTTTTCCGCCCTGACGGCGGTGGGCGCGTTTCTGCGCATTCCCATGGGTCTCAGCTCCGTCACCCTCCAATATCTGTTCACCGCCATGGCCGGCCTGCTGCTGGGCCGCCGCTGGGGCCCGCTGAGCCAGGCGGTCTACGTGCTGTTAGGTCTGGTGGGCCTGCCCATCTTCACCATGGGCGGCGGCTTCGGCTATGTGTTCCAGCCCACCTTCGGCTTCCTGCTGGGTCTGATCCCCGCCGCCTGGGCTGTGGGCCGCATCTGCGGCGACAGTCTCGACCCCCGCCGCATGGCCCTGGCCTCCCTGGCGGGCCTGGCGGTGCTGTACGCCGTGGGTATGCCCTACATGGCCCTGATCCTCAACGTCTACATGGGCAAGGGCATGACGTTCTCCGCCATTCTCTGGGCCGGTATGCTGCCCTACCTCCCCGGCGACGCGGTGAAGATCATCGTCGCCGCCGGCGTGTGCCCCATTCTCCGCCGCCGGTTAAAGCTGGCCGATGCCAGCCATAAGCGGGATGAATGACCTTGTGCGATTTCAACAAACTTTCTTCTGAAATTTTGTCGCTTTCTTGGCGTAGAAATGTATTGCATTTTGCCGCGGCGGCCCGTATAATAGGCAGGAAAATGAGAGGAGGGAAACGCCATGATCTGCACCTGCAAGACTGTCACGAAAAAGCGGACGGGCGCTCCCTCTGTTTCCGTTTTTAATAGTGTTTCCTTTGACCGGTGATTTTTTCACCGGTCATTTTTTTGAACTTGTTTGTACGTAAGTGGAAATAAAGAACGAATGAGAAAGAGAGGACACGTCACATGAACAAGAAACTCGGACAAGACGCCATCTACGACGCCCGGGAGCTGGGCATCCCCCGGATGCTCCTGCTGGGCCTGCAGCACCTCTTCGCCATGTTCGGCGCAACGGTGCTGGTCCCCATCCTGGTCAGCGGCTACGGCCTGCCCCTGTCCATCCAGACCACGCTGCTGTTTGCCGGTATCGGCACGCTGCTGTTCCACGTCTGCACCAAGTTTAAGGTACCCGCCTTCCTGGGCTCCTCCTTCGCCTTTCTGGGCGGCTTCCAGGCGGTAGCCAATCTGGACAGCGGCAAGTTCGCCGCCATGACCGGCGAGGAGAAGCTGCCCTACGCACTGGGCGGCGTGGTGGTGGCAGGTCTGCTGTACCTGGTGCTGGCGCTGTTGTTCAAGCTGGTGGGTGCGAAAAAGGTCATGCGCTTCTTCCCCCCCATCGTCACCGGCCCCATCATCATCCTCATCGGTCTGAACCTGTCCGGCACCGCCGTGACCAACGCCTCCACCTGCTGGTGGCTGGCCCTGGTGGCCATCGCCATCATCATCGTGGCCAACATCTGGGGCAAGGGCATGATCAAGATCATCCCCATCCTGCTGGGTGTGGTGGGCAGCTACATCGTAGCTCTGATCGCCACGGCCTGCGGCGCACAGCTGCCTGACGCCGACGGCGTGATGCAGCCCCTGATCAACTTTGCCGAGGTACACAGCGCCGGCATCGTGGGATTGCAGAAGTTCGTCATCGCCAAGTTCGACATCACCTCCATCCTTGTCATGGCCCCCATCGCCATCGCCGCCATGATGGAGCACATCGGCGACATCTCCGCTATCTCCTCCACCACCGGCAAGAACTTCATCGAAGACCCCGGCCTGCACCGCACCCTGCTGGGTGACGGCCTGGCCACCGCCTTCGCCGGTATGTTCGGCGGCCCTGCCAACACCACCTACGGCGAAAACACCGGCGTGCTGGCACTGAGCCGCGTCTATGACCCCCGGGTCATCCGTCTGGCGGCGCTGTACGCCATCATCCTCTCCTTCTCCCCCAAGTTTGACGCGCTGGTCAACTCCATCCCCACCGCCATCGTGGGCGGCGTCAGCTTCGTCCTGTACGGTATGATCTCCGCCGTGGGCGTGCGCAACGTGGTGGAGAACAAGGTGGATCTCACCAAGTCCCGCAACCTCATCATCGCCGCCGTTATCTTCGTGTGCGGTCTGGGCTTCGCCTCCACCGGCGGCATCACCTTCACCGTGGGCAGCGCCGACATCACCCTGACCGGCCTGGCCATCGCCGCCCTGGCGGGCGTGGTGCTGAACGCCCTCCTGCCCGGCAACGACTACGAGTTCGGCAAGAACGCCGAGGGCGACGCCAGCGCCGACCTGGGCAGCTATTGATACCTCTCCCACAGCAAACAGCGAGGGACGCCATAAGGCGTCCCTCGTCATTTTTATTGGAAAATACGGCCTGTTTCATCCCTCTGCCGGCGGCAAAAGCACCACCTCCAGGCCCTGCCGCATGGCATATTCCACGGTGCGCTTCGTGCCGCCGTCCTGTCCGTCAAATACGGCAATAATGCGTCCGCTGTGCTCCACCATGTACCGGTTGCGCCGCTGCATACACCCCGGCGCATACCGGGCCTGCACCACCGTTTCAAAGTCGCACCGCGCCACCAGCGACCGCCACCGCGTCCGCTCCCCCTCCGTCCAGCCGTCGGCCTGGGTGGGGCACGGGATGGCCGACTCCACCGTGATATGGGGATACCGCTCCCGGGCGGCCAGCGCCGCCTCACAGGCGTAGAGATCCGCCCCACGGGCCATGCCGCAGATAAAGTGGGCATACCCCTCCTCGCAGGCGCTGCACACCGCCTCATACAGTCGTTTTTTCAAGTCCTCGCACCGGGGGTCAGCTTCGTTCTCACCCCATGGCAGCTTCTCGGGCCGATAGCCGGAGAAGCACACGGACATCTGTTTCGGTCTCATGCCCTCACCTGCCTTCTGCCCTCCATTGTACTCAGAAACCCGGGATTTGTAAAGGGTTCAAGCCTTTTCCTCCGGCAGGAACTCCAGCAGGTCGCCCGGCTGGCAGTCCAGCGCGGCGCACAGCCGGTCCAGCGTCTCCATCCGCACCGCCCGGGCCTTTCCCGTCTTGAGGATGGACAAGTTCGCCAGCGTGATGCCCACCCGTTCACTCAGCTCCGTCAGGCTCATCTTCCGCTTCGCCAGCATTACGTCTATGTGAAATACGATCATACCGCCACCTCACACCGTCAAGTCGTTCTCATCCTGCAGAGCCGCTGCGTCCGCCACCAGCCGGCTCAGCGCCAGGGCCATGACACCCACCATCGCGCACACCATCGTGCCCGCGGGCATGAGGATCACCGTCAGACCCGGTGACCCCGCGCCCAGCAGCCCCAGCGTGATCACCCCCACCGGCACCAGCACCGCGTCAAAAAACGCCAGCTGCGCCGCCGTGCGCATGGCCCGTGCGTTGGCGGTGCAGAACGCCTCGCCCCGTCCGATGCGGCCAAACACCTTCCACATCAGGGCCATTCCCCAGAACACCGGCACAGCGAACAGCCATGCAAAGATCAGGCACGGCCAGAACGCCCAGGCGTACTCCGGGTCTATCCGGGCGATGCCCCGGCCCTGCTCCGGCAGGAACCAGAAGAAAATGGCCGCACATACCAGCGCCGCGATCACAAGGCCGATACGCAGCAGCACCGCCAGCTTTTTGTGCTCGATACGCTTCATAACATCCACATCCTTTCTGCGGTAAGCATACCACGGAGTATATCGTTTGTCAACTATTATTTATCGTTTTTCAATAAATAATTATTGTAAACTGATATACACAAGAAAACAGTTGCATTCTGTGGAAGCATGGTGTATCATAGGGAGCGAAAACAACCGCATATTTTGTCTTCGGGGCGGGGTGTGATTCCCCACCGGCGGTATAGTCCGCGAGCGGCGTCAGCCGCATGAATCGGTGCAATTCCGATACCGACAGTATAGTCTGGATGAGAGAAGGCGTGTATGGCATTTTGCAATGCTCTTTTTTGATGCGTACACCTTGGAAGGCAATTTCCGGGTGTTTACCATTGAAAAGGAGCGTTTTTTATGACCAAGTCCCAGAAAACCACCCATCATCTGACCGTGGCGGCACTGCTGTCCGCCGTGGCCGCCGTACTCCAATTTGTGGAGTTCTCCATCCCCGTGATGCCCGCCTTTATCAAGCTGGATGTCTCCGACCTGCCGGCTCTGCTGGGCACGTTCTCCCTCGGCCCGGTGTACGGCGCGGCCATCCAGCTGGTGAAGAACCTGCTGCACCTGCCCTTCGGCAGCAGCGCCGGCGTAGGTGAGCTGTCCAACTTCCTGCTGGGCGCGACGTTCGCGTTCATCGCCGGCCTGATCTACAAGCACCACAAGAACCGGGCCGGCGCGCTGTGGGGCTCGGTGGCCGGCGCGGCCGCCATGGCTCTCATCAGCCTGCCCATTAACTACTTCATCGTCTACCCCGCCTATGTGGTGCTGTACGGCCTGCCGCTGGAGGGCATCATCGGGATGTATCAGGCGATCCTGGGCACCGTGGCGCAGATCCCCACCAGCAATGCCCTGTTCAACTGCCTGCTGGTGTTCAATGTCCCCTTCACCCTGTGCAAGGGGCTGCTGGATGTGGCGCTGTGCTTCCTGATCTACAAGCCGCTCAGCCCCCTGCTGCACAAGTAAATTCTGATATAAAAGGACCGCCTTTTCGGCGGTCCTTTTCAGCTTGAATATCTGCTCAGGCACTGTTACACGCCCAGCTTTTCCAGGGCTGCCAGCTTCAGGGAATTGCAGAAAATGGCAATGGCCTGCTCCAGCTCGCTGACCGGTGGAAGGGACGGCGCGATGCGGATATTGCTGTCGTTGGGGTCGATGCCGTAGGGGAACGTAGCGCCTGCGCCGGTCATGGTGACGCCGGCCTCCTTACACAAAGCCAAGGTACGTTTTGCACAGCCCGCCATAGCATCTACGCTGACAAAGTAGCCGCCCACAGGGCGTTTGTAGTCCGCGATGCCCAGGGGCGCGATCTCCCTGTCCAGCGCGTTCAGAACGGCGTGGAACTTAGGGGCGAGAACGGCGGCGTGGCGCTTCATCAGCTCCAGCGTGTGCGATTTATCCTTCAGATAGCGGACGTGGCGCAGCTGGTTGATCTTGTCAAAGCCGATGGTCTGGATGTTGATGAGCTTGCTGAAATAGGCGATGTTTTCCTCGCTGGCGGCCATGACGGCGACGCCCGCGCCGGGGAAGGTGACCTTGCTGGTGGACGCAAATTCGTACACCATGTCGGCGTTGCCATAGTCGGCGCAAAGTTGCAGAATGTCAGGAAATTCCACAAAATCGCAGTCAAACTCGTGGATGCAGTACGCATTATCCCACATGAGCATGAAGTCGGGAGCGGCGGGCTTCATGGCCGCGAGACGGCGGATCGTCTCGTCGGAATAGACCACGCCCTCGGGGTTGGAATACTTGGGAACGTTCCACATACCCTTGACGGCGGGGTCCTTTACCAGCTCCTCCACCATGTCCATATCAGGGCCGGCGGCGGTCATGGGGACGGAGATCATCTCCACGCCGAAGGACTGGGTGACCTTGAAGTGACGGTCGTAGCCGGGGACGGGGCAGATCCACTTGACCTTGTCCAGTTTGCACCAGGGCTTTTCGCTGTGGAGCAGGCCGTGGGTGAAGGCCTTGGACACGGCGTCATACATGAGCTGGAGGCTGGCGTTACCGCCCGCAAAAACCTGGGAAGCCTTGCAGCCCAACAGTTCCGCGAAGAGGGCGCGGGCGGCGGGAACGCCGGCCACCTCGCCGTAATTTCGTGTTTCCAGGCCGTCAACGATGTAATCCTGAGGGGTCTTGAGCACGTCGAAAATGCCCATGACCATGTCCAGCTGCTCACGGCCGGGCTTGCCGCGGGCCATGTTCAAATTCAGGCCCAGAGCCTTCTGCTGCTCATAGGCGGCCCGGACGGCGGCGTATTCCGCCTGACGCTGGGCCAGGGTCATTTCAGTGTACTTCATGTGAGCTCCTCCTTATGATATGTTTATCGAAATATCGTAAATTTGTGCAATCTGACGGCAACCGGCGACGTGGAAAAATGTTGAAAAAATCCGGAAATAACTTGAAAAAATATAGAAAAAAGCGGAAAAACTTTATAACACCTTGTATGCGGGCAGGGGTTTTTCGGCTTTGAAGCCCATTTTACGCTAATTGCACAAAAATGTCAATTATTTTTGTGCAAAGTGGAGAGAAAAAAGGCGAAGGCATGAGGAAGGGAGGGGCTTCGCCCCTCCCTTCCTCATTTTTTATTTTTGAATTGGTCTTTTCAGAAGTCCGCTCTGTTCAGAGGTCAGTCCTCCTTGCGGCGCTTGCGGGGCAGGAGGGTCAGGCCGGTGAGGGACACCAGGGCCGCCGCCGCGCAGGCGGCGACGCCGGGGTCGAAGGTGGTGGGGCTGGTCTTGCCGCCGGTGACGCTGCCGGCGGTGACGCTGACGGCGAACACCGCGGAGACATCACCCTCCGCGGAGAGGATGGTCACGATATGGTCGCCGTTGGTCAGGGTGCGGAGATAGGCGGGCTTGAGGTAGACCTCAATGCTGCCGCGCCCGGCGATGTAGTTCCTGGCGGCGAGGGTCTTGCCGTCCACCTGCACGCCCTTGAAGCTGTCGAAGCCGGCGCTGCTGATGAAGGTCAGGCCGGTGCGTCCGCCGTCATAATAGGACGTTTCGAGCACGGAGATGGACGGGCCGCTGTAACGGTGGGGGATGCGCCGGGGGGTGACGGTATCGGCGAGGGTGATCGGGGTCTTGGCCGCCGCGTCCCGATAATACGTATCGCAGCCGGCGCAGTGCCAATACTCGATATTGCCCTCCGCCTCGGTGGTGGCGGCCCGGGCGGGGACATGGTTCAGGGCCGCATGGGCGGCGGCGTCCTTCTCGCCGTAGGGCTGGCCGCAGATGGCGCAGGACGCCGGGGCGGTGCAGGTGGCCCTGCCGCCGGTGTGGACGGTGAGGACTTTGCCGCAGATGTCACAGGCATGGTCGCTGTTTCCGTCGCCGCACTGGGTCAGCACTTTGCCGCAGAGGTCGCAGGCGTGGTCGCTGTTTCCGTCGCCGCACTGGGTCAGCACTTTGCCGCAGGTGTCGCAGGCGTGGTCGCTGTTTCCGTCGGCGCACTGGGTCAGGACTTTGCCGCAGAGGTCACAGGCGTGGTCGCTGTTTCCGTCGGCGCACTGAGTCAGGACTTTGCCGCAGGTGTCGCAGGTATGGTCTTTGTTATTATCGGCGCAGGCTTCGGTCTCCGTGTGGGGGACGCCGCGGGTGCAGGTGCGGGTGTGGGTGGCCGCGCCGCTGTCAGGCAGCCATGCGCCCCAAAGGTGCTTGAGGGTGCGGATCTTGCCGCCGCAGACGGTGCAGACGGCGGTGGCGGTGCAGGTGGATTTTTCCGTGCTGCCGCTGTGGCTGCAGATATTCCACCAGTCCTCCAGATGAAGGTCCTGGGTGACGGGCGTGTTAAAGTCATAGGGTGCGTTCCCCGCATACCATGCTTTGAAAATGTGGCCGGGCGAGGTGGGCTTGGGAGGCTCGACGGCCTTTTCGCCGTGGGTCACGGTCTGCGCAGGCGCTCGGTCGTTGCCGAAGGTGACGGTGTAGCGCGCCTTGTCGCACGTGAGCGTGAAGTAGGCGGTGATGTCGTTCCCGCAGGCATAGCTGTAGGTGACCTGCTCCGCGCCGCCGTCCACCGTCAGAACAGTACCGGCGACCGTTCCGCCGCTCCAGTAGCTGGCCTTAGTGACGTCGAAGCTGCCCGGCAGGGTGGTGAGGTCAAGGGTGCGGCTCTCATCCAGCGTGAGCCGGTATGTATTGTCATTAGTAGAACAGTGCGAGAAAGACAATTTTGTGTTCGCGCTGAGATCCAATGAGGTCAGTTGATTCCAGCGGCAGTCCAGATCCGTCAAGGCGGTGTTCTTGCTGACATCCAGCCAGGTCAGTTGATTCCAGCGGCAGTCCAGATCCGTCAAGTCGGTGTTCTTGCTGACATCCAGCGAGGTCAGTTGGTTCTTGGCGCAGAGCAGACTCGTCAAGGCGGTGTTGGCGCTGACATCCAGCGAGGTCAGTTGGTTGTCGCCGCAGAGCAGGCTCGTCAAGGCGGTATTCTTGCTGACATCCAGCGAGGTCCGTTGGGTGTTGATGCAGTTCAGATCCGTCAAAGCGGTGTTGGCGCTGACGTCCAGCGAGGTCAGTGGGTTGTCGCCGCAGTACAGCTCCTTCAAGGCAGTGTTGTTACTGACATCCAGCGAGGTCAGTTGGTTGCCTTCGCAGTCCAGCACTTGCAGCGCCGTATTTTTGCTGAGATCCAATGAGGTCAGTTGGTTGTTGGTGCAGGACAGCTTCGTCAAGGCGGTGTTCCCACCGAGAACCAGCGAGGTCAGTGGGTTGTTATTGCAGTTCAGCACTTGCAGCGCCGTGTTTTTGCTGAGATCCAACGAGGTCAGTTGATTCCGGCGGCAGTCCAGCTCTGTCAAGGCGGTGAAGTGTTCAATACCCGTGAGGTCGCCGATGGACTTATTGGAAAGGGCCATATTCTCGACCGCGGCGAGCTCCGCAGGGGTCAAGCGGTCGTCGTTGTCCGTGTCAAAGGTGGAGACATAGGTGCGGAAGTTTGCGTCCGGGAAGTTGGTGGGGTCGATGGCCACGTCTGCCGCGCCCTCGGCAAGGGCCAGCGCAGGCAGCAGGCAGAGGGCCGCACACAGGACGAGCAGGGCGGTGAGCAGTTTTCTGTTCATGTGGTTTCCTCCGTTCCGGTCAGTTTGAAGTCGAATGTCATCTCCAGCAGGGAGAAAAGACGCTGCATCACGCCGGAGGCCAGGGCCTTTACGTCCAGCCCGGCGATGTAGGACAGGACGGCCTGCTGGTCCGGTTCGGGAACTCTGTAAACACGCATGGCCGCCGTGAGGAAGCGCTCCAGCTTGCGCTCCAGGGGGAAGTAGAGGCCGCACTTTTCGGCCATGTAGCCCCGCATGAGGCCCGCCGTGCCGATCTCCAGCTCGTAGAAGTCCTGCGGGCCGCAGCCGGGGAAGTTCGGGCCGAAGATGGCCAGCAGCTCCGCCGCCGTCTGGCGGTGGATGTACTCGGAGGTTTCGGGCAGGGAGTAGGCCACCAGGTAGATGTCGCGGAGGTTCTCGTTCAGCTCCGTCAGGGCCAGCTGGATGGCCGTTTCGGCGGCGTAGATATACAGCGGCGGCAGGTCCAGGCCCGTCATGCGGCGGGCGGCGGCAAACTGACCGCTGAACATGAAGCCGATGAGCTCGTGGAGCACCGCGTCCTTGGTGCGGAAGATGTTCTGAAACGTACCGACGGAGACGTTGGCCTCCGCCGTGATCTGACTGATGGGCGTGGCGTGGTAGCCCTGCTGCAAAAACAGGCGGACGCATACCGAGAGGATGCGGCGCTTTGTCGCCAGTGTGTCCTTTCGCAGTGCCATAGAAACCCCTCTTTCGTGATGAATTTAATATATGTATCAATATTATACTATCCGGGTGTGGGTTTGGCAAGGGGAATTTCAAGCTCCGGCGAGGGGGACGGAGGGGAATCACCTCTTGCAATCGGGGGGAGCAGGGGATATACTTAGGGCAGCTTTTTCAGCTTCTTAACGGTGAGGAGACGCAAATGAGGAGAAAACACATATACAGCCTGCTGCTGGCGCTGGCGCTGGCGGCGGGCCTGCTGGCAGGCTGCGGTCAGGAGAATGCCGCGCAGGAGAGCACGGCGGACGAGGCGCTGCCAACGCTGGTGGTGGGCGTGGACACATACCCGCCGTACAGCTATCTCGGGCCGGACGGCACGCCGGCAGGCATCGACGTCGAGCTGGCGACGGAGGCGCTGCGGCGGATGGGATACCGGGCGGAGTTCCGGTTCATCGACTGGGCGGAAAAGGGCGCGCTGCTGGAAAGCGGCTACCTGGACTGCGTGTGGTGCTGCTTCAGCATAGACGGCCGGGAGGACGAGTACCGCTGGGCCGGGCCGTATATGGTCAGCCGGCAGGTGGTGGCGGTGTCGCCGGGCAGCGACATCACGACGCTGGCGGAGCTGGAGGGCCGGGTGCTGGCGGTGCAGGTCACCACCAAGCCGGAGGAGATGTTCCTGAGCCCGGACGAGTTCGGCCTGCCCCATCTGCGGCAGCTGTTTTCGCTGCAGAACCGGGAGCTGATCTATCCGTTCCTGAGCAGGGGCTACGCGGACGCCATCGCGGCGCATGAGACGTCCATCCGGCAGTATATGGCGGACTACGGCGTGGAGATGCGCATTCTGGACGAGCCGCTGCTGACGGTAGGGCTGGGCGTGGCCTTTGACCGGAACGACCAGCGGGGGCTGGAGCAGCCGCTGAACGAAACGCTGGCGGAAATGCGGGCGGACGGCACGTCGGAGGCCATCATCGGACGGTATCTGCCGGATGCGGCGGCGTATCTGGAGGTGGACGGCTGATGGCGGTGAACGGGAAAAAGGCGCGAAGGAGAGGGCGGGGCGTGCGCTACTTCGCGGCGGCGCTGCTGTTCGTGCTGCTGATGGGCGGCGTGATCGCGCTGTCGGTGCGGGCGGATCTGGCGTCCGGCGAGGCAAATCTGGCCAGCTTGACAGGCTATGTCAGCAAGCGGTGCGACGCGTACCGGATGACCTCCATGGCCCTGGAGACGCGCGGGCTGATCCGGTTGATCGAGGAGGCCAAGCAGGCGGCACGGGACATCCAGTATCTGGAAGGGCCGGCGGATGAGAGTATGCTGCGGGAGCTGACGCTGGATCACTATCTGAACGGCATACTGCTGCTGGACAGAGCGGGCGAGGTGGTCGTCTCCTACGCAAAAGATCCGGCGCTGGAGACGATGCTGGCAGTGGAGCTGGAGAAAAGCGTGCTGCTGGACACCGCCGATCACCCGCAGAAGACGTATGCGGTGCGGGTCTATACCGCGGACGGGTCGTATATCGACATGGCGGCCTGCGGACAGCTGGACGGCGACGGGGTCGTGGTGGCCTACTACAAGACGCCGCCGGAGTATGTCAGCAGCTACGGACTGGACTTTTCCACCCTGCTGGACGGCTATCGGTCGGAGCGGAACGGGACGATCGTGGTGACGGACGGCACGACGGTGCTCATCTCCAACGATGAGAGTCTGGTGGGGCTGGAGGCAGACGACATCCCCATGCTGCGGAGCATCAATGAGCAGGGCAAGAACGGCGAGATGCTCATGGTGCGCAGCGGCGACAACAGCCCCCACAGGAGCTTCGGCATGATCCAGCGCGGCAGGACGTATCATGTGTACGCGCTTCTGCCGGAGCGGGCCATCTTCGACACGACCGTTCCCAACGCCATGGTGGCCCTGGGGTTCTACGTGGGGGCGCTTCTGCTGGTGCTGCTGTTCCAGTGGAAAACGGCGCAGGGCTACCACGAGCAGCAGCTGGCACGGGATCGGGAGTACCAGGCACGGCTGAAGGAGGAGGCCCGGAGGGCGGAAAGTGCCAACGTGGCCAAAACGGAGTTTTTGCAGCGGATGAGCCACGACATCCGGACACCCATCAACGGCATCCTGGGCCTGGTGGAGATCGGCGAATACTTCCGGGAGGACCCGGAAAAGCAGTCCGAGTGCCGGAGGAAGATACGGGACACCTCCCACCTGCTGCTGGAGCTGGTGAACGAGGTGCTGGACATGGGCAAGCTGGAGTCCGGCGAGATGGTCCTGGAGGAGATCCCCTTTGACCTGATCCCCCTGCTGGACGCTGTGGGCGTGCCGCTGGAGCAAACCGCCAAGAGCCGGGGTATCCGGATGGAGTGGCAGCCCCGGGAGGTGCAGCACACCGCGCTGGTGGGCAGCCCCATACACCTGAAGCGGCTGCTGATGAACCTGGTCAGCAACGCGGTGCGGTACAACAAGGACAACGGCTCGGTGACGCTGTCCTGCCGGGAGCTGGAGACCAAGGGGAACACCGCCTGGTTCGAGTTCACCTGTGCCGACACCGGCATCGGTATGAGCGAGGAGTACCAGCAGCATCTGTTCGAGCCCTTTACTCAGGAGCACAGCACCGCCCGGTCCACCTACGGCGGTACGGGACTGGGTATGCCCATCGCCAAGAGTCTGGTGGACAAGATGGGCGGCGAGATCACCTTTACCAGCAGGCTGGGTGAAGGGACGACGTTCCGCGTCATCCTGCCCTTCCGCATCTGCCAGCCCGGAGAGCTGCCCCCGCAGGCGGCGAAAGCACCCGCGCCCGACGAGCTGCAGGGGATGCGGCTGCTGCTGGTGGAGGACAACACCCTGAATATGGAGATCGCGGCGTTCATGCTGGAAAGTGCCGGCGCAGAGCTGACGAAAGCGCAGAACGGACAGGAGGCGCTGGACATTTTCCGGGAGTCCCCGGCGGGCTTCTTCGACGCCATCCTGATGGACGTGATGATGCCGGTGATGGACGGCTATCAGGCCACCCGGGCCATCCGGGCGCTGGAGCGGCCGGACGCGGCGGCTGTGCCCATCGTGGCCATGACGGCCCACGCCTTTGCGGACGACCGGCAGCGGGCCTATGAGGCCGGCATGACGGCGCATCTGGCAAAGCCGCTGGAGTCCGCCGTGCTGATACGGACGCTGCGGCGGTGGAAGAAAAACTGAAATGGGACAGACAAGCCCCCGGCTTCTCACGAAGCCGGGGGCCTCAGCTTGTCGAAAAAGCCCGTTCGGACTTTTCCGACAAGCTGCCTGCAAAATAGCAAAATAAAATACTGTTTTATATTTTGCTATTTTGGTCGCTGCGGCGGGTGATTAAACGCGAAAGGAAACCCTGACGGTTTCCTTTCACACTATCCTTCCCTCCGATATTTGCAACTAAGCAGGTTTTGATGCGTGCGCAGCGGGGGAGCTTTTGGTTTCCATTTAATCCCTGTCGGTGCGGCGGCGCATATTCACGGCAGCGCAGGAAGATACTACCCATGTAAAATCTGCTTTGACTGGAGGAATTTCATATATGAAAGCTACCGGCATCGTCCGGCGGATCGATGACCTGGGCCGCGTGGTCATCCCCAAGGAGATACGAAGGACCATGCGTATCCGGGAGGGTGACCCGTCACAGATAACATTGGCACGGTGGGAGCGGTTCTGCGCAGCGATGGACGCTTTGGCCAAGAGGCAGGGGTGGAAATCGTAGGTGGAGCATTTGATTCAGTTCCATTCCTCAGCCAAAAGGAAATCGCGGATATTCCGGTGCTTGATCCCGTTTCGGCTCATGTCGAGCTCATCGAGGGAAACAACGTACTTCGGAAAGTTATCACGGATGCTGTCATACGCGCCAAACTCGCGGCTGACGGTTTCTTCCGACGCCAGCAGGTAAGTGACCTGAACATACAGCTTTTCGCCGCGCTTGTTACATACAAAATCAATTTCCTTATCACCCATTCTGCCGACAGTCACTTCATAACCCCGGCGCAGCAGCTCCAGATACACGATATTCTCCAAAATGAGATCGATGTCCCGCATATTGCCGCCGAAAACAGCCTCGCGGATGCCGTGGTCGGCAATATAATACTTCTCATTGGAGGCAAGGAGCTGTTTTCCCTGCAGATCTTCCCGCTTCACCTGATAGAACAGATATGCTTCGCAGCAGTATCTGATATAGTTCAGAATTGTTTCCGGGGCAACGGTGCGCTGCTCGTTTTTCAGGAACTTTGCAAGAGAGGTCGCGGAAAAGGTCGTACCCACATTGGCGATCACATAGGCAATGATCCGTTCCAGCAAGTCAACATCCCGGATTTTATTCCGCTTCACAATGTCCTTAAGCTGGACAGAGTTGAACAGATCGTGAAGATATTGCCTGGACGGCGCATCCGCATAGCGGAGGTTTGCAAGGTAGGGCATACCTCCGGCAAGCAGGTACTTTTGGAAACACTGCTGGATGGATGCATCGGGGCTGATCGAACGATACAGCTCCATGAACTCTCCGAAGGAGAACGGATAGATCACAAACTCCACATACCGTCCGCCCAAATAGGTCGCAAGCTCGCCGGACAGCAGCTTTGCATTGGAGCCGGTGATATAGATGTCGCAGTCCAGCGAAACGCGGAGAGAGTTGATGCACTTCTCCCAGTCCTTGACCTCCTGTATCTCATCGAAGAACAGATAGACCTTGCCCTCTATATCTGCGGCTCTTGCGGTGATCTCATCATGCAAAGCCTGCGCGGTTTGCAGGTGGGAATAGCCCATATCCTCAAAGTTGATGGAGATAAACTGCGTCGGGCTGACGCCGGACTCCGTGAGTTCCTGTTTGATCAGCTCCAACATGACCGACTTTCCGCAGCGGCGAATGCCGGTCATGACCTTGACCAGCTCTGTTCCGATAAAAGGCCGAATACGGCTCATATACAGTTCGCGTTTGATCATACGTCTTAGCCCCCCCTTCCGTGGTTGACCATAGTATAACACATTTACGGTTGATACTCAATAGTAAAAACGCAGATTTATAAGTTATAACTTATAAAATTCAAAAACCGACAGGAAGTGTCAGATACGCATTGGTTGAAGCAGCGCAGCGCTCATAAATGACAATCATGCCCTTAAACTGCACGCCCGACGTCGTTATAAAGGTACGGGGTAACGGATACCGGAATGACAAAGCATTTTTTGTAACGAGGTCATATTGATCAAAAAATCCGGTGCTTTTTGAGCACCGGATTTTTTAAGAAGTAAAATACTTTTCGTGTCAGCAGGCGTCCATGACGTTCATCAGCGCGTCAATATCCATCCACATGGCAGGGCGGACATCGCCTTCAGAGCCTCCGCCATCATACCATATATCGCCCGCCGTTCAATAAATCGTCTGATAATCCAAAATATATGCGAACGTGCCGTACTTGTTGGGAGAGCGGAGTCCCCAGTCTCCGTGAATGCGGGTAGTATCTGTCCCCCACCCCAGCGGGCCGATCCGTACTCAACGCCACGGCGATATTTCCTCGCGTTTTTCGCTTTCAGGTACACCGCCAGCCGGACAAGCGCCGCCCCGACAAC
>ERZ857757.1246-NODE-1246-length-20974-cov-7.610976_pt1 | contig 20974 bp, 19 predicted proteins | sample MGYA00519764_ERZ857757 | MGnify/ENA primary metagenome ERZ857757 (study PRJEB31778, sample SAMEA3449359) | human gut metagenome | biome: human gut; feature: human-associated habitat; material: faeces | place: United Kingdom | collected 2010/2012 ... | reverse complement strand
CTTGACCTTGGAAAGCGGCGATATGCTTATCATGGCGCCGAACGTGCGGCATGTGGCAAATCCGTACAAAAAAGCGCGGTGTTACAACATTCTCGTGTCGAACCGGATCGTAGAAACCGTTGCGTCACAGCTTGCGCGCTATGAGGAAAAGAACTATTTGTCCGAGTTGATCAAAACCTCCGGTTTTCTCTTTTTTCACAACGTACACTCTGAGGTTGAGCCGCTGATCGGCGATATGCATGATCTGGCACGCCGCAGCAAGGTGAAAATGCAGTTCCGGGTACCGCTTTTGGAGTGTCTGGGACAGGAGCTTTTGATCCGGTTATGCGCTTTTTCACGTGAGATCTACATACGCGAAGAAAATGTGTTACGCGAGAATCTCACGGAAAAGATACTTGCCAAGCGGATCCTTTCGTATATCCGCGACAATCTCTCATCGGTATCGTTGGAGCGGTTATCGCAGTATTTCGGGTATTCCAAGCGGCAAATCGAGCGGCTTGTGGAAAAATACAGCGGTCACAATTATGCCGAATTCGTGCTGAGCTATCGGCGCACCTTAGCCGGTCGAATGATAGCAAACACGGACATGTCGATCACGCAGATCGCCGCAAAACTGGGGCTTGGGAGTCCGGAATATTTCTGCCGGTGGTACAAGCATTGGTTTGGCTGTACGCCGACAGATACCAGAAAGCGCTCCAAAGTGGTAGAGACCCCGGAAGAAATCCGACAGGTTGTAGAGGGCGAGAGCGTTGATCCGATAGACCTGTTGTTTGCGTCGGAAGAGACGGAAGAAAACAGTTAAGGTGTTTTGGACATTTTGACATGAAATTTGCGAAGCTCTACAAGTTCGTTTCACATTCCTCCTTGGTTTTCGGTTGTTTTTTCTAAATTATACCATGCTGTCAGCCACCTGACAATTTTGTAAGCGGACATTTTTTGAAAAACATGTCACTTTTTCAAAAATGTCCGCTTTTTATGCTGCTTTTCGGCGTGTCCCAAGCCTCCAAAAAAGTCCCAGGACAGGCTTTGATTTGCACAAACAGTAGGTTAAGACTGTTGGCATAGGGGTATTTTTTTACGAACAGTTTCGGATACTTAAAAATTTCTATCAAAATAAAGGGCGCGCGGCGGTCTGAGTATTCAGACCGCCGCACGCCAAAAAATAAAATTCTTTTGCCAGGCTTTTCTTCTAAGAAAAGCCGCGTCTCCCCTTCGTCTCCCCCTACGTTTCCCTTTCGCACCCCTCCGCCCCCTCGTTTCTCCGCTAACCGATCTCCGCCAAACGGCGTTTCAACTCCGAGCGATACTTTTGCTTGTAGCTCTCAACTTTGGCGGCAATCTCCCTGTCCGCCTGCTCCAAGAATTTTTCACCCTGTTTTCCGGAGGCGTCGATTCCATTGTTCAACAGCCATTCCACAACGTTTTCGCGCTCCTTTTCCGCTTCGGCGATCTGCGCGTTCAAAGCGGCAGACAGCTCGCTTACCACGCCCTTTTGTTTGGCAAGCTTGCCGCTCACCGTAACCGTGCGCTTTTCTTTGGGCGCGCCCGCCGCGCCGGAAGAACCGAGCAGCACATCGGCATAGCACGTCTTGTTCACCGATTCGGGCGAAATGCCAAGCTTTTCGGCGTTGGATAAGTTGTACGTATAACTGACACGGTCGATCCAATCGCGCTGTTCGGATGTGTCAAGTCCTAACTCCTTTCGGGAGTTTATTATGTCAGCCGAACGCGCGATCTCGCTTTCATAGACCTCCTTGTCGCCGCCGCGGATCTTGTTTAAACGTTCCGATGCCGGAAGCGAGGCATATTTCCATTTTGATGCCATATTCTTTTCCTTTCCGAAGTATAATCTTCTATTGCTTTTTCAAAACGCGGTAATCCACACGCAGATTCATAAGCCCGACGTTGGCATTTTCCCCCGAAATGACAAACCGGAACCTGTCCAGAGCATACCGCGGAAGAGATACATAAACCCGTGCAAGCCCGTCTTTTCCCGGTTCAGCCGTGATTTTTTCATGAAAATACGTCTGCCCGTCGGCATAGAAAGCAAAATCAAGCGGCGTTTTCCGGCTCGTTTTACATTCAAGGGCGAATTTGTAAACCTCTTTTTTTACATGCGCTTTTCCCAAGTCCATTCCGCCGGAATCAAGCACAAAGCACACTGTTTCGCCGCTTGCCGGTTTTTGTATCTCGCTTCCGGTCGCCGTCTCATGTAGAACCGCCACTGTCTCGCCGCACGCTAAAAAGCGTTTGTTTTCCATGCCGTCAAATTCCGTCCAGACTAACCTCTTTTCGGCTTTTGCCGGGTCGGAACCGGAATAATCCGCCGCGCCGAAATCCCACACAAACGCCGCGTCTCCGGCGCAAAGCAGATATTTTCGGTCAAACACAGTCCCTTTTGCCTTTTTCCGGTTTTCGGGGCTTTGGGCAAAATAACCTCGTTTACCAGTAAGATCGGTGATGTTGTGCGAGATCGGAACAATATTCATGCGGTCGAACAGCTCGGTGCTGTCCACCAAATAAATTCCCGAAGAGCTGTTTGCAAACACAGTCCGGTTTCCGGCAAGAGCCACGCTTTCCGGCACATCACAGCCTATCATGGCATGGATGGTTTTTGTGGAAAAGTAACCGCCGTCGCTCGATGAATAATGATAGCTCATGCGGCTCACGGTACTTTCGGTAAAAACTAACAGTTCCCCGTTCTGCTTGGAAAACGCCGTGATGTTTCCGGCGCTTTCGCCGACCGTGCCGCCGTTTCCCTCATAAAACGCAAGCGGATCGGCAAGCTCGCTCATATAGTACGCACCGCCATTTTCCGGATTTCCGGCTAAAAACACGCGCGTCCCCTCCAGCATTCCGCCCCCGAACGCCGTTCCGACCGTGCACCCGGAAAGTGTACCGCTGATATCCTTAGAGGCCAGTGTGGTATAATAGCACAGCCGAACCGAATTCTTCTCGGTCTGTTTGAGTGTTTTGAAAATAAAGCGCTGTTCTTCGACGGTATATTCCGACGGATGGACAAGTTCGCCCTCAAAATACACGTCAAAGTGGCGCGACTTATCCATGTCGCCCGGAAATTTGTAGCCGCGGCTGGTGCCGACCGTGTTTTCACTGTCATAATCGATGGCAATATACGGCGCAAGCATATTGGGCTTGAACGTTTTTACAATGGTTCCGACATCCGTATTGCTCTGACAGCTCTCGCGGTATAACGGCGCGGTCGGATAGACCTCCTTTGCCGCAAAAGTGCGGTCGACACAGTAAATATGCGTGTGGCAATACAGATACAGTTTCCCGGAAAATTCCACCGGAATGCTTTTGGCATCGGGAAGTCCGCTAAACAGCGGCGTTGCCGCTCCGCTTTCCAAACGGTATAAAACCGACCCGACATGCAAAAGCATGCTTCCGCAGAATTCTTTTGTCATATGGAGCGCGCCGGTCAATTCTTCCCCGGACGAACAAAATGCCGGGCGCGACTCCGGAATGCCGCCTCTTAACCACAGATTCTGCGCCCTTTCGTTTTTTTCGCCGTCCGACAAGCCTCCTGCGGCATAATCCACCCCGCCGTCCGCGCTGTATAATAAGAGCGAACGCGTGCCGGAGGAAGAAAACGAAGGCGGCGCATGAAAAACATATCCCATGCGCTCACCTGCCCGTCCGGGAAAAGATCTTACGCAAAGGCGAAAAATCCGCAAAGAACGTGTTCCGCTTTTTCACGGACGGCACAGCATTGTACACGTTGTAAGCAATGTCGCGGTAGCCGTAAAGCAAACGCGCGTAGCGTTCCGCTTCTTCGGACGGGCACAGTTCGGCGGCCGTTAAGTAAATGAGCGCGTCGCATGTGATGTCCGGCAGCTTTACCGGTTCTTCCCAATCGGTGTCTTCATCAAAGGGGTCGGGCATAAACGCATACACAAGCGTTGCCGGTTCGCCCTCTTTTGCATCGGCAAAGCAAAGCCGGCCGTTCTTCACGCAATACCGTTCGGCAGCAACCGGTTTTCCGCTCACGGTAAGCGAATGCACGGCAAAAAGGTTCTCCGGCAAAGCGATATATGCCGCCCCGTCCGACACTTCAAACGTGCAGACCGCCGTCTCCGCCAAAAGCGGAAAGCTCATGCACACACGCCGCATACACATATTGAGCGCCTGCAAAAAAGCTTTATCCGTATCCGCCGCCGCGCCCATGGAAACTGAGACGCGTTTTCCGTTGACCGAATAATCGCCCATGGCTTTGTAGATGGCGTCGTGAAGCGTCCCGTAGGTATAGTGGCTCTGTCTATCCACCGTCATTTCATCCTTTCTTTTTCCCTGACGGCGAACAAAGAGAGACGGCTCTCTTTGTCCGCGCGTTTTTACAGTCTCTTACAGTAAAGAAGCCGCACGTCCGCCTCTTCCGCTTTCAAGAAGAAGCGTCCGCCAAGCGTCACACAGGTTCCCGAAGCGAGTATAAAAGCATCCTCATCGGGAACATCTTTGTCGGTCTTGATCAGAACATCGGCACTTTTGGCATAAACCGTTACTTCCAGTCCCTCAGCCTCCACCCCGACAGCCTCTCCCGAAAGGGAAAGCGAACCGGTCTTGACCGGAATTCTCTCATTATACATGGTTTTCCTCCTGATCTTGTCGTTACGCCGGATTGGAAAAGATGATCGGACGTGCGTCACCGAAGCCGAACGCGAAGTCCACATAGCCGATATAATCGGTTATCAGCGGATTATCCTGCGGAGAAACCAAAACAGTGGGCTTGGTGATATAGACAAGCTTCAATACCTCCGACAGCATAAGCGAATCCGCAACCGCCCACTGCTTGCCGGTGAAGCCGCTGTTTCCGCCGCCGACGACAAGATATCTCATGCCGTAAACGGGGTTGGCCGCATTGACCGGTGCGTCGGCGTCGGGATTGGCAGTCGGGCAGAGTTTGGCGTCCGGACCGCAGATCTCGCGCGCCTTTGCTTCAAGCTCCGGGCTGACGAGCAGCAGGTCGAAATTGCAGGAAAACGGCAGACCGTCGGGCGTGACAAAGCGCGATGCACGGCTTTGCGCGTCGGTAATGGCGCTTACTGAAAGATTGGCTTTCATGAGATTGGAAAACGTGCCGCTGTCGCTGTCACGGCTTACCGGATGCGCGTCGCTCGCCCACGGCACGCCGTCGGCTCCTTTTCGGTTTGCGTCAAACGCACCGCCGAACAGACGGTAAAATTCATTCAGCACCGTCATATACGCGCTGTCGGCAAGGCGCGTGCCGATCTTAGCCGCTTCGCCGGAATAATCAAGCTTGGCTTTTTTGTAGCTGACCGTCACTTTAAGCGCATGTTCTTTGGGCGTGATCGTCGTGATGAAAGTGCGCTTGGAATCGGCGCTCGGAACGACCGTACCGTCGTAAACAGGCAGTTCGCCATAGCCGCCCACGCCCTCCAAACGGTAATCGATATCATCGCGGCAGACCACATCGGTCACGCGGTCGATAACATCGAGACGTTTTGCATAGCGAAGGTCGAAACGCTTTTTGACAAGCGGATACAAGTCATTGTGCCAGGTATAAATATCGTTCATAATCCTATTTCCTTTCTTGAATCAAATCAAACAGATAAAAAGTCCGTACCCGGTAAAATCACGCAAATACCGGCGCTTTGAATTTCACACCGACCACGCCGCGCTTTTCGTCGGCATATACGCAAACGAATTTTACCGTCGCACCGCTGCGATAGAAGCAAACGCCGTCGCCTGCCGCGTCTAAATACATTTCATCTCCGACATCGGGAATCAGCATGTATACGTCGCCTGATGCCGGTTTGCCGCCGCTTGTAAGCGTAAGGGTTGCCGCAGAACCGGAAACAGCGCAGGCGCTGATGCGGCGCGAAGCACCGACTTTGTCGGTGTTCGCAGAACCGGCCGCCTTGGAAACAAGTACCGCGCGGCCCGATGTAAGGGAGGTCGAAACGCCGGACGAAGCGATAATAAGCGTCGTCGCACTGCCGCCGGTGGCGGTAAAGCACGGCAGAGCCGTCTCATACACCGCAGACGGCGCAATGTTGACGCGAATTTTCCTGCCGTCGGCACGGGTATTCAGTTCGTCGTGTTTTCCGGTATGTTCCTCGGCGCTCACGCCTAAAACATGATCGCCGCTCTCCGCTTTGACGACCGTGTTGTCGGCAATGCCGAGCGCTTCGCCATCCTTGACGGCCGTTGAAGCGGCAATATCGTATTCGCGGATGACCGGTGCATTCGCACCGGAAACATTAAATGAAAATTTCATAAAATCGTTCCTTTCTTTTTGTGTCTGACCGGAAAGACCGGCCGTTTTCTCGCAAAATTTTGCTTAGTAACCAAAGCTCTTGCGTCCTGTGCCGTGCGGCACGGAATTCAAAAGCTCGGCATATTCCCGGTAACTCATACCGCTTTTCCGGGCAATGAGCATTTGTCTTGCCGTGAGCGACATTCCGTAATCCACCGGCGGCGTTCCGCCCGGATAGCCGCTGTATGAGCGAGCTGCTGTGCCCGGTGCGGACTCCGGTACAGATTCCGGCACATCGCTGTGGTTTTGCTCCGCCGCAGGCATTTCCTTTCGTTCCGGGATTGCACGCTCTTGACTCAATGCCTTGCGAAACGCCAGATATTTCTCGTAGATTGACGCGATATCGCCGCATTTCCCGGCCGCAAACAGCCGAAACGCTTCGGATGAAACATCCTGCGCCACATCGTTTTCGGGAAATTGAGCCGCTAACGTATACAACGCCCCGAATACGTTTTCCGAAAAAAGCTTTTCCTCCCCATCCGCCCGGGCGTCTGTTGCGGATTCGTCCGGCGCGCCCATCGCCGTTTCTTCTTTTTTCTCATCGTCTGAACTGCTCGAATCCGTCTTTTCCCTGTTTGTTTCGGCTTTTTCCCATTCTGTCCGCTCTGAGGCCGGCTCGGTTTTCTGTCGATTCTCCTCTTTCTCCGGCAAACCGTTTTTCGGCGATTCAGCGGCCACGTTCGAACGTTTGTTCTCTATTTTTTTGTTGTCGGCGGACTTTTCCGCCGCGTTCTGTTTTGCCGCAGTCTGTTCTTCGGCCTTTGTTTTTTTTTCCGGCTGATCATTCATGTTCCGTCCCCTCTTTCTTGTCCGTCTTTTCCGGCAAAATCGTTCCGATAGCGCTCAAAAGCGCTTCTTCCGCAATATCTTCCGGTTGCCCGAATTTCTTTTCGATAAACGCGCAGATTTCCGCACGCATCGGAAGTCCTAACGTCTCGACATATGCCTCCACCAATTTGTAGTTGTCGCGGTCAATGTTCATGCCGACTAACGAACTGATGGCCGACACGGTAAATGCCTTGGAATTGACAAGCCCGTCGCCAATGTGGATTTTGATATCCAACGCCGCAAACCGGCCGCTCTTTTCGTCGCGGAATTCCTCCGGCTCAAAACCGAATCCGTTTTCCGGCGTATCGACAAAACGTCCTTTTTCATAGAATTCCAACGCCGTCGCGTCAATCAGACGGTATAACCGGCGAAAGCCCTCGGTCCGTCCGGCCTTTTTGAGCGACTGACGGCTGGCAGAGCGTTCATTGAGTAAAGCAATACCGGTCGCCGTCGTCACGCGCGACGGTTCTTTGCCTTGGTTGATGTCAAAGTTGCCGGTCGTCTGCTCCATCATGTTCTGAAAACGTGCATAGCTGGATAAAAGTCCGCTTTGGGCAGCCGAAAGATTGCCGAGTCTCTGCACCTTGCCCATCATGCCAGGTCGGAGTTTCCAGACTGCACCGGGTGAATTATCCGGTGTTTCGCCGTCGGAAAACGCGTTCTCTTCGGCCAAAATCACGTCGTTGGAACAAAAAGCGGCATTGAGTTGGGCAAAGGTCAGATCGCGGTCAGCCGCGTCGATCAATCCAATGATCGGTTCAAGTTCACTCTTGCCCCAAAGGCTGTTTTCGTTCGGAACTTTGTGATAGATCACAAACGGATAGCAGCTGCAATCGGTTTTGAGCCAATATTTCGGAAGATATTTCACTTCTTTTCCGCCGATCAAAACGCAAAGCGCAATATCGCCGGCCGCATAGACCACACCGTCTTTTTCGCCGCTTGTCGGCTGACGGAACCAGAATTCCGTCACGGTTACGGTATCCTCATCGGCATAATCGTCCCCGCTCACAAGGCCGCGCGGCGTGCTTTCCAGATAATCCGCAAAGCTCTCCCCATGCTCGCGCATGTCCTTTTCAAAAAGCCGATAGGCGCGTTGACGGTGCATGCGGTAAACAAAGGCAATGTATTCGCAGGCATCCACATCGGACGCCGTCGGATCGGCATAGATCTGTTCGGGCAACGGCGCCTCAACCGTCACCTCCGCCGTGTCTTGCGGCGCGGAATCGACCTTTCCCCAACCGATCTTCCATACCGCACTGCCGTAAATGCCGAGTCTGCGTTCGTTTCTCGTGTTCAAAACGGCAAGGTCGTTGATGTCGCAAATGCGGCGAACCGTTTCTTCCCTCTTTTTCGCGGCCTCCGCCCCAAAAGAGGCACGCGGCGAAAACTCAAATTCCGGCAGATTCGGGTCTATCTGGCTTTCAACATGCACATACCCGTCGGTTGCCTGCGCCGGCGTCCACGGTAGATTCATGTCCTCCGAAAAACTGCCGGAAAAATAGCCGATGTCGTGAACGCCGTCATAATAGCGCCGCATTTTGCGCCAATAAACTTCGGTCGTCTGACGCGCAAGCGCGCTGTTATCGACAAGCGCACAAATCGTGTCCTCGCGCAAAGCGGCTGTCGAATAATCGTACAATCCGCAGTTCGACGCTACCTCTTTGCCAAATAGTCCGTATTTTTTTCTCATACTGTCGTTTCCTTTCTTCCTTTCCGCTTTATGACCCAAGCGTGTCAATGTCCGTGCGTTTTATTTGTTTTAAACGCCGTTTGCGGCTCTTTTCCTCTTGCGGCAACAGAACAGCGGCCAGTCTTTTGGGCGGTTCGCCCACCGGGAGTGCCTGCGGCTTTCCGAGCCGCGATGCCGCAAAATAGCGAAGCGCGTCGGGCGCATGCGTAATTTCATGGGGTTTGGTTGCCGCGTCTCCCGGATGCGCTCTGTCGTATAACAATAACGGCAGACAGCGGATCAAGTTGGTACAGCGGCGCAGAATGTGTAAATGCGTATGCAAGGAACCGTCCGGTTGACGCTCTGTTTTTAACCATTCCTTTAAACAGCTCCACCCCTGTATGCGTTCCGATGCCAGTTTGGTCAGATAAACGCCGTTTTCCCCGAAAAGCTCCGCCATGCTCTTGCCGCTGTCTTTTTGCCGCGACCACAGATCGCTCGGCGCAATGAACGTGTCTACCCCGGCCGCCTTGGACCGGATGAGGCTTGCCGCCTCACTGACCACAAGGCCGCTCTTGTAAATTTCGTCATACACATACGCCTCGCCGTTTCCGTCAAGCGCAAGAAAGAGCGCCGCCAACATGTCAAGCCCATAATCGATCGCGCAGACCTTGCGCATGGAATCCTTAACGGCAAAATCCGCCAATGTGTGAACCTCGTAATCAAATTCCGGAAAAAACTGTCCCTCAAAGCCGCCCCAACTGCCGTCAAGCCATGCGTCGCGCAAGCCCTTGGGCAGACTTTGGAGCTGTTCGAGATAGCCGGGGTCGGCTTCAAGAAGCGCCGGATTGTCGTAAACGCTCGCCCGAATAAAGGCATAATCCTCCGCTTTTTCTCCCTCACGATATTCTTTATCAACAAAAAGCCGTTTGACCCAACCGTGCCCCACACCGCCCGGATTGCAGGTCAAATACATACGTTTGGGGTATCCGTTTGTGCCGCGGAGCGTCGCTTTTAACGTCTGAAACTGATATTCCGTAAGCTGGGTCGCCTCGTCGATCGCAATAATATCGTATTCCGTGCCCTGATACCGCGCTGTGTCGTTTTCATTGTCCAAATACCCGAGCCGCAGAACCGAACCGTTGTAAAACTCAAAGCATTTGCGCGAATCGGTATATTCGGCAAGTCCCGACAGCTCCGAAAGCAATACACGTACATGATTGGAAAGAAGCTCCCCATACGTCCGCCGCACCAGTAAAACCGAAAGACCAGGAAACCGCAAACACATAAGAACGATTTTCCGGCGTAAAGCCCAGCTTTTTCCGCCGCCGCGCGCTCCGCCGTAGGCAATGTATTTGGCGCGTGCCATGAAAAATTCCATTTGCCTTTCCTGCGGCGTTCCCGAAAAACGAATCGCTCCCCCTTCTTTGTCCGGATGAAGGGCACGCTTTTTCCGTGTTTTCTTATTCGGCAAGACGCATCATATCCTCATCCAACACAATGCGTATGTTATGCGGCATTTCTTCGGATGAAGTTTTGGCACCCCAGCCGAAATTATATTTTAAACTGTTGACCGCGGCGCTTGCGGATAACGTTCCGGCAAGCGCGTTTTCCTCGGTGAAAGCCTCAATGCGCGAAAGCGTCCGGGATAATAACGGCTTGTAACGCGGCGAGGCGTGTAATTTTTCAAATTCGTTTCTCGTAAGACCTAACGCTAGCAGCAAGCCGGAAAGCGAATACGGCTTTTTGACTTTCTTCTCTTCTTTCTTTCCGTCTGCCGGAGTATTGAGCGCATCACAAACTTCAAAATACGCTTCAATTTTCTTTTCCAACTCATCGACATCCACTAATTTCTTTCTTCCCATCCATTTTCCTCCTTTCCCTTTTTGTTATACTAAAATTCGCTTTGCACGAAAAATTCTTCCGCATTGTCCGCCGCGTAATCTTCCCAACAAGCGCGGTGAATCCGATCTCCGGTGTCGGAGACGGTCACGGACTCGTCGTCAGCGTCAATGGCAAAACCGCATTCGGCACAACGGCCGACAATGCCGGTCTGCGTGCGGAATGCTACGGAATCGGTTAAATCGTTTAAATATACGCTTCTCAAAATGTCTCCTCCTTGATTCTTTTACAGTCGTTTGTTTTTGCCATGCCTTTCAGGGGTGAAAACCGGAGCATGATGAGGTATTCTCCCTCAATCGGTACAAAGCACAAAACAGACCTCTTTTATATGATTGAAGAACATTTGTTCTTTTTTGCCGGTTTAAAAATGTGCTATTATTGCAATAGCACAGGAACGCGTGTCCGAATTTTGTTTCATAACACACTCGAATTTGTTTTTGTCTTTTTAATAGCCCATGCGCCAGCATGGCGGGACGAAGTCCCAAAGATTTGTCTATCAAATCTTTGTCCCCGTATATTATAACATGAGTAAAAATGCTTGCTTGCAAGGGCATTTTTGCGAAATGTTATATGGCGCAACCCATGCGCCAGCATGGCGGGACGAAGTCCCGAAAGATTTGTTTATCAAATCTTTGTTGCGTATATTATACCACAAATCAGCCGATTTGTCAAGAGTTTTTAGAACAAAAGTTCTATATTTTAAACTTTGGAAATAAATCTATTTTGTTTCTTTACCATTCCTGTTCAAATTCAGATTCATGCTCCTTGAAGAAATCAAAATACGTTTTTGCGACTTCCAACTCCTGCCATGGCTTGACATCCACCGGGTTCTCATCAAAATCATATACCTTGGCACGCCTTAATGAAAGGAAAAACAGCGAATGCGTCGAAAGAATAAACTGACAGCCGAACGACAGCGCCGACTCCTCGATATAGGCGGCAAGTTCAAGCTGTTTTGCCGGGGACAGACTGTTTTCCGGCTCATCGAGCAGGTAAAGACCGCCGTCCTTGATGACTTCGGCAAATAAATGCAGCGCCGTTTCCCCATTGGAATGCGTGCGCACGTTTTTCGGCAGACTCCGGCGCGTGAATTTGGATACCGTCTGCTTTCGCGCGGCGTTCAAGCGTTTGAGCTTGTCGTAATCCTCCATGCCCTCAAAGCGGAAATCCGAATATTCCCCCGAGGAACGCAACCGATAGTATTCATCAAAAACGCTGTCGCGGCTCGTATCGATCCGGTCGTTCACATGCCGCAGATCCAACATATAATCAAACACATCGTCGCTTGTCAAGATACAGCTTTGCGTCGGAATCGTCTCCGACTGAACCGCCGTGCAAGCATCAACATAATCCATGAAAAAATCGGTCTTATTGTACGCACTGCGCCGCTTCAAGCGCAATTTTTCGGCAATCACGTTTAACGCCGTCGATTTTCCCGAGCCGTTTGAACCGCTTAGCACCGTGATCGGTTCAAAATCTAATCTCGAAAGACGCGTGCAGAGCGTTTGGTACGGATAAAACGACGTGTAGCAGTTCGCGCGCTTGCGCATAAAAAAAGCATGCTCCGCATCAGCGTCCGGGAACGTAAAAGCCTCTAAAAACATGATGCCCTCCGTAATAACTCATTTTTCCTTTGATCAATGCTCTTGGGATAGAATCTCGCCGATTGCTTTTTCCGCGTCGCGAATCTCTTTGTGAAAGGCCGCCGCCGGAATGCGAAGTGCTCCCGAACCGAGAATGATCATCTGCTCCGAACCGTCGGAGGTAGCAACGCGGACTCTGTGATTTTTGCTTAACTCATGGCTGACACGCTCGATATACGTATCCGCCGTTTCAGCTTCTTTGGTATAAACCACGCTGATATTGCGGAATTTCTCCACCGTTCCCGGATTTTTCTTGACCTTGTAGGCGTCGAAAACCAGAATGATCTCACAGCCGCTGTACCCTTGATAACTGCATAAGCGCCGTATCAGTTCTTCACGCGCAATTTCCAAGCTCTCCGTTGCCGCCTTGGACAGCTCATCCCATGCAAAAATGATGTTGTAGCCGTCCACTAACAAATATTCCTTTCCGGAATACGTCGGCGTTTTGGAAATTCGTTTATCCGGGGGTGTTTTTTCAGCCGTTCCCGCGACAGACGGATTGTATACCGGTTCACAAAAGTCGCGACGTTTGATTTTACCGTAAGTCCGCTCAAAAATCGCCATTAACTCTTTGTCAGTCGCAGCCTTTGCCAGATAATCGGCGGCACGTTCTTTCGGCGTGCGTTCGGTGTCGGTTTCCGGAGCAGCCGCACGGAGCACGCTTTCTATATGCATATGCGCTTCAACTTCGTTCCATGGCACCAAGAAGCCTGCGCCGCCGGCGCAGAACACGGAGTCCGCACTGTTTTCCACGTCCGCGTCAACGTCGTAGCCAATCGATTTTATCACTTCTTCGGCATTGTGGCAAACGTCATAGCCGTAAAAGGCAACCGATAGCCGCCCTTTGCCGCGCGTGTACCCGGCAAGCTCCGACGCGTAGTTGCGCATTTCACTCACCGGCGCCGTGCCGGCCATCACCGCCTCCGCCATGCCGGCATTCGGGGCGGCAAAACGCGCCCCCATGAGCGAAAGATCGCTCAAAGCCCTGCCGACGTTTTCGTTCGGCACGACAAGTTCAAAGCTGTACCACGGTTCCAAAAGCACACTTTCGGCGCGTCTTAGCCCCTGCCGCACGGCACGGTACGTCGCTTCGCGGAAGTCGCCGCCCTCTGTGTGTTTTTTGTGCGCACGACCTGCCACCAGCGTTATCTTCATGTCCGTGACCGGCGAACCGGTCAACACCCCAATATGCGTTTTTTCCGCAAGATGCGTCAGAACAAGGCGCTGCCAGTTCCGTGAAAGCTCATTTTCCGTGACATCGCTCGCGAAGCGCAAACCGCTGCCGCGTTCCCCCGGTTCCAGTACCAAATGCATCTCGCTGTAATGCCGCAAGGGCTCATAGTGCCCGATTCCTTCCACCGTGTCGGCAATGGTCTCCCGGTATAGGATCCTTCCGGTCTCAAATCGCGGCGTGAAACCAAACCGCTCGGTTATCGTGCGCGACAGAATTTCAAGCTGTACTTCTCCCATCACCGATACGCCGATGCTTCTATGTCTTTCATGAAAAGTAAACCGGTATACCGGTTCCTCCTCTTCCAGCTTTTTTAAGTCGAAATAGATTCCATGCGCGTCCTTGTCCTCCGGCACCGTCATTTCATAGGAGAGCACCGGCTCGGCAAGCGGAGCAAAATCCGCCGGTTCAAAGCCTAATCCCTCGCCGCAGGCCGTGTGCGTAAGCCCGGTCAAAGCGCAGACTGTTCCGGCAGGCGCTTCTCCCGCGGTCTCAAAGCGCACTCCCGAATAAAGCCGGATTCCGTCCACTTTTTCGTGCCATTCGTTTCCGGCATGATCCACCCCGGAAAGCTCGTCCTTAACATGTAAAACGCCGCCGGTGATCTTCATGTGCGTCAACCGTTCGCCGCGTTCGGTGTGCGTGATCTTAAAGATACGCGCACCGAATTTTTCCCCGTAAACCGGTTGCGGCGAAAAGCTTGTAAGCGTGTGCAAAAGCTCCGGTACACCCTCGGTTTTGAGAGCTGAACCAAAGCAGACCGGGAAAATTTTCCGTTTTGCCACCGCTTTTGCAATATCCGTCTTTTCAATCGCTTTTCCGGCAAAATACGCCTCCATGAGCGATTCATCGCATTCAGCTGTCTCCTCGTTGTTTCCCAACTTTTCGGCCGCCACACAACCGTCCGACAGCGCCCGTCGGATATCCGCCAAAAGGACCTCCCGTCCGGCATTCGGCAGATCTGTCTTGTTGACAAAAATGTACACCGGTATACCGTGCCGTTCCAACAGTTTCCATAACGTGCGCGTATATCCGTTCACGCCGTCCGACGCACTGATAACCAAAACCGCCGCATCCAGAATGCATAACGTCCGCTCTGCCTCCGGAGAAAAATCCGAATGGCCTGGCGTATCGATCAACGTAATTTCGGTGTCCTCTGCCGTAAAGATTGCCTGCTTGGAGAAAACCGTGATACCGCGGTCGCGCTCCACGGCAAAATTATCAAGAAACGCGTCTTTTTTGTCCACACGCCCCAAGGCGCGCAGGCGTCCCGAAAGATATAACAGCGCTTCGGAAAGCGTTGTTTTTCCGGAATCGACATGTGCAAGAATGCCGACGGTGAGTTTTTTCATGTTTGATCCTTACAGTCCTTTGTTTTTTCGCCACACGGCGTCAATTTTCAAATTCCGCCATGCCGCATGTTTCAATCGCCTTTAAATAGGTCTTGTAATCGATATCCGGCATACCGGCCGTATAGTGGTTGCGGCCGCTTTCATCGCCCTGCCATTCAATCAGATAGAAATGCATTCCGCTTTCTGCCGGAAGAAATGCAACCGTCTGCGAAGAATCCGCTTGTATCTTAGCTTTTCCGGTCAAAACAGTCTGACCGGTCAGAACGTCTTTTACCGTATAGGCCACCGATTTTTCTTCGGCTAAGTCATTGACTCCTACAAGCCGCAGCAGACCCTTTTCATCCGGTTCGTCGAACATAAAGCAGACAGGCGCCTGCGAACGCTGGATGTAGTGGTACGCAAGCTTCTTTGTGTAGTACCAATCTACGATCGCATCGGAGACCTGCGGCCAGCCGTCCACCAGGTTCCACCATAGAATGCCGGTTCTTCTCCATTTGCCGATGCGGAAACGTTCGATAAAATACTTTTTCGCCTCAGCCTGGGAAATCTGACTCTGCTTGACAAAATCCGAAAGGTCGTCTGCCGCGCCCCCAAACAGCGTTTCCACCTGCGAATAGGCAAGGCGGATGCGATAAGAGTATGGCCCGTTGGGGTTGGTTTCCATCATGGCGGCATGAACGAGATATTCGTCGGTCGGCGTGCCGTCCGGCTTGAAAATGACCTCCGGATTCTTCAAAAAGCGCGACAGCGACGAAACCGACGGGAATCCGTGATACCCGGTCTCACTGGCAAAATGGCTTTGTGCGTTCCGGTAAAAATTGCCCTTGAAATAGTCGCGCGGCCCCCATAAATGATCCTCGCTAGTCGGTTTTCCGGTCTTATAGGCCTCCTGTCCGACATAGGGCGAGCTTGCCAAATACGGACGCGCATAGTCGTGCACATGAACCGCACGCGCCACCGTCTCGCGCGTCAGGAAGTTTTCATTCGGGTCTTTGCGGTATCCCATCCACTCCATATAAGCAAGGTCGTTCTCGTTGTCGCCTGCCCACAGAACGATGCACGCGTGTTCTCTTAAACGCTTGACTATTGCGATAATTTCTTTTTCCAGACGTTCGGCAAATTCCCTCTCTTGGGGATATACGCCGCACCCCATGCCGAAATCCTGCCAAACTACAATGCCCTTTCGGTCGCAGAATCTGTAAAATTCGTCGGATTCATATACACCGCCGCCCCAACAGCGAACGGCATTGCAGCCGATATCCTCCAACATTTCAAGCGCTTTGTCCAGCCTTTTTTCAAACCGCGACGGGAATGCGTCTAACGGCACCCAGTTTGTGCCGAGAAGAAACGTCTTTTTCCCGTTGATCTCAAAGCAGAATTCGCCGTCGTCTCCGGCACATTCGGTCATTAAAAGTTTGACGGTTCGCACGCCAAGCTCGGTCGTTTTCACGTCGCACAATTCGCCTGCCCGGTATAGTTCGACCGTCACCGCATACAAATTCGGTTCGCCTTGCGGACGCGGCGACCAAAACCGGCAGTTCTCTATGTGAAAATCGAACGCCCCATCGGTGTGCCACGGCACAGCGTTAAAATCGAACTCACTTTCGCCGCATTGACCGTGCACCTTGACCGTATAATCGCGTGCAAAATCTCCGTCAAGCGCTAACCGGTAGTGAAACCGCAGCGACGCCGTATGCGCTTTCGTATCCACACGGTTGGTCACAAAATAAACTTCGTTTATCCGGTCTTTCTTGGCTGGCGGCAGAAGTTTTACCTCTTTCCAAAGTCCAGCCGAAACAATGCGCGGCATGATGTCCCAGCCAAACATGTACGAAGCCTTGCGTAAATATAACGACGCATAATTGTACGGCAGCGCATGGCTCGAAACCGGGAGCGTGTAACCGCGCGCCGCAAGGCATGCCGGCTTTATGTGAACGACTACCTCGTTTTTGCCTTGCCGAAAGCCCTCGTTTATTTCATATGGCAGGAACATATTGTCCGTCCGGCACCGAAGCACCCCATTCAGATAAATGTCAGCCACCGTGTCAATTCCCTCAAAGCGCAGAATGCCCTCGGCGTTACTCTTTTCCGGCATGTCAAAGCACGCATAATACCAGACATGCATGCTTTCAAGCTTTTCCGCTTCCAGTGTGTCTGTCGAAAAATACAAATCCGGCAAACGTTTTTCACGCATCAGGTCAAGTTCAAAATTTCCGGGGACTTCCGCCGGGATTCTCTCATATCCGAGCGCCTGTAATTCCGCAATAGTTTTCGGGTTTTCCTTTTTGCACTTTTCGTGCGGCGCATAACATAAAGTCCATTGAAACATCGTTTTTACTTCCTTTCAGCCCTCCCTTTCCGGGCGGCATTTATAAGAAAAGTATAAGGCAAAACCGTTTTACTGTAAAGTCGAAAAGCACGGTAAAAACTAAGAAAATCAACAGTCGTCCTCTCGCTTTTGCTCCATAGTGCGGTACATGCCCGGCGTCATGTCAAAGAAACGGCGAAAGACGTATAAAAAGTATTCCGACGAGGCATACCCGGCTTCAAACGCAATCTGTTTTACCGGCATATCGCTTTGAGAAAGCAGTGCGCAGGCATATTTCAAGCGTGTCCGGTTCAGATATTCGTTAAAGGATACCCCCGTCGCCTTGTGGAACGACGAACCTAAATAATTAGCCGAAACGCATAGCGTTTTCGCAACCGACGAAACCGTTAGATCCTTTCGGAAATCCCGCAGAATGAGCGCCACCGCGCTTTGCACAAGCGACGGGTCATGCGGCACGCGTCCTTTTTCAAACGCCGACTGCCGCAAGAGCGAAACGATCAAGTCGTTCAAAAGGCCGCGGCAGATCAGCTCATAAAAAGGCTTTTTTGCTTTCTTTTCGGCAGCAAGTTTTCTGCATATTTCTGCCAGACGCTCTCTTTCACTATCCGGAAAAACGGCGGTGCACCGCCCGGCCGCTCTTGCAAGCGCCGCGTTCAGTTCATCGGATAAAACGCTTTCGGAAAAACGCACATTGATAAGCGAAATCTGGGTATCCGCACGCAAAGCATGAAAATCGCCATAGGTAATCAGATACGCGCTTCCGGCGCCGACCGAATAGCTTTTGCCGTTATAAACGTGCGTGCCGTGCCCGTCCGTAATCAGCTCCCACTCCAAATAGTCGTGCCAGTGCGGCGGCCAGAACCGCCCCTCTTCCAATGTCGATTCGCGCACCAAGAATCCGTCCTCCAACGTCCCATCCAATTCCCAAAGCATGGACTTTTCGCCGTTTTTCCGGATCTCCGCCCGGACACTCTCCGGTTTCTTTCCGCGCTCTGTCATACCGATTCTCCGTTCTCCGCCTTTTCCGCTTCTTCGCGTTCCAAAGCCTTGACACGGCGCGCAATTTCACGCATATCGATCAACATATCTTCTCTTTTGGACGCGTCGCGTAATAAAGCCGACGGATGATAGACCGCGCACATGTCGTAACCGCCCTTTTGAAACCATTTCCCGTGTTCGGCAGTAATGCGGAATTTCGGCTTAATCAGCCGGCCGGCGGAAATGCGGCCGAGACACACTAAAATTTTCGGTTTTACAAGCCGGAGCTGGGCGCGCAGATGATTGATGCAAACATCCTCTTCCTCCGGCAGCGGGTCGCGGTTGTGCGGCGGACGGCATTTAAGAATATTCGCAATATAAACGCTTTCGCGCGGCAGATCGACCGCGTCAAAATAGCGGTCGAGCAACTGTCCCGACGCACCGACAAACGGAATTCCCTGTAAATCCTCGCTCTCGCCCGGCGCTTCGCCGATAAACATAATACGCGAATTTCTGTTTCCGCAGCCGAATACCGTGTTTGTCTTTGTTTTGTATAAGGAACAGCCTGTGCAGTCCGCGCACTTCTGTTCAAGCGCCGCCCATTCCGTTTCGATTTCTTTGTTTTTACTTTCCAAGCTGTCGTTCATGCGCCGCAGTTCTCCGTTTTTTCCGTTTTTCTCAAAATCAAAGCTGAAAAACTCGTTTGTATAATCGCTATAAACAGTATACATGGTTTTGATGAAAAAATCAAGTCCCGGAGAAGGCTCCCCATAAAGTTTCCACAGCCTTTTCAGAAATCAGATTTTTTCCGTGTTCCGAAAGCTTTGCAAACGTCATGCGGTCGGCAAAAACAACATCGGCATATTCGCCGAGATAAGAAAAACGATCCGCCTCGTCATCAGGGAAATTCTCTGCGTTCTGTATAAAGCTAGGCAATCTGCGCGGAAAGCAGATCCACAGATAATAACAATCGTCAAGCATATACAACGCCGATTCACCGCGGAAGTCTCCTTTATGCATGCGCACACACAGGTCGGCTAAGTCATCGATCTCTTTGGACACGGCTATGTATTCTTTCCGACCGCGGTCGTCGCCGGAAAAGCGATATTTTTTGCGAAAAACGCTCTTTTCCTCCTCCGGCTCGGGCAGGATCCGGCTCCGGCGCGTTAAAAACAGTTCACAGCTCCCGTCAGGCGCCGGAAAAGCCTGTACATAGATCTTGGCGTGCTTTGTATCGAACCCGGTTTCGGTATGGGCACGGTCAAGAAGCCGTCTTAACGCTGTGCGCGAAAAGCCGGAATCTTCGGGAGCGTTTCCCGAAAGTCCGAATTCTTTCATGTCCTGCGATGACAGCATAATTTTTAATTTTACCGAATTGACGAGGATGAATTCCATAGATCGAACAAAACCTGCCTTTCCGCTTTGGGCGCAGTGCCGCAAAAGTTCCCTGCACGGCGCCTTTTTTAATATTATAATCGAAAACAGGCGGTTTTGTCACTGCAAAATATATGGAAATACGGCGAAATCGGTAAAAAAGAGGCGGTAATTTCCGCTACTTCCGAAAGCAGTTGACATGTCAGCCGGAATTTTCCGGAACAGCCATTCTTTCAAGTGTTTTTCGCCCTTATTCTTGACAAACAGATATTTTTATTGTATCATTATAGAAGTTTCCAAAAACAATATCCAAAGAAAGGATCTCCCCCATGAACGACAAAATTTTAGCAACCGTAGCCGGCAGTCCCATCACCGAATCAGAGGTATCCGGCATGATAGGCGAGCTTGCCGCACGCGGACAAAACTATGATAATCCCCAAGGACGCGCCGTCATTCTCGAACAGCTCATCTCCAACAAGCTTCTTCTGGCCGACGCTCGCAAGAATCTTTATGAGCATTCGCCGGAATTCAAGGCACAGCTTGAAAGAGTCAAAGAGGACATGCTTGTCAACTTCGCCATGGCCAAGGTTCTCGAAACCGTAAAGCCGGTGACGGACGAAGAAGCAAAAGCCTATTTTGAAGAGCACAAGGAAAAATTTGTTTCGGGCGACACCGTCAATGCAAGCCATATTTTAGTCGATTCCGCCGAAAAGGCAACCGAACTTTTAAACGACATCAACGCCGGAAAAATTTCGTTTGAGGATGCCGCAAGAAAGCACAGCTCCTGCCCGTCGAGCGAAAACGGCGGCAATCTTGGCGAATTCACGCGCGGACAAATGGTTCCCGAATTTGATCAAGCTGTTTTCTCTATGAATGAGGGAGAAGTGAAAGGCCCGGTCAAGACGCAGTTTGGGTATCATTTGATCAAGCTCAACAGCAAAAACGCTGCAAAGCCTTTTGAATTTGCCGACATCAAGGATCAGATCAAACAGATGATATACAAGGAACGCCAGCAAAAGGCCATTCAGAGCAAGATCAACCAATTAAAGATTCTCTATCCGGTAGACAAGGCGTCCACCACATCCGGCTTTCAAATATAAGGGCTGCTCGCCCTTAAACCTCGTCCGCTTTTCTTAAAAGAAAAGCGGAGCAAAAGAATTTGAATTTGACCCACGATGGTTTGCATACTCAAACCATCGTGGGTCTGTTACTTTTCCGGAAAAGCCCGGAAAAAGGCTCTTAGGGAAACTTTTCTTTTCTCGAAAAGTTTCCAAAAGACTTGGAAAGAGTGCTTTTCGTTTCGCGAAAAGCATATAAGGGACGGTTTTAATGTTACTTTTTCGCTTGTACGAAAAAGTAACCAAAAGAGACGT
>ERZ857757.1245-NODE-1245-length-20995-cov-4.441834_pt1 | contig 20995 bp, 19 predicted proteins | sample MGYA00519764_ERZ857757 | MGnify/ENA primary metagenome ERZ857757 (study PRJEB31778, sample SAMEA3449359) | human gut metagenome | biome: human gut; feature: human-associated habitat; material: faeces | place: United Kingdom | collected 2010/2012 ... | reverse complement strand
CACCGAGCCCACCCCCCCCTTCTCCGCCTGCTTCGGTCAGGCCTTCCTGGAGCTGCACCCCACCAAGTACGCTGAGGAGCTGGTCAAGAAGATGCAGAAGAGCGGCGCCAAGGCTTATCTGGTCAACACCGGCTGGAACGGCACCGGCAAGCGTATCTCCATCAAGGATACCCGCGGCATCATCGACGCCATCCTGAACGGCGATATCAACAAGGCTCCGACCAAGAAGCTGCCGTACTTCGACTTTGAGATCCCCACCGAGCTGACCGGCGTCGCCACCGAGATCCTCGATCCGCGCGACACCTACGCCGATGCGGCTGACTGGGACGTCAAGGCAAAGGACCTCGCCTCCCGCTTCGTCAAGAACTTCGTCAAGTACGAAGGCAACGAAGCCGGCAAGGCGCTCGTCGCAGCTGGCCCGCAGCTCTAAGCACCAGGCATTTTTCTCCGAAGCCCGTATCAGACGCGCAAGCGGGCTTCGGACGCTTTAAGGCATTTTCTTAACAGCCGCTTGATTTTACACGCGGCCCGATATCAGGTATACTGGATGATAGCGCGAGACACGCCGCGGCAATCTCGCTGCAGCGTGTCTTTTCATTCATGTACCTGATTCTCATAATCGATAAACGCCATACGGCGTGAAAAATGGAGGAGCACACATGAAAAAAGTTCAAATTACTGAAACTGTCCTTCGTGATGCCAACCAGTCTTTGATGGCGACCCGTCTTCCGTATTCCGATTTTGCCGAGATCCTGCCCGAAATGAACAAGGCCGGCTATTACTCCGTGGAATGCTGGGGCGGCGCAACGTTCGATTCCTGCCTGCGCTATCTGGGCGAGGATCCGTGGCAGAGACTGCGCGATATCCGCAAGGCCATGCCCGACACCAAACTGCAGATGCTGCTGCGCGGCCAGAACCTGCTCGGCTACAAGCACTATCATGACGACGTCGTCGAGAAGTTCGTCGAGCTGTCCATCAAGAACGGCATCGACATCCTGCGTATCTTCGACGCACTGAACGACTTCCGCAACATCGCCACCGCGCTGGAAGCCACCAAGAAATACGCCACCAAGAACACCGTCGCGTCCGGCTGCATCTCCTACACGCAGAGCCCGGTCCACACGGTTGAAAAATATGTCGAGATGTGCAAGGAGCTCAAGAACATGGGCTTCGATACCATCTGCCTGAAGGACATGGCCGGCACCATGAGCCCGTATGAGGCCGAGCACCTCATCAAGGGCATCAAGGACGCCGTCGGCGATGTCCCCCTGATCCTGCACACCCACTGCACCACTGGCATGGCCTACATGACCGTGACGAAGGCCATCGAGTCCGGCATCGACGTGATCGACTGCGCGACCTCCTGTTTCTCCAACGGCACGAGCCAGCCCTCCACCGAAACCATGTTCTACGCCCTGGGCCAGTACGGCATCGAGACGGGCCTGAACGAGGACGTCATCAACAAGGTCAACGATTACTTCAAGCCCATCAAGCAGAAGTACGTCGATTCCGGCCGCATCAGCGCCAAGTCCATGGCGACCGACGCGCAGGCGCTCGTTTACAAGGTTCCCGGCGGCATGCTCTCCAACATGATCGCGAACCTGACCGATATGAAGGCCATGGATAAGTTCGACGCAGCGCTCAAGGAGATCCCCGAGGTCCGCAAGGATCTGGGCTATCCCCCGCTGGTCACGCCGCTGTCCCAGATGGTCGGCAACCAGGCCGTTACCAACGTCCTGATGGGCGAACGCTACAAGATCGTCTCCAAGGAAGTGCAGAACTACTTCAGAGGCCAGTACGGCATCGCGCCCGCGCCCGTCTCCGAATCGCTGCAGGCCAAGATCCTCGGCGAGGGCGGCAAACCTGTCGACTGCCGCATTGAAGACGCCAAGCGCACCGGCGAGGACTTCAAGAAGGCCAAGGAAGCACTCGGCGATCTGGCACGCTCGGAAGAGGACGTCATGAGCTACATCTGCTATCCGGATCAGGCCATGAAGTTCTTCGAGGACCGCAAGGCCAAGGAAGAAAACATCTGCACCTACGTCATCGAAGAAGCGTAAGCGAGGTGGCCTGAGATGTTTTTTGTCAATGCTGCTCTGAATGATATTTCCATTGGCACCGCGGGCCTCGTGGCCCTGCTGGGCTATGCCGTCGTGTTTATCGGTCTGATCGCGCTGATGGCGGTCATTATGATCGTCGGCAAGATCATGGTTGCCAAGAAGCCCGCGCCTGCCGCCGCTCCCGCTGCAGCAACTGCCGCTCCGGCTCCTGCGCCCAAGGCTGCCCCCGCGCTTGCCACAGGCGTCGCCGGCGAATGCAAGCTCTATAACGTCGGCGACCGCGAAGCCGCCATGCTCATGGCCATCGTCGCCAACAAGCTCGGCAAGCCCCTCAATACCCTGCGCTTCAAATCGATGAAGGAGGTCATCTGATATGAAATACAAGATCACGCTCAACGGCAAAACCTATGAGGTCGAGGTCGAAGAAGGCCAGGCCATGCTCGTCGACGAGTACGAGGCATATAAGCCCGCCGCTCCCGCTCCCGCCGCAGCACCCGCACCCGCGCCCGCAGCTGCTCCCGCTGCCGCTCCTGCCGCAGCGCCCGCTGCTCCCACGGCTGTCGCCGCAGGCGAAGTCGTCGCGGCTCCGATGCCCGGCAACATTCTGAAGGTCAACTGCTCCCAGGGTCAGGCCGTCAAGGCCGGCGACATTCTGGTCGTGCTCGAGGCCATGAAGATGGAAAATGAGATCCTTGCCCCGCGTGACGGCACGGTCGCACAGGTCGTGACCACCAAGGGCGCTGTTGTGGATACGGGTGCTCCGCTGGTCGTTCTGGCATAAGGAGGATCAAAGATGTTTAATGTTGGTGATACCCTGTTAAAGCTGGCGACAGAATCCGGCTTTGCGGGCTTCTTCGCAAACGGCGGCTGGCAGAACCTTGTCATGATCGTCATCGCCTGCGTCCTGCTGTACCTCGGCATCGTCAAGGGCTTCGAGCCGCTGCTGCTCGTCGGCATCGCGTTCGGCTGCCTGCTTGCGAACGTCAGCTACTTCCCCGGCCTGGACGCGGTCAACCCCGAGCTGAACGCGACCAACGCCATGTACCACCCCGAGCTCTGGAGCGCGTTCCTTGACTCCACCAGCCCCTACTATCACAGCTACGGCCACATTCTGTCGAATGCAGGCCTGCTGGATATCTTCTACATCGGCGTCAAGGCCGGTCTGTACCCGTCCCTGATCTTCATGGGCGTCGGCGCCATGACCGACTTCGGCCCCCTGATCGCAGATCCGAAGAGCCTGCTGCTCGGCGCTGCGGCTCAGCTGGGCGTGTTCGTCGCCTTCTTCGGCGCCATCTGCCTCGGCTTCACCGGCCCTGAGGCCGCTTCCATCGGCATCATCGGCGGCGCGGACGGCCCGACGGCCATCTTCCTGACCAACAAGCTCGCCCCGCATCTGCTGGGCGCAATCGCCATCGCGGCGTATTCCTACATGGCTTTGATCCCGATGATCCAGCCCCCGATCATGAAGCTCATGACCTCGGACGCGGACCGCAAGATCAAGATGGTGCAGGCGCGTGTCGTCTCCAAGACCGAGAAGATCCTCTTCCCGATCATCGTCACCATCTTCGTTATCCTGCTCCTGCCGTCCACGGCTCCGCTGATCGGCTGCCTGATGCTCGGCAACCTGTTCCGTGAATGCGGCTGCACCGATCGTCTGTCCGACACCGTGCAGAACGCACTCATGAACATCGTCCCGATCTTCCTCTCCACCTCTGTCGGTGCGACCATGGTCGCTTCTAACTTCCTGAAGCCCGAGACCCTGAAGATCATCTTCCTCGGCCTCGTCGCTTTCGGCATCTCCACGGCCGGCGGCCTCATCGGCGGCAACATCATGTGCAAGCTCTCCGGCAAGAAGGTCAACCCCCTGATCGGCTCCGCTGGCGTTTCCGCCGTTCCCATGGCTGCCCGCGTATCTCAGATAGTTGGTCAGAAGGAAAAGCCCGGCAACTTCCTGCTCATGCACGCCATGGGCCCCAACGTAGCCGGCGTTATCGGCTCCGCTATCGCGGCAGGCTTCCTGCTTTCTGTCTTCGGCGGCTGATAGATCTATCTTTTCAAGGTATGTGTCATACGGCACATACCTTTTTTATTGCATTTTCATTGTAAAATGTTAATAAAATATCGTTTTTGCGCAGCAAGGTTATTGACAATGCGCCGCAATGCGCATATAATCTAAAACGCTTGTTACAAAACATTTGTTTTAAAACGTCAGTTTTAATTCAAGGAGAGATCTTAATGCCGCCGAAACCCAAATTTTCAAAAGAAGAGATAATAGATGCCGCACTCGATATCGTAAGCAGGGACGGAGTCGCGGCGCTCACTGCGCGCGAGCTTGGCGAAAAGCTCGGCAGCTCGTCAAGCCCTATCTTCACCGTTTTCAAAAGCATGGATGAGGTCATGCAGGCTATCCGCGACGAAGCAAAGCGGCGGTATGACAAATACGTCAGCCGTGCACGCGACTACTATCCGTCGTTTAAGGCCATCGGCATTCTCATGCTGCGTTACGCCAAGGAGCAGCCGAAGCTCTTTCAGCTTCTGTTCATGACCGAAAATGCGCAGGCGCGGCGTTTTGACGATGTTTTCGATGCTTTGGGCGAAACGGCAAAGCTGTGCATAGAGTTTGTCACAGACGACTACGGCCTCACGGAAGAGCAGGCGCGCTTTTTGTTCCAGTACGTCTGGACATTCACCTATGGTGTGAGCGCAATGAGTGCAACGGGAATGTGTGATTTTTCCGAGGATGAGCTTATAAGCATGCTCGGCAACGAATTCATGTCCGTCATGAGCTTTATAAAGTCCGGCATGTACGGCAAGGCCATGACCGATATCCGCCCCATTAAGCGCGGCGACGGCGCGCTGCCCGACACCCGGAGCTTTGACGAACCGGCCTAAGCTCTGCCGATGTGCGCATGTTTGCCTTTTTGTTGCCCTTGTGTTGTACTTTAGTGTCAAAATCGCCATTATCGAGGCAAAAAACGCCCTGCGCAACCAACAGCAACCGCCGGTTGACACATTTTCCGCCCGGCTTTATTGCCTGCAACCGCAAAAAATGTTACTGTCAGCACACAATCCAACTGACAGGAGGAAATCAACCATGATACTCGCAGACAAAATCATCAATCTACGCAAAAAGGCCGGATGGTCGCAGGATGAGCTTGCGTCAAAGCTCAACGTAACGCGCCAGTCCGTTTCCAAATGGGAGGGCGCACAGTCGATTCCGGATATGGAGCGCATCGTCCGGATGAGCAGGCTATTCGGCGTGACAACGGACTATCTTTTAAAAGACGAGCTTGAGACCGAGGAGTTTTCCTCCGCCGATGCCGACACCGGCACCTCACTGCGCCGCGTGAGCATGGAGCAGGCGTCAAATTATCTGGCGCTGCGCAAGGCAGCCGCGCCGAGGATAGCCCTTGCAACGCTTTTGTGCATCGTCTCGCCGATCGTTCTGATCGTCCTTGCATGCGCGTGCGAGTCCTCTTATTTCGGCATAAGCGAGGACGCCGCAGCCGGTATCGGGCTTTGCGTTATGCTCTGCATCGTTGCCGCCGCAGTGGTCATCTTCATCCGCACCGGCCACGCATCGGCCGAGTTTGAATTTCTCGAAAAAGAAGAGTTTGAGACCGAATACGGCGTTGCAGGCATGGTAAAAGAGCGCAAAAAGGAATTCGGTGAGCAGTATTCGCGCCTGAACGCCGTCGGAACGGCGCTGTGCATACTCTCGGTCCTGCCGATCTTCGCTTCCCTCGCGTTTTCTGCGCCCTATATATGGGCAGGCATTTCCGTCGCAGCGCTTCTGCTTATTGCCTCGTTCGGCTGCTATGCCTTCATACGCGCAGGAGTTTACAACGCGGCAATGGATAAGCTTCTTGAGGAGGGCGACTACACGCGCGAGAACAAGCGCAAAAACTCCGTTTTCGGCGCGATAAGCACGGCCTACTGGCTCGTTGTCACGGCGCTTTTCCTCTACCTCAGCTTCGGTCCGAGCGGCAACGGTCAGCCCGGCACGCTGTGGTATATCTGGGCCATCGCCGGCATTCTGTACGGCGCGATCGTTGCTTTTAAAAATGTTTTTGTCCGCAAAGGCGGCAAGAGATAGGAGCTTATATGGAGCAGCATATAATTGAAATATCACATCTGAATAAAAGCTTCGGCAGCATAAAGGCCGTAAGCGATCTTTCGTTTCATGTGCGGCGCGGCGAGCTTTTCGCCTTTCTTGGCGTCAACGGTGCCGGAAAGAGCACGACCATATCCATCATGTGCGGCCAGCTCAAGGCCGACAGCGGCAGCGTCATCATAAGCGGCCACGATGCCGACCGCGACATTGCGCAGATAACGCGCAAGCTCGGCGTCGTGTTCCAGAGCAGCGTGCTCGATAAGCCGCTGTCGGTGCGCAATAATCTCGAAAGCCGCGCCGCGCTTTACGGCATAACGGGAACGGAGTTTGAAACAAGACTCGGTGAGCTGTGCGAGCTTCTTGATCTTTCCGAGCTTCTTGACCGCAGCGTCGGCAAGCTCTCCGGCGGTCAGCGCCGCAGGATAGACATTGCCCGCGCCCTGCTGCACAGGCCGGAGATCCTCATTCTCGACGAGCCGACCACCGGCCTCGATCCGCAGACGCGCAGACTCTTGTGGAGCGTTGTGCGCTCGCTGCGCGAGAAAGAGAACATGACCGTTTTTCTCACGACGCACTATATGGAGGAGGCCGCCGACGCGGACTATGTCGTTATTCTCGACAGCGGCCGCATAGCCGCCGAGGGCACGCCCCTTGCGCTGAAAAACGCCTACACCGGCGACTACATAACCTTTTACGGCGCGCAGCCCGAGGCGCTGAGCGCTCTGGGGCTTGAATATGAAGCTCTGCGCGATGCGTACAGAGTATCCGTTGCAAACACCGCCCAGGCTACAAAGCTCATAACGGAGCATCCCGAGCTTTTTGTTGACTATGAGATAACCAAGGGCAAAATGGACGATGTTTTCCTCGCCGTGACCGGCAAGGCTCTTTCGGGAGGTGGCGATTCATGAAAACGCTTTTAATTCTCACAAAGCGCAACTCAAAGCTCTTTTTCAAAGACAAGGGCATGTTCTTTTCCTCGCTGATTACTCCGGCGATACTGCTGGTTTTGTATGTAACGTTTTTATCCAACGTCTATCGCGACAGCTTTTTATCCGCGCTGCCCGAGGACTTTGCGCTTTCCGACAGCATCATTGACGGCGTTGTCGGCGGTCAGCTTGCCTCGTCGCTGCTGGCAGTCTGCTGCGTCACCATTGCGTTCTGTTCAAACCTTCTGATGATCCAGGATAAGGTCACAGGCTCTGTTCGCGACCTCACCGTCACGCCGGTAAAGCGCAGCGTGCTTGCAATGGGCTACTTTGCCTCGTCCGCTCTCGTCACGCTCATCGTGTGCCTCGTCACCTGCGGCATATGCTTTGCGTATCTTGCCGCTATCGGCGGATGGTTTTTAAGCGGCGGCGACATTGCGCTTATTCTTCTGGACGTTTTTCTGCTTACGCTGTTCGGCACGGCACTTTCATCCTGCCTGCACTATTTTCTCACGACTCAGGGGCAGCTTTCGGCCGTCGGAACGCTTGTCAGCGCAGGCTACGGCTTTGTATGCGGCGCGTATATGCCCATGTCGAACTTCCCCGTCGGGCTTCAGAAGGCGCTTTCGTTTCTCCCCGGCACCTACGGCACGAGCCTGCTGCACAACCACTGGATGCGCGGCGCGCTCGACGAAATGGGCAGCAGCGGCGTACCCTCGCAGGTGATCTGCGCGATACGCGACGGCATCGACTGCAACATTTATTTTTCCGGCAAGGCCGTCTCCGAGCCTGCAATGTTTCTGATCGTTGCCGGTTCGGTGCTTGTCGTAACTGCAATTTACATCCTCATAAACGCACTGTGCCGCCCAAGATACGGCGACAGATGACAAGCAAGAAATAAACGCACTTAACGCCTTAACGCACTGAAAAAAGGAGATAGCAACATGCTCGATATCAAAGGACTTACAAAATGCTACGGCGAGAAAAGGGCTGTCGATGACCTCAGCCTGCACATAGCCCCCGGAACGATCTACGGCTTTATCGGCCACAACGGCGCCGGTAAGACGACGACGCTCAAATCCGTTGTCGGCATCCTCGATTTTGACGAGGGCGAGATACGCATTAACGGCGTTTCCGTCAAGGATGATCCCATCGCGTGCAAGAAGGTACTTGCTTATATTCCCGATAACCCCGATCTGTACGAATACATGACGGGCATAAAGTACTTAAACTTCATTGCCGACATTTTCGGCGTAAGCCCCGAGGACAGAAAAGCGCGCATCGAAAAATACGCAGGCCTGTTTGAGCTGACAAAGGACCTGGCTCAGCCCATTTCCGCTTACTCGCACGGCATGAAGCAGAAGCTTGCCATCATTTCGGCATGGATACACGCGCCCAAGCTCATCATCATGGATGAGCCGTTTGTCGGCCTTGACCCGAAGGCCGCGCACATCCTCAAGGGCATGATGCGCGAGCTGTGCGACGAGGGCGGCGCGATATTCTTCTCGACCCACGTTCTCGAGGTCGCCGAAAAGCTCTGCGATCAGGTCGCCATCATAAAGGGCGGCAAGCTCATCCGCTCGGGCACGATGAGCGAGGTCAAGGGCGATGACAGTCTGGAGGAAGTATTCCTTGAGCTGGAGGATGAGTCATGCTGAAAATTCTTCTGAAAAAGCAGCTTTACGAGCTTAACAGCAGCTTTTTCTACGACCGCAAAAAGGGCAAGGCGCGCGCGAAATCGACGAGCATCCTGTTCATCGTTCTGTACGCGCTGCTGATGATCGTCGTCATAGGCGGCATGTTCGCCGCGATGTCTTTCATGCTGTGCAAGCCCTTTGTCGGTCTGGGACTTGACTGGCTGTATTTTGACATGATGACGTTTATGGCGCTGTTTCTCGGCGTTTTCGGCGGCGTTTTCAACACATATTCAAGCCTTTACAAAGCAAAGGACAACGACCTTATGCTCTCGCTGCCCGTGCCGACGAAGTACATTCTCCTGTCGCGTCTTATGGGCGTGTACCTCATGGGGCTTATGTTCAGCGCCGTTGTCATGCTTCCGGCGATCATTGTTTATTTCATCGTCGCAAAGCCCGCATTCGCCGGAGTTTTCGGCAGCATTCTGCTTACGATCCTTGTGAGCGTTTTCGTTTTCATCCTCTCCTGCCTGCTCGGCTGGGTGGTCGCGAGGGTGAGCGTTCATCTCAAAAGCAAGTCGCTCATCGTCGTTATCATCTCGCTTGTTTTCTTCGGCCTTTACTACTTTGTGTGCTTTAACGCCTATGATCTTATCGAGCAGCTTGTCCTGAACGCCGTGACCGTCGGCGAAAAGCTCATGGACTCGGCCTACGTTCTGTACATCATCGGCGACTGCGGCGCAGGCGGCTGGCTGTCGATGCTCTACACGACCCTTGCCGTTGCCGTACTGTTTATCCTCACCTATCGCATTCTCGCGCGCAGCTTTATCAAAATTGCAACGACCTCCGACAAGGTCGCAAAGCGCGAATACCGCTCGCAGACGGCTAAAATGCGCAGCACATCCTCCGCGCTTCTGCACCGCGAGCTTTCGCATCTGCTCTCAAGCCCGACATATATGCTCAACTGCGCCCTCGGCACGCCTATACTCATTATTGCCGGTGCATTTTTGCTCATAAAGGGTGCGGACATTATAGCAATATTTGAAATGTTCACTCTTCCCGACGGCTTTTTTACCGCCCTGCTCGCATTCGGCGTATGCGTCCTCGGCGCGATGAACGATATGACCGCCCCCTCCGTTTCGCTTGAGGGCAAGGGACTTTGGATAGCGCAGTCGCTGCCTGTGCAGCCCAAGGCCGTGCTCCACGCAAAGCTCAGGCTCCACATGCTTTTTACGGTCATCCCCGAGCTGTTTTGCAGCGCGTGCATCTGCATCGTGTTCCGCCCCGATTTTGTCTCCGGCCTGCTGTGCGTCATTCTGCCGCCGGTGTTCACGCTGTTTATAGCCGCGTTCGGCCTGATAATTAACCTCAAAAAGCCCAACCTCAACTGGCAGACCGAGGCCATCGCCGTCAAGCAGAGCATAGGTGTTCTCATCGCGATGTTCGGCGGCTGGGTGATCGCGGCAGTTCTCGGCATTGCCTACTATCTGCTGTACGCGGTTATCGGCTCAACGCTGTTTTTGTGCATCGCAGTCGTGCTGCTTGCGCTTTTGTCCGCGCTGGAGCTTAAATGGATAAACACACGCGGCAGCGAGATATTCAGGTATCTGTGATGAAGGATATTTTAAACAAGCTGCTCATCATAGCAAGCATCGGTCTTGCCGCAGCAGGCGTTATATTCCTCGTCATATCCTTCACCGGAAAATTCGACGGCACATGGCCGCTCGCGGCCTCGCTTATCTGCATAGTGCTTTCAAATATCTTCAATATTATCCGAATCAGACAGGGTAAATGAAAAAATTCCGTATCGAAAAGATACGGAATTTTTTCATTTATTTTATTTCGGGTTTACAGGCCGTATTCTTCGGCAAGCTTTCTGAACGCCGGCAGCGAATTCTCGGCCGTTTTTTCGGACACGCAGTAGGCAAGGCGCGCATAGCCTGCAACGCCGAAGCTGTCCGACGGGACAAGCAGTATCTCAAACTTTTTGGCCTTTTCGCAAAATTCCCCGGCGCTGTCGCCCTTTGGCGCTTTTATAAACAGATAAAACGCGCCGTCCGGCTTTACGCAGTCAAAGCCCATGCCGGACAGGGCATCATACAGCGTGTCGCGATTTTTGGCATAGCTCGTGATATCCGGCCGGACATCAGCGCACTGTGCGAGCATGTGCTGCATAAGGCTCGGCGCGCAGACATAGCCCAGCGCTCTGCCTGCTCCGCACACTGCCGCGAAAACCTCCGCGCTGTCCTTGACGCAGGGCGGCACCATTATGTAGCCGAGGCGCTCGCCCGGCAGCGACAGGGATTTAGAGTAGGAATAGCAGACGATCGTGTTGGGGTAAATGTTCGGAACGAACGGAACCTCAACATCACCGTAAACAAGCTCGCGGTAAGGCTCGTCGGCAATGAGGTAAATGCTCTTTCCCTTTTCCTCCTGCGCGGCCCGAAGGATCTTGGACATGACTCTGAGCGTCTGCTCGCTGAGTATCGCGCCCGAGGGGTTGTTCGGCGAGTTTATGATAACTGCCGCAACGCCCTGCTCGACAGCGTTTTCAAACGCCGCCATGAACGGCTGCATATCGTCCCCTGCCGGCGGAACTATCAGGACCTCCGCTCCGGCATTTTCGGCAAACACCTTGTATTCCGGGAAAAACGGCGCAAGCACCGCGACCTTCTCGCCCTCGGAAACAAGGGCCGACATGACTATCGACAGCGACGAGGAAGCGCCGGAGGTCAGGTAAATGCTCTCGGCCGGTATATCATATCCGGCTCTTTTGCTCTCCTGCGCCGCGGCGGCCTTGCGCGCCGCCATTGCGCCGGGGGCTGCCGTGTATCCGTGCAGAGCGAGGCTCTCCTCATTTTGGAGAAGCTCTATAAGCGTATTTTTCACCTTTTCGGGCGTCGGAACATTGGGATTTCCTATGCTGAAATCAAAAACATTTTCGCTACCTATCTCGCTGCGGCGCGCGTCGCCGTAGGCTGCGATGGCGCGTATTGCCGAATCGCTTTTGCCGAGTGCAAGCATTTTCTTCGCTATCATGGTGCTGCTCCTTTCCGATTTATCGTGTGTGTTGTTTTATCTGAGGTCTGCCAGCTCGTATATAAGTCTCTCGGTCTTATCCCAGCCGATGCAGGCGTCGGTGATGCTCTTGCCGTAAACTCCGCCGTCGGGCTTCTGGTTGCCGTCCTCGATGTAGGACTCGATCATAAGTCCCTTGACCAGGTGCAGGATATCGTCCGAGTGGCGCGTGCTGTGAAGGATCTCCTTTGCAATGCGCGGCTGCTCGTTCCACTGCTTGCCGGAGTTTGAGTGGTTCGTATCGATAACGACCGCCGGGTTTTTAAGTCCGCTTTTTGCGTAAAGCTCGCACAGTATCTTAATATCCTCGTAGTGATAGTTGGGTATGGTTCTTCCGTATTTATTTGACGAGCCGCGCAGAATTGCGTGTGCAAGCGGATTGCCCTTGCTCTGCACCTCCCAGTTTGAGTAAACGAAGGTGTGCGGATGCTGGGCGGCGGTGATGGAGTTCATCATAACGGAAAGATCGCCGCTGGTGGGGTTTTTCATGCCGACAGGCAGATCAAGGCCGCTTGCAGTGAGCCTGTGCAGCTGGTTTTCGGCGGATCTTGCACCGACCGCAACATAAGAGAGCATGTCCGACAGGTAATGGTGGTTTTCGGGATACAGCATCTCGTCTGCGCAGGAAAAGCCCGTTTCGGCAATCACCTTCATGTGCATTTTGCGTATCGCTATAAGGCCGCGCAGCATATCCGGCGAGCTGTTCGGGTCGGGCTGATGGAGCATACCCTTGTAGCCGTCGCCGGTCGTACGGGGCTTGTTGGTGTAAACGCGCGGAACGATGAGTATCTTGTCTTCGACCTTCTCCTGAACCGTGCGCAGGCGCGAAATGTAGTCGAGCACCGAGTCCTCGCGATCGGCAGAGCACGGGCCAATGACGAGCAGCAGTCTGTCATCCTCGCCGGTGAATATTTTCCTGAGCGCCACATCGGTGATCTTTTTTCTCTCGGCAAGCTCGGGAGTTATCGGGTACATTTCCTTTATCGCCTGCGGCGTGGGCATTTTTCTTTTGAATTCCATGTTCATGACTCATCATCCTCTTTTTTAACATCAAAGTATTTTCTGCGCTCTGTGGAAAGGCGCATCATCCGGCGTATCGTTTCGCGGTCTCCGTTTGCTATGCTGTTGCGCATAAGCTCGAACTTTTCGGAGAAAAGATCCATCTGGCGAACAAGCTCGTCACGGTTGAGCAAAAACAGCTCGCTCCACATTTCATCGTTTATTTTTGCAATGCGCGTAAGGTCGCGGAACGAGTCGCCCGTGTAATCGACAAGGTGGTGCGAATCCTTGCACACCATAAGCGAAACTGCGATGCAGTGCGCAAGCTGCGAGAGAAAGCCGATCATCTCGTCGTGCTTTTCGGGCGTAAGCTCCGCTATCATGCGAAAGCCCATTATTCTTCCGAGCTCCTTGCAGGTCTCGATGGCCTCGGGCGTATTCTTATCCGTGGGCGTTACGATGTAGTTTGCGCCCTCGAATATCTCCATGCGCGCGTTTTCAACGCCGCTGCACTCGCGGCCGGCCATGGGGTGCGCGCCGATGTACTCAAGGTCAGGCCGCAGCATGTTCTGAATTTTATAAATTATGCTGCATTTTACGCCGGTGACGTCGGTTATAAGCGCGTTGGGCTTAATGTACTGCTGATATTTTTCTATCCACTCGACGAACGCATGCGGATACATTGCAAAAACCAGCAGGTCAAACTGCCCGATGTATTCGGGGTCGATCTCGGCTCTGCCGTGCTTTATTATCCCCTCGCGCAGGGCATAGTCTATCGTCTCCTGCCGCCGTGCGACGGCGCCGACCTCAAAGCCGTGCGAGGTGAGCGACTCGGCGTAGCTGCCGCCCATAAGGCCCAGGCCGAGTATAAGTATTTTCGTGTTTTTATCAAGCTTCATATTCTGCCTCCAAACCGATGGAGCTAAGTGCGTCAAAGTAATTCGGATAGCTCTTGCGCACCGCCTGAGCACCGTCAATAACGCCGCCTGTTATGCTGCACAGTATCGTCAGCGCCATGACTATGCGGTGGTCGTTGTGCGACGAAAGCTCGCGCTGCGGCTTGCTTATACGCCCCGGCTTTATCGTAACGCTGTTTTCGTGCAGCTCGGTCTTGATGCCGAAGGCTTCAAGCTCCTGCGCCATAACGGCGGCTCGGTCGCTCTCCTTTATCCGCAGTCTGCGCGTTCCGGTAAAGCGCGCTCCGTTCCCTGTAGCCGCTGCAAGCGCAAACAGCACAGGGCCGAGGTCGGGGCAATTTGAAATGTCAAGCTCCGCGCCGGGCCGTGTAAGCTCCCGGAAATACTCAAGGCACACTCTGTCGCCCTGTATGCTGTTTTCGTTCAGGCCGTTCACATTAACTCTGCCGCCGATGAGGTTGAACGCCTCGAGCGCCGCGGCATTTGACCAGTCGCCCTCAACGGTCTTATCTCCGGCAGCATACCGCTGTCCTCCGGGAACGGCAAAGGTGTTTTTCTCATGCTCTGCGATTTTTATGCCGAACGAGCCGAGCGCCGCGGCGGTAATGTCTATATACGCTCTGCTCTCGACCGGCGGAAGGATTTTTATCACGCTGTCGCCGCTAAGCAGCGGAAGCGCAAACAAAAGTCCCGTTATGAACTGGCTGCTGACATCGCCGCGCAGGACATACTCGCCTGCCGTGAGCGCACCGAAAAACTCGATTCCGCCGCTGTCTTTTTTAATTTCGATGCCCTTATCGCCGAGAAGCTGCTCGTATATCCCGACGCCTCGCTCAAGCAGCCGGGGTGTACCCTCGAACCTTACTCTGCCTCCGGTTAGCGCCGGCGGTATCATAAAGCGCAGCGTGCTTCCGCTTTCGCGGCAGCGCAGTACCGCACCCTCGGGTGTTTTGCCCGTTTTGCCGCATATTTTCACCGTGTCGCCGAGCTTTTCGTATCTTGCGCCGAGCGCGGCAATGCAGTCGAGCGTTGCGAGCATATCCTCGCTTTCGGAAATTCCGCGTATCGTGCTCTCGCCCTCGGCGAGGGCGGCGCATATCATCAGGCGATGCGCATAGCTTTTCGACGGCGGCGCGCTTATCTCGCCGCAAAGGCGCGACGGACTTATTTTAACCTTCATTTTTCTCTCCGATGTAGTCGATAAGGAAATCCAGCGCCTCGTTATAGCCGTCAAGCCCGTGTCCGCAGATGGTCTTGACCGCAGCATCGCGGATGTAGCTCACCTGTCGGAACGCCTCGCGCTCGGACACCTCGGAGATGTGTACCTCCACCGTCGGTATGCCGACGCCCTTCACCGCGTCCGCTATCGCGACCGAGGTGTGCGTATATGCGGCCGGATTAAAAACGATGCCGTCAATGCCGTCAAAATACGCCTTCTGTATCGCGTCAACGAGGTCGCCCTCGTGGTTTGACTGATAAAACTCGACGGTGACACCCTTTTCCTCGGCGTGCTCGCTTATCAGCTTCAGAAGATCCTTATAGCTTTGTCTACCGTATATCTCCGGCTCTCTTATGCCGAGAATGTTTATATTCGGCCCGTTGAGTACGAGTATTTTCATTCTCCCAGCTCCTTTAATATCGCGTCGGCCTCCGCCTCGGGCGTGGTGTTTGCGTCGATACGCAGCTCTGCCGCCGCAGTGTAGATATCGTATCTCTCTGCATAGAGCTTCTCAAGCGCGCTGCGGCGCGAGGCAAGCGGTCTGTCGTCGGTCGCGATGAGATTTTCCGGCGCGCGATCCAAAAATACGATCGTGCCGTTCTGCTTGAGCGCTCTCACGTTTTCCGGATCGAGCACAGCTCCGCCGCCGGTCGCAATGACCTTGCCGCCGGTCGCGGCAAGCTCGGCGATCGTTTCCTTTTCAATGCATCTGAACTCCGGCTCGCCGAATTTGGCGAAGAAATCGGAAATGGACATTCCGATCTTTTTGACGATGTATTCATCCGTGTCGGCAAGCTCCTTGCCGCATTTTTCGGCCAGTATCCTGCCCACGGTGGTCTTGCCGCTTGAGGGCATGCCGACGAGGACAATGTTCTGTTTTGCGCTTTTCACGCTGTCAAACGCGCGTTTTATAAGGCTCTCGTCAAGCTCGATGCTCCGGAACACAGCCGAGGCGTAAACCGCCTGAGCCGAGAGCATGTACAGTCCGCCCTCTGCCGGAATGCCCCGCTCCTGCGCATCGAGTATAAGATTTGTGCGCAGGGGATTGTATATCGCGTCGAGCACGCCCTCAAGCTTCGGGAACGATGAAATGTCCATCGGTCTGCCCTCGACCTTCGGGAACATGCCGGCAGGCGTTGCGTTTATGATGATCTGCGCATCATTGTGCTCCTGCACTGCCTGCTCATATGTTATGCTGCCGCCCTTTCCGCTGCGCGAAACGTAGTCAACGCTCTCTGCGCCCATGAACTCCGCCAGAGCGTGCGCCGTTTTCGATGCGCCGCCGGTGCCGAGGATGAGCACCTTTTTGCCCTTCATGTCAACGCCTGCATGCTTTGCAAGCGCCAGCATGCCGGGAAAATCGGTGTTGTCGCCGTAAAGCTTGCCGCTGCGGTTTACGACGGTGTTCACCGCGCCGATGCGCTTTGCCGTTTCGGATATCTCGTCAAGATACGGGATAACGTCCTGCTTGTAGGGTATCGTAACGTTTATCGCGTTAAACTCGCGCTTTGTCATAAACTCGCCCAGCTCGTCCGGTCTAAGCTCATGCAGCTCGTATTCGTAGTCCGCTATCTGCGCGTGAATTTCGCACGAATAGCTGTGCGTCAGATGCTCGCCGATAAGTCCGTATTTCACTTGTCATCTACTCCTTTCGTCAGCACATCCGTACCGTATCGCAGGCTGAGCATATCCGCAACGCACAGCGCCGCAACGCTGTCGAGCACCGGGCATATCCTGCGGATTATCGCCGGGTCATGCCGCCCGTGGATGCTCAGCTGAGTATTTTCGTTTTTTATAAAGTCAACCGTGTCCTGCTGCTGCGCAATGGACGGCGTCGGCTTAACGGCGCAGCGGAAAACGATCGGCATGCCGTTTGTTATGCCGCCGTTAATACCGCCGTTATTGTTCGTCGTCGTGACTATCCTGCCGCCGGATACTCTCAGTGGGTCATTGCACTCGCTGCCCTTCATATCCGCGGCGGCAAAGCCTGCGCCGAATTCTATTCCCTTGACGCCGCCGAGGCTGAACACCGCGTGGGAGATCACGCTCTCAACGCTGTCAAACCACGGCTCGCCGACTCCTGCCGGAACACCGCATATGACGGTTTCCGTAACTCCGCCGACACTGTCGGCTTCTTCACGCGCTTTCAAAATGCGCTGCGCCATTTCCTCGCCGCGCGCATCGTCGAGCACGGGGAAGCTTTTTGCATTGAGCGATTTTATATCGCTTTCAATGTCGCCGAGCTTTCTGTCCGAAACGCCGGCGCACTTTGCGATGTGCGTTGCAAGGCTTATGCCTATGCCCTCGAGCGCCGGGATGATAACGCCGCCTGCCGCAACGAGCGCCGCGGTTATCCTGCCGGAAAAATGTCCGCCGCCGCGATAGTCCTCAAAGCCGTGATACTTGCAGTAGGCCGAAAAATCGGCATGCGCCGGACGCGCCGGGCCGTAGTTATAGTCGCGGCTTCTGGTGTTCTCGTTTGGGATGACTATGGTCAGCGGAGTGCCGGTCGTTCTGCCGCCAAACACGCCGCTTACGATCTTAAACTCGTCCTTTTCCTGCCGGGGCGTATCCAGCGACGAGGACGGGCGGCGGCGCGTGAGCTGCTTTGCAATGAAGTCCTCATCGACCTTTATTCCCGGTGCGAGTCCGTCTATCACGCATCCGACCGCCGCACCGTGGCTTTCGCCGAATATCGTCAGGCAAACGCTCTGACCGAAGCTGTTTTTCATCTTTAGCCCTCCAAACGCGAGAGTATCTCGTCGGCGCTCATGCGGCAAAGGCGGAACGATCCGATCTCGTCAACGATCACCGCCGCAATGCCGTCGGAGGCCATTTTCTTATCGTGCTTCAAAAACGGCATAAGCTCCTCGGCGCTCTGCCCGATCTTTGAAGGCAGGCCGTATTTTTCAAGCACCGACCTTATCCGCGCCGCTGCACTCTCACCGCTCATCGGGATCATGCCGAGCGCAACGCACTCGCCGTGCAGGAGCTTGCCTGCATTGAAGCTCTCGACCGCGTGGCCGATCGTGTGGCCGAAGTTGAGCACCTTTCGCAGTCCCGTCTCGCGCGGATCCTGCTCAACAACGTTCTTTTTTATCATCAGCGCACGGTAAATGATCTGCGGAAGATCGGCCGTGAGGTCTGCGCTGTTTTCGATAAGCTCAAACAGCTCGGCATCGTTCGTCGCCGCCATTTTTATCGCCTCGGCAAGACCTGCCATGAGCTGGCGGCGCGAAAGCGTTTCGAGCACCTCGGGGTCTATGATGACCTTTTTGGGCTGGTAAAACGCGCCGACGATGTTTTTAACGCCCCCGAAATCTATCGCCGTTTTTCCGCCGATTGAGGAATCGACCTGCGACAGAAGCGTTGTCGGAATATTATAAAAATCCACGCCGCGCATGTAGCAGGATGCTGCAAAGCCGCTCAGGTCGCCTACGACGCCGCCGCCGACGGCAACAACGCAGTCGACTCTTGTAAACGACTTATCGAGCAGCTCGGACAAAAGGTGCCGGAGTTCGTCAAAGCACTTGCTCTGCTCGCCCTGCGGTATGGTGACGATCGCCGCCTCGCTGCACTGCGCGGCAACGGTCTCGGCGTACTGCGCCGGAACTCCGCTGTCGGTAACGACGAGCACGCGGCGGTTCAGGTTCAAGAGCTCACCGGCCTTTTTAATTGCGCCCGGCTCGAGCACGATGTCATAATTCCATGTATCGGTCTTTACGGGGACGATCATATCTGTCACTCTCCGATTTTAAGATTTGAGTAGTAGGTTCCGACGAGCTTGAGCTTTGCGCAGATAGCCGACAGCTCGCGGAGCATATCCTGTCCGTTTTCGTTGTTTATGTTTCCTTCGGCCTCGATGTAGAAGAAGTAGTTCCACTGCAGGTCCTTCATCGGGCGCGAGCGCAGGTTGCGCATATTAAAGCCGTGCGAGCCGATGATGTTGAGCATCTGTGCAAGCGAGCCGGCCTCGTTTTTGACGGTGAACACGAGGATGAAGTTCTCCTCGGCGCGGCTCGACATTGAAGCCGGCCTGTTCTGTGCACGGGAGAGCGCCGCAAAGCGCGTTGTGTTTATCTTGCTGTCGTTAATGACCTTATCAATAATATCAAGCTCGAAAATTTTGCTCGTCTCATCCGAGGCTATGGCTGCGACCGATGCGTCGTTTTTCTCCTTGACGTACTGTGCGGCCAGCGCCGTGTTTGAAAACGTCTCGGTCTCGAAGCCGTGCGCGCGGATGTACTCGCCGCACTGCTCAAGCGCCTGCGGATGGCTGATAACGGTCTTTATTCCGTCGAGCGAAGCGCCTTCTACGCCGAGCAGATTGTGCTCTATCGGAAGATCGACGACCTGGTTTACGAACAGATCGCCCGAGAAGATAAGATCCATGACCGTTCCGACCTCGCCGGCAGCGCTGTTTTCAAGCGGCAGCACCACGCAGTCATATTCGCCGCGCTCTACCGCACGATATGCGTCCCCGAAATCGGAATACGGGATAAGCTCTGCCTCTGGGAACATGCGCTTTGCCGCCATGTAAGCAAACGCGCCCTCAACGCCGCAATAGGTAACGCGCATGCCGTTTAAGAGCTTTGACTGATACTCGCAGGAGAGATCTATCGTCTTTCTGAGAAACTGCACATAATACGACTCGATATCCGCGTTCTCAATAAGCTTGCGGTCGCGGTCTATAAGCTCCTTTTCGCGTACCTCGTCCTTGACGGACAGGCCGTGCCGCTTTTTATATTTTGCTATCACCGCCGCAGCCTGCATGCGCTGCTCAAAAAGCTTTGCCATTTCGGCGTCTATGCGGCTTATCTCGTTTCTGGAAGTCTCAAGTTCGTTCATATCGCTACCTCTGTCTATTCAATAAAAATATGCGGCCCCTTTGCAAAGGAACCGCATTCAATGACAATTATTCGCCGCCGAAACGGCTTTTATGCGTGCATTGTTACGTCCTTTGCCAGGCGGTGCTGCGCCAGCCATAATAAAAAACGCAGTACGAATAAAATCGTACTGCGTCAAAAGACATGGATGCACTGCGGACAGACTCAGACACGGAACAATTGCCGATCGTTGTGCAGCGTGCAGTCATTTCCGTATCCTCGCTTTCCTGATTTATTAACGAATAAATTATACTCACACCCGGCGGCCTTGTCAATTGCCGCTTTTGAACAAAATTCTATGCGTCCCGACAGATGGTTTTAGTAAATATCGGGGCAGTTTCGAAAACTGCTTATCGGCATGGGCGCGTTTTTCCAAGCCCCTTTGGGCAGCATGGGCGCATTTTGGCCGCTCAAATCGGCCAATGAAGGACGAACGCCTGTCGAGTGCTTGACGGAACTGGTTTTCGTTCAGGCGAGGCAAAGTCCGCAGCTAATACTCACTGTATTAGCAAGGGCTTTAACGCTGCATGAGCGGAAAACAGTCCGGCAAAACCGGCAGGTGTTCGTCTTTCATTGGTTTAACCCCACAGGGCGGTGAGCATAGGTATTATCTGCTTCTTGCGGCTCATTACGCCGGGCAGGAAGAGCATGTTATCCTTGGGTTCGGCGGAGAAGGCGCGGCGGATGGTATCGTCGCTGCCGATATACAGCAGCTGGCTGCCCTCCTGCAGCACGTCGGTGAGCATCAAAATCACCATGTCGTAGCTGTGGGTACGGCAGACCTTGCGCATGGCATCCAACAGCTCCTCCTTGCGCTCCATCAGCTTCTGGGAGTCAATACAGGTGATCTGCCCCACGCCCAGCACCTGCTCGGAGATGTGGAACTCCTTAAAGTCGCTGCGCAGCAGCTCCTCGGCGGACTTGCTGTCGTTGCTGCCGCTGAACAGCTCGCGGCCCAGATCCTTCAGAGACACCTTGGCGATGCGGGCCAGGCGCTCGGCCATGGCGATGTCGCGCTTGGTGCAGGTGGGGGACTTGAACATGACCGTGTCGGACAGGATGGCCGAGGCCATCAGGCCCGCCATGTGGGGCGAGGGCGTGACGCCGTGCTCCTGATACATGGAGGTGATGATGGTGTTGGTGCTGCCCACCGGCTCGTTGC
>ERZ857757.1235-NODE-1235-length-21092-cov-3.679612_pt1 | contig 21092 bp, 22 predicted proteins | sample MGYA00519764_ERZ857757 | MGnify/ENA primary metagenome ERZ857757 (study PRJEB31778, sample SAMEA3449359) | human gut metagenome | biome: human gut; feature: human-associated habitat; material: faeces | place: United Kingdom | collected 2010/2012 ... | reverse complement strand
CTCAGCACTGCAAGCACTGTCTTTAAGCGTTCTTTTAGTCAGCGATTTCATATCACCAAGGTGATGGCAGCGAACCGCGGTGAGATCGCTGTGCGTATTATGCGTGCCGCCAAGGAGCTCAACATGCAGACAGCGGGTATTTACGCGTTTGAGGATCGATACTGTCTCCATCGCCAGAAGGCGGACGAGGCGTTCATGTTGGACACCCACAAGAGTCCGGTCGCCTCCTACCTCGACATCCCCACCATCGTCAACATCGCCAAGAAGAACGGAGTGAGCGCGATTCATCCCGGCTACGGTTTCCTCAGCGAGAACGCTGACTTTGCCCAGGCGGTGGAAGACGCGGGGATCCTGTTCATCGGACCCACTGTCAGCAACCTGAAGATGATGGCTAGCAAGACGTCTGCACGAGAGGTCGCCATCAAGAACGGCATCGCCGTGGTTCCCGGAACCCCCGGCCCCGTCACCAAGCTGGAGGACGCGATGGAGTTCTGCCACCGCGTGAAGTACCCTGTGATCATCAAGGCTTCGTACGGAGGCGGTGGCAAGGGAATGCGTGTGGTGCGCTCGGACAAGGAGCTGAAGGAGAGCTTCGAGCTGGCGTCCCGCGAGGCGAAGGCTGCCTTCGGAAACGGCTCGGTGTTCCTGGAGAAGTATCTGGAGGAGCCGAGACACATCGAGGTGCAGATCATCGGAGACGGAACGGGCAACATCGTCCATCTGTACGAGCGTGACTGCTCGGTGCAGAGAAGACACCAGAAGGTGATTGAGAACGCGCCCGCGTTCAATCTGGACACCAAGGTGCGTGACAGCATTCTGAAGGACGCTGTGCGTCTCTGCTCGGCGATCAAGTATCGCAGCGCCGGAACGGTGGAGTTTTTGGTGGATAAGGAGGGAAACCACTACTTCATGGAGGTGAACCCTCGTGTGCAGGTGGAGCACACGGTGACGGAGGAGATCACCGGAATCGATATTGTGAAGACGCAAATCCAGCTGGCAGAGGGATGGATGCTGAACGAGCTTGGATTGGAGCAGTCGAAGATCCACACTCACGGATATGCCATCCAGTCGCGTATCACGACGGAGAACCCCGCGAAGGGCTTCCAGCCTGACACCGGTGTGCTCCGCACCTTTGTGGAGGCAACGGGACAGGGAATTCGTCTGGACGGCTGTGGATACCCCGGCTACGAGATCACTCCCTACTTCGATTCTCTGCTGGTGAAGGTGACGGCGCGCGCTCCCACCTACGAGGCAACGATGGACAAGCTGCGTCGCGCGCTGTCGGAGTTCAAGGTCGAGGGCGTCAGCACGAACGTCCCCTTCCTGCTGAAGCTCCTCCAGCATCCCATCTACCGCGCTGGCAAGGCGACCACCTTCTTCATCCAGCAGCACCCCGAGCTCCTCCAGACCACGAGCCAGGCCAACTCGGACGATAAGGTCCTCCACTACCTCGCCAACCTGAAGGTGAACGGACATCCTCCCGAACTGGGAGCCACTGGACCCAGTCCGCTTCCCACGAACCCCGCCATTCCTTCCTACCCTCAGGGAGAGCCTCCCAAGGGTCTACGTGACGTGTTCGTGAAGGAGGGTCCCAAGGGATTCGCGAAGGCTGTGCGTCAGCACAAGGGACTGCTGCTGACCGACACGACGTGGCGTGACGGACACCAGTCGGTGCTGGCCACCCGCATGCGAACGAAGGACCTGCTGGCGATCGCTCCCGCGACCGCGCGCATGCTGCCTAACCTGTTCTCGCTGGAGTGCTGGGGAGGCGCCACCTTCGACGTGGCCATGCGTTTCCTGCACGAGTGTCCTTGGGACCGTCTGGAGCAGCTGCGTGCGCTGGTTCCCAACGTGCCCTTCCAGATGCTTCTCCGTGGTGCCAACGCTGTCGGTTACTCTGCGTACGCCGATAACGTGAACTACAAGTTCTGCGAGATGGCCGTGAAGAAGGGAATGGATGTGTTCCGTGTCTTCGACTCGCTGAACTACATCGAGAACATGCGTCTGGGAATCGACTGCGTGGGTGCCGCCGGAGGTATTATTGAGGCGTCTGCCTGCTACACGGGCGACTGCGCCAACCCCAAGGAGACCAAGTACACGGTCGACTACTACCTGAACTACGTGGAGAAGCTGGTGAAGCTGGGCATCCACATCCTGAACATCAAGGATATGGCGGGTCTGCTGACGCCGCAGAGCGCGCGTCTCCTGATCTCCTCAATCCGCGCCGAGTTCCCCGACCTGCCCATCCACGTGCACACGCACGACACTGCCGGAACGGGTGTGATCTCGATGGTGGAGTGTGCGAAGGCGGGCGCCGATGCCGTGGACGTTGCGATCGACGCAATGTCGGGAACGACCTCGCAGCCGTCAATGGGAGCCGTGGTCGCCTCGCTGAAGGGAACGGAGCTGGACACGGGCATCTCTCTGGACGCTGTGAGCAAGCTGAACGATTACTGGAACGATGTGCGTGGAGTGTACGCGCCCTTCGAGTCGGGCCAGAAGAGCGGCTCGTCGGACGTGTACTTCCACGAGATGCCTGGCGGCCAGTACACCAACCTGATGTACCAGTCGCAGCAGCTGGGTCTCTCGGGACAGTGGGCGCTGGTGAAGAAGGCGTACGAGGAGGCGAACGAGCTGTGTGGCAACATCGTGAAGGTGACTCCCTCGAGCAAGGTGGTGGGCGACCTCGCCAACTTCATGGTCCAGAACCATCTGTCGAAGCAGGACGTAATCGACCGTGCGGACAAGCTGAGCTTCCCCACCTCGGTCGTTCAGTTCTTCCAGGGATACCTGGGTATTCCCGAGCCTTGGGGCTTCCCCGAGCCGTTCCGCACTCGTCTGCTGAGCTCGCCTGCCGCGAAGGGCGGTCACGCCGTCGAGGGACGTCCGGGTGCTTCGCTGCCTCCTTACGACTTTGAGAAGACCAAGAAGGAGCTGATTGCCAAGTACGGCGAGGAGCGCGCGCAGGACCACGATGTTCTGTCGTACGCGCTGTATCCTCGCGTGTTCTGTGACTGGAAGGACTTTGAGGACAAGAACGGAGACGTGTCTGCGCTGTCGACGCGCGCATTCCTGCAGCCGATGAAGTACAACGAGGAGATCTGCGTGGACCGCCGTAACGGCAAGAGCCAGTACATCCGCTACAAGGGAATGAGCGAGGTGAATGAGACGGGAGAGCGCGAGGTCCACTTCCAGCTGGACGGTGTGAGTCGCGACGTGCTGATCAAGGACGAGAAGAGCGGCGTGGCTGTGAAGTCGCACGAGAAGGCGACGCCCGGCAAGGCGAGCGAGGTGGGAAGCCCCATGAAGGGAGCCATCGTGGAGGTGAAGGTGGAGAACGGAACGAAGGTGAAGAGCGGCGATCCGATCTGTGTGGTGAGTGCTGCCAAGATGGAGACGCTCGTGTGCGCGCCGTTCACCGGTATCGTGAAGAGAGTGACGGTCAAGAAGGGAGAGAAGATTGACGCGGGAGATTTGGTGGTGGAGATGAGCCAGTGATTTAGATAAGTTTCACTGAATTGTTTACAGTTCGTTGTGTTTGTTTGAATGATGCAACATGATTCTGTTTTGGATAGAGCGATGTCATTCTAAGGTATTAATGGGCCCCACTCCACCAATTGACCCCTACCCTACTTCGTCTTCTTTTGCCGCGCTTTCATTTCCCATCTCAATTCTATCCAATGACAAACGAAGACGATTTCACGGACCCCGGAACAGACAGCGAGGGAGACTACAAGGAGGACGATCTTGGATTAACCAGCGATGATGTACGACAGCAAGCAGAGTAATACAATAGGAAGACTTCATGGATGACAACAAATCGCAGTCGAAAAAGCGAAGTACTCCGGAAAGTCGCAGTCCAGTGAAACCAGCGAAGAAATCAAAGGCAGGAAGTGCTTCCACAACGACAAAGAGTGGAAGAGTTCCGTGTTGATGACATGAAGAGGCAACCAAGAAAACAAAGGAGGGAACGAGCAAGACAGCTTCCAAGAAGGAGTATACGGAGAAAGAGGGGTATGGAGTCGTGCTTCAGTACATCAACGAGCAAAACAAGCCGTTCAACGCACAAACCATCTTTGACAACCTTCACAAGACGGTCAAGAAGACCTTTGTCGTTCGCATCTTGGCGCAGTTGGCGCAGGAGTGGGTTTTGAGTGTGATTATCACTGAAGAGGCAAGATCATCGAGAAGGAGTTCGGAAAGTTCAAGGTGTATTTCGCCGATCAGAGTCAGTTCCCCTCCGTCAGCGAAGCCGAGTTGAAGACGATGGACGAGGAGATTGAGTCGTTGGAAGAGTCGGTGAAGTCGCTCCAAGGCGAAGTGGGGATGCTTCGGAATCGTTTGTATTGTATTGTGTGCTGAAGAATAGAACTAAAAGAACTGGATTCATCGCTAACCGATGAAGAGTTGAGCAAGGCAATCGAGTCAATGAAGGCGGAAACGGAGCAGATGACGGCGCACGTGAACTCATTACAGGGGTGAGATAGGAGGAATGGAATCATATCCAGAGCGGAGATGATCGATCCGAAGGAGCTGGAATCCCTGCGGAACGAAGTGGTTCGTGTGCAAAAGATCTGGAGACAGCGGAGGAGTCAGTGTCGAGAGATGGTCGGGAACATCGCGGACAGCATGGAGAAGAAGGACCAGGAGGTGTGTGTAGGAGAATATGGAGAGTATGAGAAACAGGAAATGATCGGACTGGAGACGGAGGAGGAGTTGGGAATTGCGTTGCCTTTTAAGAAGTGAATTGCCTTTTGAGCAATTGTTTGTTTTATGGAGAAGAGAATTGCATCATCACAATTCATCCATACCATTCCAACAAACAGTATTCAACAGCGATCAACCTGTATTCCGATCGATATGCCACAATCGTCGAAATGTGCCCATGCGACTCGATCCCTTCGCATTGGCATTCTGTGTATTTCCTGTATTTGGTTTGTTTATCGGCTGAACCACCGACGCGATGCGCCCACTTCCCGCTGATGTCTCCACTCCCGTTCCTTTTCCTGCTAATCGTTGCTGTGGAGACGACTTGGCGTCATTCTCACTTCTGTTTCTCACTCCACCTCCAATCCTACTTCATCATCCCATCACTTCGGGATGTAACGGCAGGAATGCTCGACTGCACGTTCTCCTTCTTAATCACATCTCAAATGATTCATTTTCAACACACTTACCGGCAATCGAGAGACTCTCACGATACGCTTGCGGCGCCGGTCGCAACAAATCCTTGCGCAAGCCGCCGTTCGTATCGATGCAATGACGCGGAAGCGCCGATGGATTGTGCGCGATCGATTCGTTCATCCAGTCGAAGATGCCATCATCCACCAGTTGCTTCAACTCATTTCCCAAATCCATTTCTCACCTTCCGCTTCATCAAATCCTGGAATAAACGACGCAGATAGTCGTAGTTGGGACAATCCTCAAATCGCAACGCGCGACAATACTCTAAATACACTTTGAATTCATCCGGCTGTCCTGCACACAATTCCGCCATCGACATCTACATCGAAGTCATGAATCATCATCACCTCAATCTTCTTCTCCATGATCTTTGCGTATTTCTCCTTCTTCGTCTCTGCTTTCATTCCCTGCCACGGAAGCTTCCCCTTCAGGAAATAGAGGAAAATGTATCCGAGAGACTCCAAGTCGTCTCGTCTGCTTTGCTCCATGCCGAGGTGATTCCCCAGAGATGCGTAGCGCGGAGTGCCTGTTAATGACTTGTCTTCGCGATATCTTGGATCATTTGAAAATGGTATGCTTACGGAATGTGAGCCTTCGTGAGCGGATTGCGGTATCGTTTGCTCAAACCGAGATCGATGATGTGGACGATGTTCGCCTTTTTTCCCAAACCGATCACAAAGTTGTCGGGTTTCACGTCGCGATGAATGTAGTTCTTGCTGTGGAGATACTCCAGTCGGAGAATCAGTTCCTGCGCAATCATGCACACTGTCTTCAGGGAGAAGCGCCGGTTGCAGTAGTTAAACAGGTCCTCCAAACTCGGTCCCAGCAACTCCATCACCATCACGTTGAAATTACCCTCCACACCATAATAGTACACGGACGGAATACCCACTCCGCCCTTTAACTGACGATACACCTTGTACTCAAAACCCAGTTGAGGACTTTTGGAGTCTACGGGTTCCAGTTTGATCGCCACCTCTTCGCCTATTCCATTACATGTACTCGCATGCACTTCTCACATGTGGAAATGTCGGTCCCGAGATAAATGTCTCCAAAGGATCCGCTCCCGATTTTCCTTCCAAGGCGATAGTTGTAGCCGACTCTGAAATCCATTTCTAGCGACGCAACGATGAGTTGTCAACCCTCTTCTAGAAACGTGAGGTGGTCGTGTTGACAATACATACGATGAGGAAATTGAATTCAAAAGCAATCGAAATGCGAGTTGTTGATGGGTGTTCAGTGGTGTTTGATTATCAAGGATGATGGCTTGGGAGAAGAGAGAGTGTGCGGTAGGAATGGATGGTGAAACTGATGATATCATAAGGAGTAGAATAGATTGAATCGGTTTCATATGATTGACCTGATTTGACAACTTGACATTCCAATAGAATTGATATTGCAACACATTCTCCATTCTCTATCCAATTTCCTTCAGTCTATTTCTCATCACCATGGATGCCATTCACCAAGAGCTTGTTCTGAACTTCAGTGAAATGTGTGGATGCGATCTGGACATTGCGCAGGCGTATCTGGATGCATGTGGCTGGGAACTGAATACGGGTAGGAAACGATTGTACTTTGTCAACTCCTAGCGATTGAACTCTTTTTCGAGAGGTATTTCGATAACACACGAGTCATGAACGAATAGAGGAGGAGCACCGATACAAATGGAACAGCCAAACGAGAGTCCTTCCGACAATATGTCATCCGTCTGTGCTCACTGTTCTGGCAATGTGAACACTTCGCCTCCGATTCACTCGTAGATTAAGGATCTCAAGCCAGAAACACTTGTGTACCACGAGGAGTGCGTGTATTGCTGCGACAACTGCGTACCCTTCTTCTCTCCCCTTCACTGAAGGAACAAAACGATGGAATCGACGTCTGCTTGAACTGCTATCTCGGATTCTGCACAGGATCGAACAACCACAATCGTCTCCACTTTGACAAAACAGGTCACTCGCTCTTCCTTCGTATTCACCGTCGTCATCTCCCCGTCGATCCCCAGCCGGTGACGAAACTGGGCATTAATGTCCCCGGAGGCTATCAAGACGTGGATCCTCCCCGTGAAACGTCCTCTTCTCTGTATTGCATCCAGTGTAACGCCATCTACCCCTGTCCCGATTCAGTCCATGTCATCCGTCTCTTCGATGTAGTTGGATCCCCTCGTGAATCGCATTCTCCGCAGCATTTCCGGAGAAAAGAAGACGGAAATGCAGTCGTGGGAAGAGACATTGAAGCCATGTCCCCACTGTCTCGCCTACCGTCTTCCCGATCCCTGTCCCCGCGTTACCTGTACAAGTATTCTCTAATTCTGAAACATAGCCACACATTGTGAAGATTGTGATCTCGATCGCAATCTGTGGTTGTGTCTGGAATGCGGCAAATTCCACTGTGGACGCGACCAGGCATCGGCGGGAGGTCTTCCAGATACGTGTTGGAGGGATTCATCACATCAAGCCATGGACATGCATTCCGCCACTTCCAAGAAACCGGTCATTCCTTGGCTGTTCGCGTCGCCTCGTTGACGGAGGTGCCATTTTGGAGGGAGTTTCACCTAGGGCAATGTCGATACCCATTGCTATCTCTGCGACGAAACGCCCCAGTACAACTACGGAGATGTGGCGTTGGACGGAGTGATGGAAATCCTCACGAAAATGGGCGTGTTGGAGGGAGGCAAAATCGTGGGTGTTTTGGGACAGCGACGCGAAGCCTCATTGGCGGAAATGAGTCTGCAAGCCAATCAGCTGTTCCGTTTTGAAATGGCGGGAGATTTGAATTTGAATAACTGACAGACCGATGCGAAGGGCGTTTCCTTCCCGTCATTTCCCGCGGGCAGTTTCATCAACATTGGCAACACCTGTTACATGGCATCCGTTTTACAGGCGTTTTTGAATTGTGTTCCGGTGAAACGTCTAATCGAAGCGGAAGGAGCCAATCATCTGCGTAACTGCAAACGAAACGCCCCGGACTGTATCACGTGTCAGTTCGTGAAGGTGGCGTTCGCACTGTACAATTGCGCCAAAATTGCGCCATGGATGTTGCGCCACGCTGTCGCAAAAGTGGCGCAATCGTTCGCTTCCGGTCAACAAGGTACAAATCAGGGGGATATTGGGACGAGATTGCTACGAATGGCTGGCGGTGGTGTTGGCGGGAATCGAGTTGGCGGGAATGACGCGTCTGGTGACACTGAGGAGCCGTTTCGTGCTGAGGGTGGGGCAACCCAGGGGGTGAGAAGTAGTGTTTGGCATGCGATGCGACGGGAGACGGCGGAATGGACGAGGAAATCGGCGTAACGGTCCAGGTGCCTGAAACGCCCGATGAACAAAAACTGGGTGAATTGGTGGATCGGAGTTTGGAGGGAGAGTGTGTGGAGGGAAAATGTGGGGTGTGTGGGCAAGGTGGGCGATGGCGGGAAGTATGAGATAGATTCGGTTCGCGTACGTGAGCAGGTGATCGAGCAGCTGCCGGAAGTGTTGGTGGTGCGTGTGAATCGATTCCTTGTGCTCCCACCGGACTTCGAGGTGAGGAAAAACGGCGTTTCGGTTGTTCCGGAAGAGGAGTTGTTGGTTGGTGGAGCGAGATATCGGTTGCGATCGGCGTGTCTGCATCGTGGGAAACGGGCGGATTTCGGTCACTATGTGGCGGTGTACAAGGCGGAGGGTGTAAAGGGATGGGTGTTGTGCAACGACGAGGAAGTGGTGGCAGCGGAGGAGGCGCCGGTGGGAGAGTGTTACTTGGTGTTCTATGAGAGGTGTGAGTGGGGTGTTTGTTGGAAAGTAATTGATGTTACCTATGTCGTCTATGAATAATCCAGAACACGATTGCAACACATCTCCTCACTTTCATGAGTATTCCTGTTCAATCCATAAATAACCCACCGAGTGAAGGTTTTTTTCACGATCTTGTTGAAAAGAGTGTCGATCTACCTCCGGATGGTCGAAACGGTGAATGCTTCGTTCACTTCAATCGTCCTGCGTGTACAATGACGGTTCCAATGGTAAATGGGAAAAGAGAAGGCATGGCAATTATTCGTGGAAGCGAAAACTCATTCTATACGAGAGTAGAGTACAAGAATGGATTGTTAAGTGGTATCGTTGAACAGTTGTTCAGAGATGGAATTGTCCAACTGAGAGGTCATTTAAACAATGGGATCGAAACGGGTTTGTTCACAGAGTATGACCATAACGGCAATGTGGTTTGGATGGGGTACTATCGGAATGGAGAAGCGTACTCGGAATTGGTGAGAAGCAAGACAATGAAAGGATATTACGAGGAAAGGAGAATGTCGGATTATTTGCTATTGAGTATTGCTCAGTATGATGGTTCGTCGCGAGACAAGAACGGTCGTTGTTTGGAGTACGAAAATGGAAACTGGACGGGTGAATCGCTGTATGAGAAGGGAATGAAGAAGCGCGTGATTCGAGAGTATCGAGATGGTTCGGTCATTCTGTATGATGAAAAGGGAGAGAAAACGAAGGTGATGAAATGCGATTCAATCGCGAATGGGATGTGGAATACGGGACTGAGCGTGTACAACCATATGAAGGCACTGATGGAAGATGAGAAGAACACCGGCATCACACTCTATGACATCGACAGTGGGAAGGAGTATGGGGTGAATGAAGTGGATTCGAAGTACTATGCGATCAAGTTCAGCGAGGAGGAGAATTATGTGATGGAAGGAGACTTGACGAGTCGTGAAACACGATATTGCGAGAATGACAAGTGGGAAGTGATTTCGAGTGAGATTCATTGTATCGATCTGAACGCAAATGGAAGACGATGGGAAGGAAGCGTGAGGAACGGAAAACCGTTTGGATATGGCATTCTCTTCAATGAAGAGGGAAAGAAAGAGTATGAGGGATTCATGATGAATGGATTGAAGAGTTGTTACGGAAAGGAGTATTACAAGGATATTGAGAAGGTGAAATACGATGGATGCTTCTTTGAAGACAAACGGTTTGGATGCGGAATTGTGTATGATCGAAATGGAGACATCAAAGTGGATGATATGTGGAAGAATGACCATTCCTATTTGATTGATGACAACAATACGATCGATTCGCTAGGGAGTGAAGCGATCATTCTTCCCAACACGCACAGTGAAGTCAACTTCTTCATCATTCCTTCTTGGTTTTATTACTTGACTACCATTGGTATTAGTTGTAAATCCCTTGTCAATGTTCAACACTTTCAACTGGATGGATTGAGTAGTTTAGAGCGTGTTGCCATTGGAGAGGACGCTCTCATTCATCCCGGTTATGTATATTCTCCAGGCAACAACTCTGTTTACGGATGTTTCCGAATCATCAATTGTCCGAAACTTGAAGCCATCAGGATCGGACAGCATTCCTTCCTCGATTATCACTTCTTCTCCTTGCGGAATCTCCCTTCATTGAAGATCATTGAAATGAAAGATGATTGTTTCCAGTCGTTGAAGTCGTTTTCCTTGATTGGTTTCCTTACTTGCCTTCACTCATCCACAGATCTTCCTCAACTCACGTCTCTCGTAATTGGCTGTGAAGCCCTCTCGGAATGCCAGTCTGTCGTGTTTGAGAGTATGGAAACGACTGAGTTGATCGATTAGACTTGCCCAGCCTGGAAACCATCAAACTCAGCGACTGTGCCTTGCAAGGCGATTATAACGATGAGCAGAAGATGACGAAGGAAGAACCTTACTATTACACCAACACGCTGGTCATGCGAAGTGGACATGAATGGATGGCTGAATGACAGATCTTCCTTCCCTGAAGTCGCTGAAAGGTTATCAGTGGCACTTCCGAAACATGGGTTTTGTGACGTTGGAGAGTATTCTATTTATCCCATTTCCCATTAGATATTCCCCTTCTGAAGGCGAGGAGAATCGACTTCGACAAGCGATGCTTCCGATACATTAACACGCTCCAAACCTCCAGTAGTCTCTTTCTCTCCTTTTCACCCAGACGCCCAGGAGTTCGAGGAGTATCTTCTCTACGGCTCCAAACTCCCCTCCGTGGCGAACTCCCTTGTTTTAAGCGAACGCGAAGCCGACTCCGTTCCCACGACCGTGAAGAATCTCCGCGTCCAGCGCTTCCAGCTGTCCAGTTCGTCCGTCAACGCGTCCTCGTCGCTGCGAACGCTCGTTCTCGCAGATCACAGCGGGCTTCCGGAGGCTCGTTTCGAGCTGAATGGCTACGGGGAGCTGCAGAAACTGCGAATCGGGAGTTACTGCTACAGAAACGAAACGTGCTCCTTTTCCCTTTCAAACTGTCCCAAACTCAAATCCATTCAAATTGGTCCCGAATCCTTTGAACACTGCAAATCGTTCGAGCTGAAGGATTTTCCGTCGCTGCAGACGGTGGAGCTCGGCGACGAGAATTTCTTTGAAACCACAGCCATCACGTTCAAAAGTGCGACTGATTGGAGGATTCAAACCACAGACCTCCCCAGTCTCAAATCGATCAAATGCGGCAACTCGTCCTTCTTCGACTGTCGGTCGGCAGTGTTTGAGGGTGGGAAAAGAATTGACTCACTCATTCAGACCTTCCCAAACTGCAGTCCATCAAGCTCGAGTACTGCGCCTTCAACTGCGATGGCCAAAACAGATGCGAAGACTATAGCAAATACGCGAATACACTGGTCATGAAGAGTGTGAGCGGAAGAGGTGGGTGAGTCGATAGATCTTCCTTCGTTGACAGTCTTCAAGGGAGAAGGAGAGAACTTTGAGTTCGTTGGCTCCGTCACGCTGAAAGGTGATTGCGATGGGATGTGTTGATGTAGACCTCCCGGCATTAGCGCAGCACGGTATTCAGGTGGGCATAGAGAGTTTCCGATACACATCTTCTGTTGGTGCAATAAGTACGTCTTCTTGTATCTATTCAGCGTTCGATGCGGATGATCTCAAGTCAGCTATTAAGGCGAGTTCTCTGGATCTTTGGAACACATAGGAATGACTCTGTTTGATTGGAACAACCACTCTTTGTCATCATCACCAACGAATCTCACACCACCTTTCCCTTCACTCAATCCCACCCTCTCCATACTCATCCCCCACACCCATTCCAACTCCTCACTGAAACGCCCATCACTTCAACTCAAACAAACACTCTCGAACTCCTCTTTTCGTAGCACAAAGACATGGTAGGACCTGTACAACACTCCTGACACGCGTAGCCGCAGAACGAGCACATCGAGCTGTTCCAGAAGAGGAATGGAGTTCGTATGGACTACTATGAGAAGAAGTGAGTATTACTGTCCATATTCATGGGTAGGAGAAAGAAGGAGGCACGCGCAGGACATGAGAGCGCCAAATACGCTCAGAAGATCCGTGGTATTAAGGCCAAGCTGCACAGCGCCAAGAGATACAAGGAGAAGGCGGCGATGCGCAAGGAGTAGTGCATTTCGTAGTCTGGTAAGAAATAGGATCAAGATGCACGAGGAACGCACGAACAAGCACGCCACGACCGAGGCCAATCCCGAGGGAGCTCTTCCTACGTATCTGCTTGATCGTGAGGGTGTTTCGCGATCGAAGATTCTGAGCAACACGGTGAAGCAGAAGCGTAAGGAGAAGGCTGGAAAGTGGACGGTTCCGATTCCGAAGGTGACCCCGATTGCGGATGCGGAGATGTTCCGTGTGCTTGCGACGGGAAAGAAGAAGCAGAACCAGTGGAAGCGTATGATCACGAAGGTGACCTTTGTGGGTGAGGGATTCACGCGCAAACCGCCAAAGTACGAGCGCTTCATTCGTCCGACGGGTTTGCGATTCAAGAAGGCGCATGTGACGCATCCCGAATTGAAGACTACTTTCTACCTGGATATTATTGGCGTGAAGAAGAACCCGCAGAGCAAGCTCTACTCGGAGCTGGGCGTGATCACGAAGGGAACCATCATTGAGGTGAATGTGAGCGACCTCGGTTTGGTCACGGAATCTGGAAAGGTCGTGTGGGGTAAGTGTGGAGAATGGGAGTGAGGTGTAGGAAAGTACGCGCAGGTGACGAACAATCCAGAGTTGGATGGATGCATCAATGCGGTTCTTCTTGTTTAGTTCTGTGCTTTTATGTCCTCTGAGCTGTTTGTTGATCATCATTTCGTTTTCTTGGTAGCGATTACGCTTGTGTTTGCATGTGGGTGGTGCTCTAAATATAACAATGACGTAGAATGAGCATGCTAAACGCGATCAAGAAGAGTGTTCAAAAGAACGTGATGACAGTGACGTCGTGGTACCACATTCCAGAGAAGGCAGGGGGCGTCGTTAGAGAGTGATTTGATAGGGCATGGATCGGTTTGAGGTATTGGCGATGTCGTCGTGTCTTCCGTTCATTGCAAATCGGCAGTACGAGTACAAGTACCACTTCGTTACGCCGTTCCACATCGTCGCACCCTATCTCTTCAAAACCTACTTTCCTGGTAACTCTTTCCATCCCTTTATAACACAGACTCCGCATTTCCGTGGTTGAAGGATGTGACTGAGGACAATGTGATTGTAACAGCAGAGTTCCGCGATGTATTTATTATACACTGCATAAACTGTAGACCAGCGGTCGCGTGACAAATCGTATCGGTGTTCACAGTCAACTGATCGCTCACGAGTTCCGCGACGTTTGCTGTTTCCATCTGCACAAAGAAGAGGAGGCGTTGATATCACTGAAACTCTACGGAATGGACACTCCCGAGGAAGAGACCACGAAGAAGGAGAACACGCTTCCCTCGACGCTCGATGAAATCGATTCCTTTATTGAAACATCCACAAGTCAGTCGGCGACACGCACCTCACATCACACCATGCGACCCGACTCCGCTCCCTACAACACGGTAATGGCGTGCGACCTCAGCGAGGAAACGCCTCAGAGTGGCGAAGTGGGTGCTTCATCCGTCATCAATCGTAGCCTGTGTTGCTCGTGGGTCATCGTCGCGAAATCCGCGTAGACGCCTCCGGTCGTGACATTTCGCTGATGATTCCTCACGTGAGTTCATGATGGATGGATGATGGGCAGACGGTGGAAGGACGCGTGTTGAGGAGCAGAGAAGGTCGATCGATGATCATGACGAAGGATCCGGTGCCGATGGGAATGGCAGGAGGTGGCATCTTCGACATCAACGGCGTGTGCAAGGGAATGATCGAGGGGGTAGTGCAGAAGCCAGATTCGGTGATTGTGGGAGAGGAGATGGAGGATGAGAGGTAGAATGGACATCATGTCCAGAACACGCATGCGCAGAACATTTACGAGAATTGTACGGCGGGAATCGATTCATCGGTGCTTTCCGACTTCATAGGAGACGTGGAGCTGGGTCTGCTGGATGACATGCAAGATGAGGTGCGGAAGCTGAGAGAGGAAATGGGTGAAGAGTCGGTCAAGGAAGAACAGCAGAAGATGATCAAGCCGATGTTGGATGCGATTAAGCGAGAACAATGATGTGTTTGTTCTATCACTTTCATTTGTGAATGGAGGAAATGAGCAAGTTGATTGTTTGTACAATTGTATTTCGTGGAAACGTGGATCCAGATTTGAATCTGCGTCAGGATATCCTGTCTATTCCATACATTACTCTATTGTAAGTGAAAGAATGAGATACGTTCCTGCTTTTGCCTTGTTTGCCGTCCTTCTCGGACTGGCTGCCGCTGATAACTGGGCTGTGATCATCGGCGGTTCCAACTCTTACTCGAACTACCGTCACCAGGCGAACATCGCCCACCAGTACCATCAGTATCTGGATTACGGTGTGAAGCCCGAGCACATCATTGTGTTCGACTACGACGATGTGGCCAACAGCAAGAAGAATCCCTTCCCTGGAAAACTGTACAACCTTCCTGGAGACGACGCGAAGGACTACTACGAGGGACTGGTGATTGACTACAGAGAGAAGGAGATCACGAAGGAGGCTCTGTTCAACTGCCTTCTCGGCATTGAGGACGGAAGCGGAAAGAAGGTTCTGAAGTCCACTTCGGAGGACAAGGTGTTCATCAACTACTACGATCACGGTGCCCCCAATCTGATTGCCCTGATTGACGACCGTGTGAAGAAGGAGGAGCTCCAGGAGGTTCTGATCAAGATGCACGACAAGAAGATGTTCAGCGAGCTGGTGTTCTATCTGGAGGCTTGCGACTCTGCGACGATGATGACGGATTTCCCCGACGACCTGAACATCTATGTCGTCACCTCCACCGACGCTGCTGTCTCTGGCTGGGCTTGCTTCTGCCCTCCTGAGGATATAGCCCACGGAAAGCACATCGGTGCCTGTCTGTCGGAGGAGTTCGGCTATGCGTATATGAAGGATATGGACGAGAATGGTGGCGCCGACACCTTCGACGAGCAGTTCAAGTACATTTCCGACGCCATGAAGAAGAGCAAGCCGAAGCAGTGGGCTTCGACGGTCTTCCGCAACGAGACGCTGGCTGCCTTCTTCGGCGTGAACAAGAAGATCGTGCGTCCCTCGGAGGTGCGTGCGACGCCGAGCACTTTCTGGGACACGCGCGACAACAAGCTGATGTCGCTGGCGAGTCTGCTGGGTCGCACGGACCTGAGCTACGAGCTGCGTCAGAGCGTGATGATGGAGTACGCGGAGGAGGCGAAGATTCGCGAGGTAACGGATCGTCTGATTCACGCGGTGGTTGCGCGCACGGTGGGAGAGGAGCTGTTCGAGGAGATGATGACGCCCGTGGAGCGTGTGAAGAACACGCAGTGCTACTACGCGGCGGTGGAGGAGATGGATCGTCTGGTGCCGCAGAGCGATTATGAGCTCAAGTACTTCACGGTGCTCGCCAATCTGTGCGATCGCACCGGCATGCATCGTTTGCCAATCATGTGGATTGTTTGTTGGAAGAAGTGAGTATGACCTATCAAATTGACAACCTTATCAAACTCCATGATGTCTCATCAACAAACACGTCAATGGAAACGACGACTCTTCCGACCCCGCGCGAGAGGCTGCGAACGTTTCCGCTCGAAGCGCGACATGTCCACCTGACCAAACTTGGCGATTCGCGCCGCCTTCACCGCATCGTCGACAGATTCTGCATTTGCCTTCGTCGCTCCGAACCGTGCTTCTCGCTGCTGCTTCTCCGCGTCGCTGGCGCCGAAGCGGGCGCGACGGGTCTCGCGGAGGGAAACTGCCGCCACCTGTTGTTGTTGCTTCAGCAGCTGCTCTCTGCATTGCTCGCGGTCAAAGGCGCCTCCGAACCGCTTTGCGCGCTCTTCGCGACGAGCGAGTTCCGCATCGATGTCGATGGTGGGTGATGTGGTGGTTGTGGATTTAATGGAAGTGGATTCAGTAGGAGCAGTTTCAGTAGGAGCAATTTCAACAGGAGCAGTTTCAACAGGAGCAGTTTCAACAGGAGCCGCTTCAGTCGGAACCGCTTCAGAAGCAGCATTAGGAACCGCTTCAGCAGCCGCAGCCTCAGCACTCACCGCTTCAACAGCTGGCGCCTCCGTAGCCACCACCTCCCCATTCGATCCACTCTCCTGAACCGCACCCGATTTCTCCGCACCCTCCTTCATAACCGCACTCTCCTCCTTTACAGCCACATTTGACACACTCTCATGATCCATCGCCACCTCCGCCTCCTTTCCCGCATTCTCACTCGCAACACTCTTCTCCGGATTCTTCATATACTCGTTATAACGCTCGATCAGCTCCTTCTTCGTTCCAGAGCCAGACAACCCCAAATCCTTCAGAGCCGACTTGATCTTGGAAATAGGGAGGGTTGAAATATCAATCGCCGACATGACAAACAGAATAATGACAACTCTCCCACGCCCTTCCACTCCTCCGCCCCATTCAGCCACACTCACCAATCCGTCGAAGAACACACAGAAACCGTCCCGCGGTTCTTTCAAGTTTCTGAGGACAGTTCAGTTTTACGTGAAGCATTACGAATGAAGGTATATTGATCCACTCTCTCTTCACGCCTAGATAATCACATCGATTTTGCTGTTTTCGGTTGTGCTTTGTGGTATGGTATTGATATGCAATTCTGAGGACTAGTGGACGTTCCGAAGGATCTGAAATTGAACTTGATGTCGGGTTCTTCGATCAGCGTGTCCTGGAACCCCGTGGAGGGCGCTTCGTCGTATACGCTGTCGGTCGTTCCCACTCCCACGATGGAGAACGACTACACGGTGCATACGGACTTCGCCTTTATCGACGGACTGAGCATGGACACCGAGTACACGATTCGCGTGCGTGCGCAGGCGAACGGAGTGGACTCGGCGTTGTCGGCTCCGCTGAAGGTGACGCCGACGGGTGCTCCCATCATCGCCCCCGCTCCTCGCGTGGTTTCCTACGACGAGACGTCGGTGAGTCTCAGCCGTCCCCACCTGCACCACTACCGCAACGGGAACGACTTCACCCGCATCTACGTGCAGGTGATAGATTCCACGGGCGCGCGTCAGGAACTGGAGTTCCCTGTACCTTTTCATTGTTCTTTTCACAAAGTACTCCCTGCCGGTGCGCATCAGCGGTCTTCATCCCGGCGAGCGCTACAGTTTCAGCTGGCGCTTCGCCAACACGAAGGGTGCGCAGCAGAGTTTCTCGCAGGCCTCTTCACCGGTGCGACTGGAGACATGTACATCATCGACCCTCTCACGAGCAGCCCTCCCTCAGCCTCCGGTGGCTCTCCGCATGCGTCGCAGCCATTCGTTGCTGCTGCTGCAGTGGGACCCGATTCCCACGGGGAAGCCGCTGCTCAAGTATACGGTGCGCGTGATGGCGGGAAACGAAGTGTTGTTCGAGAAGGTCGCGATGAAACCCCACGCCGTCTTCCGCGATGAAACGCCCGATACACTGACTGTTCAGGTGAACGCGATCACTTCCGCGGGAATCTCGCAATGGTCGCGACCCTACGTTTACGACGCGAATCGTGGTTTTTTCCGCGGGAGTTTCATTGTAGACCCTGCGGTGAGCATCGAGGGCGTTTCACCGAGTGATGAAACGGCCATCGTGCATGTCAATGTCACCGCTCCCGGCACGCTTCTCTGCTCGATTTACGCGCCGAACCGCCGTCCCGTGTTTTCCCGCCAAGAAGTGACTTCCGCGGGAGCTGCGGGAGTGTTGGCGGGAGAGTTGGCGGCGTCGACGGAGTATTCCGTGGAATGTTCGTTGCACGTGGCGGAAAAAACCGTCGCTTCGCAGAAGGTGAATTTTGCGACAATTGCGCCAGTGGCGCAAAAAGTGGAGATTGTGGACGTGGAGCCGTTTGCGAGTTTCGCGAAGGTGGCGGTGCGCAGCGCCGTCTCGGGCGAGGCGCGGTGCTTGGCGCAAGAATTGCGCCATGGCGCAATTTCCGCAAAATCGTTCGATCGTCTGGCGAGTCGTTTCATGGTGCGGAAATCGGGGGGATTTGAGCGTAGATGGAAGCGGGAAAGACACATGCGTGGATTGCGCCAAAGTTGCGCCATGGGCGCAATTATCGTCTGCGATGTATGATGGAGCGGGAGGTGCAGCGAGCGCTTCACCGCGGTTATTCCGCGGGGAGACGACTGAGCGAGACGGCTGCAGAGACGGAGTTTGCGACACTTTCTGCGCCAGTGGCGCAAAAGCCGAAAGTGGTGGCGTATTCGCCGGAGACGGCGTCGACGGTGAAGGAGGGAGTTTCGGTGACCGTTACGTTCGATATGCCGATAACCGCGGGAACCGGTCTCGTGTTTGTGGGTGCATCGCCAGGTAGGATTCCCGCGGGAGTTTCATGATAGCGATGATGAACATTCCCGCGGAACTGGAGGTGGCGGGAATCTTCGCTCATTTCCGCATTCCCGCGGTGGAGGGAGATCGCGTGTATCTTCACATCCCCGCGGGAGCCGTGGTTTCATCGGAGGCTGAAACTCCCTGCGAAGAGATTCGTTTTGCGCCAAACACCTACTGGCTTGCGACAGTGGCGCAATTGGCGCAATGCGAGTTGACGACACCGACAGTTTCAGAACACGGCGGAATTCTTCGTTTCGAGTGTAACGCCCCCGTGACAGTTTCATCGAGTTGTGTGTTGATGGCGGGAACGACGGCGATTCCCGCGGGAGAGTTGCAAGTGGCGGGAAATGGCGTGGCGACGCATCTCCGCGGGGAATGGTCGGTTGGCGGGAGTTTCCCCGCGGAACTGGTGAACTGCGGAATGGCGGGAAATGGCGCGGTGCGCGTGGTGAGGGGTAAATGCACCCAGGGGGGTTTCATCCAGAGGGCGTTTCATCGCGGTTGGTGTCAGTGGAGCCGTCGCGGATTCCCGCGGGGGAGTGGGTGACGCTGCGACTGCGGTTCGAGACGGCGGTTCGGTTGGCGGGAGAATCGGTGGTGCGTGTGCGACTGGGTGAGGAGGAGCTGACGGTGTCCCGCGGGGAAGTGACGGTGTCGGGGCGCGAGGTGACGATGGCGGTGAAGTTGGCGGGAAGCGGGCGCGCGCTTGTGGAGGTGTTGGCGGGAGCGCTGGAGGACGTGGAGGGAAGGCCGGTGGCGGCGGCGGCGGTGACGCGGGAGGTGACGGCGGCGTGTGGTCCGGAGGCGCTAGCGAGACGGGAGACGGACGTGTGTCGATGCAGGAGAAGTAGCACGCGATGTGAATGTGCATGTGGAGGAATTGGTGCTGCCATGGAGTATTGGGGTGTTTGTTGGAGAAAGAAGAGGGAGGTGGGTGAAAGGAGAACATGAACAGGAGTGACAATGTTGTGGAAGGAATGAAACTGGAGTCGTGGCTATCAATAGAAAACACACTACGGCTTTGAAGATGCTAAAACGATTGTCCCTTCTTCTCAAGTGACTCGCTATACCCTTCTCAATTTCATACTTTCATCCAAATCACAATTGCTGTTTTCTCTCTCACAAAAGAGGACATGGCTTGGACTCATTGCGTCATTTGCCCCATTCCCGCGGGCACTCTATCCCGTCGTTCATTCTGCACAATAATCCATTCAATGAGTGATCCTACTGTGGTTGTGGAGCCCGTCATTGCTCCTGTGCCCGCTCCCGTGGCTGTTCCCGAGGCGACAAAGACGACCTTTATGGAAGTAGTACCGACTGCTGACGCGAAAGTAGCATCCGATATGAAGATCGACGACAATATCGTTATGACGGAGAAGAAACCGATGGAATTGGAGGAAACGCCGTACATGTCCACGCAGGAAGAGGGATCGAAGCTGGCTGCGTCGATTATTAATATGATGAACACGATTATCGGAGCAGGAACCATTTCCCTCCCCAATACGATTATGATTAGTGGTATTGGTGGCGGTGCCATCATGATCGTTCTCTCTCTCATTCTCTCTCTGATTGGTGCCCACTATTTGTCGACTGCTGCCATCTACACGAAGGAGGATTCCTATGGATTCATCGGTCGCAAAGTGGTGAACCCGACAGTTGGTTACGTAGCTGATTTCTTCATGATTCTGTTCGATTTTGGTATCTCGGTCGGATACATGAACATTCTGTTCAGTCAGACCATGGATCTTGCTGCCGTTGCGATGAAGACGACGGTCTCCGATCTTAGCAAGCACAACTGGGTAGGTGTTGCATGATGCGATCATCGCAAGTGGGTGGCGCTGTTGGAGGTTATCTTCATTCTCTTCCCCATCCTCTGCATTCCCACGATCGATTCGCTGAAATGGGCGTCAGTGCTGTCCATCATCTGCATCTCGGTCTTCGTCGTCATTTCGATCATTCTCGGCATCATCCAGGTCTTCAAAGGCGTAGTTGCCCCACCCCTCTCTCACCCCCAGGGTCTCACCTACAACTGGTTCCCGAGCAACTTCCTCAACCTGAGCACTTCCGTCTCCGTTTTTTTCACCTGTTTCTGCAGCCACGTAAACATCCCGAAAATGACCTCCGAGCTGCGACTCCCGAAATCGACGCGATTCCCGAACAAGATCAAGAAGATGGACCGCGTGAACAACATCGCGTTCACCGCGTGTACAGTGATCTACTTCTTGGTAGGCCTGTGTGGCTACCTGGCC
>ERZ857757.1229-NODE-1229-length-21153-cov-6.120675_pt1 | contig 21153 bp, 16 predicted proteins | sample MGYA00519764_ERZ857757 | MGnify/ENA primary metagenome ERZ857757 (study PRJEB31778, sample SAMEA3449359) | human gut metagenome | biome: human gut; feature: human-associated habitat; material: faeces | place: United Kingdom | collected 2010/2012 ... | reverse complement strand
ATTCTACCATAGGAGGCTCTTTTTTTCAATTGTCCGTTTTTAACGGACTTGTGCAATTTATTTGTTTCCGGCACGAAAAAGCCGCAGAAAAAATCCCCTTGGGACAGTCTTGATTTCTCAAGCGCCTGCCCGAAGGGGACCGTATTTCGATCCGGAAATCCGGACCTTGTTCAGTTGTCGGTTTCAATCAGCCACAGATTATACCAGCTTTCTGCCGGAAGGACGAACCGTCCGGTAAAACGCAGGGTGCCATTCTCTTCCTTCAGGGTATAGCGACTGTCCACATAAATCTTATAGGGCAGTTCGGGAACCAAAGACCGGACGGTCAGAAGATACCCGCCCTCTCCGTCCTTTTCAAGAGCGTAGCTCCGTTCATCCGCATTGTAGGTAGCTACTGTGTATTTGGATCGGGCATAGAGTTTTCCGTCAATTTCCCTGAAATGTTCGTCAAAAGCGGAAGAAAACCCTGCGCCAAGATCGGCATCAAAAAATGTTCCGAGATACTCCGCAAGCTCCTTTTCGCTGTCGAACCGTTTATCCGCCGCCCGGTAGCATCCATCCAGGATGATTCCCGAATCGCAGGCCACCATATTGAATCTGGAGAAAAAGGAGGCAGCTTCTTCTGCGTCCTCAAAGAACGAAACGATCTTTTCAAGTTCTTCTCCCTGAATATCCCCTTCCAGGGCGAAGCTGTACCGCAGAGTGTCGGGCAGTTCGATATGCAGCGATAGGAATTCCGTCCTGCTCCCTTCAAAGCTCAGATACTGCAATTGGTCGCAATTCTCAAAAGCATCGTATGAAATGCTTTCTAAGGAAGAAGGCAATGTGACCGCACGCAAAGCCGTACAGCCGGAAAAAGCATTCCGCTCTACTGTCTGCAGTCGGTCCGGCAGGACGATTCCCCGTATTCCGGAACAATTCCGGAAAGCATCCCGCTTGATGGTCTGCAGCTGTGCCGCAAGCAGCGCCGTGGAGGAACCAACCCTTTGGGGATCATTGTACTTATTGAACTCCAGAGAGGTCTTTTCAAAACCGCCCGGGCAGGCGATCAGGGTCTTGCAGTCTTTGCTGTACAGCAAGCCGCCAAAAGAGGAATAGTTCGGGTTCTCACTGCTCACCAGAACCTCTTCCACCGAGGAATGGTGAACCAGGGACAGATTCACTTCGCTAACATCCTTGCCCACATTCAGAACGATTTTTTGTCCTTCGGAAACCTTGATGCTTTCCAGCATGATGCTGTTGTACATGATCCTAAGAGCCCCCGGACTGTTCATGTTCATCAGCTCTACCTGGGTCACCGGCAAACCGTCAATGGTTTCGGGAATAACCACCAAATTGCCCGTTCCCACATAGTCGGTGATCTCGGCATGATCCCCGTAGTTCTTATAAACGATCTCATCCTTGACCGTCTCTAAGGCCTGCTGAGGGATATTCTCCGAGAGCTTTCCGTTGTCGCCTGTGCCGGGAACATCCGGAGAACTCTGAAACAGAGGCAACATCAGCACCAAAACCGTTATCAAGGCAAAAACAGCCGCCACGGGAAGAATCCACCGCAGTATTTTGGCTTTTTTCCTTGCTTCCGGACTGCGATACTTCTCTGCTTCCTCCAAATATGTTCCGTCAATGGAACCGAGAAGCTTAAAAAATTCCACATTCTTCATTACGCACAACTCTCCTTTCGCTCATACGGTGGTTCCGCATTTTGCAAGGTAGGCTTTCAGCCGTTCTCTGGTTTTGTGGAGGAGCGACGCCACGGCGTGAGGACTTTTTCCGGTCTTCCTTGCGATCTCCTCATTTGAAAACGCATGATAGTAACGCAAAACAAAGCAAACCCGGGTGCCTTCCTCCAAGGTTCCGAGAAAAGCATTGATCTCCTGCACTAAGTTTTTATACAGGACCTGATCCTCCGCGCTCTCTTCCGGGGTAAAGGCCGTGATTTCCTCCAAAAGTTCTTCGGTCTGTCCGTTGCGTTTCTGTGCCCTGCCCCTGTTGTATCGATCAATCCCGATATTTCTTGCCAGCGTTCCCATGTAGCTCTTCAGCGACTCCGGACGGGTGGGAGGGATGCTGTTCCAGGTGGAAAGAAGAACATCATTGAAGCATTCCTCAGCATCTTCCGGATTGCGCAGAATGTGGAAAAGAATGGTATGCAAATATGCACCGTATTTGGTTTTACAGGCAGTGAGCGCCTCTTCGCTGCGCTCAAAAAGAAGTGCTACGATGTTGCGGTCCTCGATGACCATTCCCTCCTTCTGACCTCTGAACGCCGGCATTCTCGGGGGATCATCCATATAGACGGCATTTCTCCGAAAAAGTCAACGCCCGATGCATTTTTTTTTGCAAATTTTTTCAACCGTACCCCCGCCGAAAAAAGAATGTTTTTTTGCCGGATTATTCAGGAATTCTCAAAAAATATCGGCGGCCAGAAGATCCTCATAGGACTCTCTGCGCACAACCATCTTGTCTTTGCCGTTGCTTACCGTCACAATGGCCGGACGGGGAACGCGGTTGTAGTTGGACGCCATAGAGTAATTGTAGGCTCCTGTGGACAGCACGACCAGCAGATCGCCCTTTTCGGGCTTTTGAATGAGGATGTTCTCCCCGAGCAGATCTCCGCTTTCACAACAACGCCCTGCCACCGTACATTTAAAATCGGCAGGCTTCTTTGCCTTGTTGGCCAAAAGCATGGTGTATTCGGCTCCGTACAGGGCATACCGGGGGTTGTCGGTCATTCCTCCGTCCACCGCCACATAGCTTGTCCGGTGGGGAATTTCCTTCACGCTGACCACCGAATATACCGTAATGCCGCAATCGCCCACAATGGACCGCCCCGGCTCCAGCAACAGGGCGGGAACCGGAATGTTCCGGTCCATACAAAGGTCATTCAGATATTTTCCGATCTTTTTGATCAATTCTCCGTATTCCACAACCGGGTCCTTTTCGGTATACCGGATGCCGAAACCTCCCCCTAAATCCAGATACTGGGGCAACCAGCCGATTTTTCTGTACATATCGGCTATAAACTCGGTCATGACCTCGGTGCTCTGATAGTAGGACTCCTCCTCAAAAATCTGAGAGCCCACATGGCAGTGCAATCCATCCAACAGCACATTCTTCTTTTGCAGTGCCAGACGGACCAGTTCTTCAGCTTGTCCCGTAACAATCGGCGTGCCGAACTTACAGTCTAAGGTTCCTGTGGAAATCTTTTTATGGGTGTGCGGATCAATGTTGGGAGTCAGGCGTAAAAAAACCTTCTGTTTCACCTTTTTTCTGCCAGCATACTGATCGATCTTCTCCAGCTCCTCCACCGAATCCACCACAAAATGTCCTACGCCCACATCAATGGCGTACTCAATTTCGTTATCCGGCTTGCTGTTCCCGTGAAAATAGAGCTTTTCCGTGGGAAAGCCCACCCGCATGGCGGTGTACAATTCCCCGGCCGACACCACATCGGCGGAAAATCCTTCCTGCATCATCGTTTTGTAAATTCCGGCATAACACAGCGCCTTTCCGGCGTAAAGGGGTGCCGAACCGGGAGCGGCGTATTTGCTCATAGCGTCCTTGTATTTCCGGCAGTTTTCCCGCACCCGGTCTTCGTCCAGAATGTAAAGGGGCGTACCGTATTTCATGGCCAACTCCACCACATCCGATTGTCCGGTCACCAGATGTCCGGCGCTGTTCACCGATAAGTTGGAATGCAACATTTCTAAACCTCCTGTATTTGTATACCCATCGAATTTCAAATCAAATCCTTCATCACATAAAGCCCCGACTTTTTTCCAAGGAGGAAAGAAGCGGCCTCCAGCGCCCCCTCGGCGAAAAGGTCCCGGCTTTGTGCTTCGTGCTTTAAGGTCAGGCACTGCGTTCCGGTGCAGATGTGTACCTCGTGAACGCCCACCACATTGCCCATACGCACAGACTGGACGCCGATCTCCTTTTTTTCCCGCTGTCCCATGCCGGCTCTGCCGAAATTTCCGTACCGATCGGGGTAAACCTCTAAAATTCCGTCCAGAATCATTTTGGCCGTGCCGCTGGGAGCGTCCAGCTTCCGATTGTGGTGTACCTCCACGATCTCTATATCGGCATCGGGGAAAACCGCCGCCGCTTTTTTGGCCAGGTCAATGAGCAGTGCAATGCCCAAGGACATATTGGCGGAGTAAAACACCGGCACGGTCTGCGCCGCTTTCCTGATGCATTCGGCCTCTTCCTCGGTGTGACCGGTGGTTGCAATAACCAGAGGAAGTCCTCTTTCTTCCGCATAGGCACAGAGAGCCGGCGCCGCTGTGTGGTGGGAAAAATCCACCACTGCATCGGCACAGCCTTTGTATTCCGAAATCTCCTTGAAGGGAGTGTCGCCGTATTTATCCACCCTGGCGGCAATTTCAATATCTTTGCTCTCCGCCGCGGCAATCAGGGCTCTTCCCATGTGCCCGCAGGCGCCGTTTACAATAATTTTCATCTTTATGTAGTCCTTTCTGACCTCCGGTAAAGGAACTCTACCGGAGCACTCCCTCTTTCTTCATAAGCGCAAGGAGCTTTTCCTTGTGCTCTTCCTCCATCTCCGTCAGAGGCAGACGCAACCGGTTTTCCCCATAGCCGAGGGCACTCATGGCCGCCTTGACCGGAATGGGATTCACCTCTGAGAACAGAGCGGAAATGAGCGGAAGGAAGTGCAACTGCAATTGGGCCGCTCCCTGAATATCGCCCTTAAAGAACCGGCCGGTAATCTCCGCCGTTTCCCGGGGGAAGGGGTTGGAGAGAACCGAAATCACGCCCTTTCCGCCCAAGGAAAGAATCGGAACGATCTGGTCGTCGTTACCCGAATACAGATCCAGACGGTCCCCCACAAGCGACAGGGTTCTGGCCACCGAAGAAATATCTCCGTTGGCTTCCTTGATGCCCACAATGTTGGGATGCTCTGCCATGAGGGCATAGGTTTCAGGCTGAATGTTCACTCCGGTGCGGGAGGGGACATTGTAGAGGATCAAGGGAATGGGACTGCTGTCGGCAATGGCAAAAAAGAAAGCGGCCAGCCCCTTCTGGGTGGCTTTATTGTAATAGGGTGTCACCACCAGCGCCGCATCGGCACCAAGAGCGGCCGCCTTTTTTGTGTGCGCAATGGCTTTGGCCGTATCGTTGCTGCCGGTGCCTGCAATGAAGGGAACTCTGCCGCCGGCGGCTTCAGCACCTGCCGCCAGAACCTCCTCATATTCCTTCTCGGAAAGCGTGGCCGATTCGCCCGTGGTTCCGCAACTTACCAAAGCGTCGATTCCCTCGGCAATCTGCCAGTCAATCAGTTTTTTGTAAGCGGCAAGGTCGGGAGCCCCCTCCTTATTTGCCGGAGTGATCAGTGCGGTGGCCGCACCCTTGAAAATACTCTTTTTCATCTGTGAAACCCTACCTTTCCGTGAACCAACTTCTTTATAGTATACATACTATTCCAGTTTATCAAAAAATGTCCCTCTTGTCAAGAAAAACAGTGCTTTTTGCAAAAAAATCCGGAAAACTGTTGACAGAAAGCGATTCCTGTGCTATAGTGGTTGCACAAATTAAAGAACACGCAAACAGAGTAAGATTTTCTGCGTTAAGTGCCGTTCCGACGGGGAGTTGTGGAGCGGACGAAGGGAAGCCGCGGTAGAAAATCTGCATCCCGCTGTTGCATGAAGGGTATTCTCCCCCGTGCAGCCAAAGGAATTTTTTGCTGCGTGGAGGAGGATTTTTATGGTTTCAACGAAAAAAAGGTGCAGCAGTCGCTATGCGCTCACGGCACTTTGCGTCTGCGCTATGCTGACGGCCTTGTATGTGGTGCTTAACCGCTTTGTGTCCATCCCGATTTCCTCGGGCATTAAAATCGGTTTTTCCATGGTGGCGCCCATCATGGCCGGCGCTCTTTACGGCCCGATCTCGGGTGCTCTTGTCTATGGGCTCGGCGATCTGATCGGTGCTCTGCTCTTTCCCCAGGGAACCTTTCATCTGGGATTCACGATCTGTGCGGTAGCCATGGGCTTTCTCTGGGGACTCTTTCTCTGCCCCGAGAGCTTTATTCAAAGCCGCCTTTTAAAAGGCCGGGAAAACTCTTCCTTTTTCCGGATCCTGACGGTGCTGATTCCGGCTGTGGTGAATTGCCTGGTCTTCGGCTTGCTCTTGAACACCCTGTGGGTTTCTCAGCTTTACGGCAGCAAGACCTACCTTGGATGGTTCCTCTATCGGCTTCCCCAGTATGCCGTGATGATCCCGGTGAACTGCGTTTTGGGCTTTTCTCTTCAACCCCTTGCCAAGCTTTTAAAAAAGGCAGGCTTTGAGAAAACGGCCTGCAAAAAATTGTAAAAGATAAAATAGTCAAAAAAGCGCAGAGGCTTCCGATTTTTCCTGCGCTTTTTTCTTTTACCTTGACTTTGAGGAAAAGCAGTGCTATAATTTCTTCGTATCATTGTATCATTGTATCATTGTATCATTTGTATCATTCGTGAAAGGATCAGTATAACATGAAGGACGGATTCATCAAATGTGCGGCAGGCACAGTGGATGTGCGTGTGGCAGATGTGGATTACAACAAGCAACAGATTCTTCTGCGGGTCAAGGAGGCAGCGGATGCCGGGGTACACCTTCTGATTCTTCCGGAGTTGTGTCTTTCCGGCTACACCTGCGGCGACCTGTTCTTTACCGACACCCTCTTAGAAGCCTGCCGGGACGCTCTTTCCGTCATCGCGACGGAAACAAACAGCCTTCCGGTGGTTTTCGCCTTGGGTTGTCCTCTGCGCTTCCAAGGGAAGTTATACAACTGCGCCGTGGTCTTTCACCGGGGAAAAATTCTGGGAGCCGTGCCCAAGACCGCTCTTCCCAACTACAGGGAGTTCTATGAATTGCGGCAGTTTTCCTCCGGAAAGGACCTTGAAAAGGGGATTTATACGATGACCTCCGGAAAGCAGAGCTTTCCCTTCGGCAGAGAATTGCTTTTCCAGAATGAGTGTATGCCCGAATTCACCTTCGGACTGGAGCTTTGCGAGGATCTTTGGATTCCCGAGCCTCCCTCTGGCACTCTCTGCGCCATGGGCGCCACGATCATCGGCAACCTGTCCGCCTCCGATGAGATCATCGGCAAGGAAGAGTACCGGCGCCTGCTGGTTTCTTCTGTCAGCGCCAGGATGCTCTGCGGCTATATCTACGCCAATGCCTCTCCCAGCGAGTCCACCCAAGATATGGTTTTTTCAAAGCATCATATCCTTGCCGAAAACGGCAGTATTCTGAAGGAAAACAGACCCTTTGAAAAAGCCACGCTGACCGTAAGCGAAGTGGATGTGAAGAGGCTCTGCCACGAACGGCACTGTTGCACCACATTCACTACCCTTCCGGCTAAAACCCTTGTGGTCTTTGAGGAAGAGCCTGAAGAAACCCTGCTGACACGGCGCTTCTCCCCCACCCCTTTCGTGCCCTCTGCAGAAGCAGAGATCCGGGAGCGGGCAGAGACCATTCTGAATATCCAGTCCTACGGACTGAAAAAACGCCTGGAGCATACCCGCGCCAAAACCGCCGTTCTCGGTATTTCCGGGGGCTTGGACAGCACTTTGGCTCTGTTGGTCACCGTCAGAGCCTTTGACCTTCTTTGCAAAAGCCGGAAGGAAATACTCTGTGTCACCATGCCCTGCTTCGGCACCACCCACCGCACCAAGAACAATGCGATTCTGCTCTGTAAAGCCCTGGGCGTCACCCTGAAAGAAATCGACATTACCGCCTCTGTCCGCCGGCATTTTGCCGACATTGGGCAGCGGGAAGAGGACCAGGATGTGACCTTTGAAAACGGTCAGGCAAGGGAGCGGACCCAGATACTCATGGACTTGGCCAACAAAACCGGAGGTCTTGTGGTCGGCACCGGGGACCTTTCCGAGTTGGCTTTGGGCTGGGCGACCTACAACGGCGACCATATGTCCATGTATGCCGTCAACGCTTCGGTGCCCAAAACTCTGGTGCGCTATATCATCCGGTACGAAGCATCTTTGAGCGACCAAGCGCTTTCCGCAGTTTTGGACGATATTCTCGACACACCGGTTTCTCCCGAACTTCTTCCCGCCACCGAAAACGGCGAGATTGCCCAGAAAACCGAGGATCTGGTGGGGCCCTACGAATTGCACGACTTTTTCCTTTATCATTTCCTGCGCTACGGAGCCTCTGTGAAAAAGATTTTCCGTCTGGCCCTTCTCTCTTTTGACGGCGTTTATACGAGAGACACGATCCTCAAATGGCTGAAGGTGTTTTTCCGTCGCTTTTTCATCTCCCAGTTCAAGCGCTCCTGCCTGCCGGACGGGCCGAAGGTGGGCTCGCTGACTCTTTCTCCCCGGAGCGACTTCCGGATGCCTTCCGACGCTTCCTTTGCCCTTTGGGTTGACGAAGCGGAGAGTCTGTAAATTTAGAGGGGGATCTATAACCGAAGTCGTTGCAGCCCTTGTATGGGAGCAGAACCGTTTCATGATCTGCCGACGCCTTAAACAAGTAGAAAGGTCTTTTGTGGGAATTTGCGGGCGGAAAGGCGGAAGAAAGTGAAACCAAGGAGGGAGCACTCCGAAGAGAATGCTTTGAAGAGTTGGGTGTTTCTCTGTCTGGCGGCAGTGTTTTTGCCGAGGTTGTCCACCAATATCCTGATGTAACCATCCGCCTGACCCTTTTCAACGCTTCCCTTTCAGAAGGCATCCCCAAATATCTTCTTACAGAACGACCCGACAGAAACGCTTTTTTCGTTTCTCTCTGCATCTTTAGCGGAGAAATAGGCGGCAGTCAATTTGTCTTGCAATCAAATTAACTATAAGCACGAATAACAAAAAATGCCGAGAGTAACCGTTTGGTCGCTCTCGGCGGTTGTTTAATGCGAACAAAAGGAATCGAATATTTCTTTGTTTACCGCAATGCACAATTTATCCTATGACATCTATGGACATATCGGAAGCAAAACACCACGGATTTTTCTTCCGTGGTGTTTTGCCGCAAAGACTGCTTATTCGGTTGTTATAATTCTACCGCTAATTTTGCACGCCCTTGCCGATACTTTTTTTGCTTTTTTCAAATCTGACTTTTGGATTAAGAACGCCGGGAGAGTGCCACGTGATGCCTTTTTCGGCAAGATAATCGGTCTTGAGGCTCCATACGTGATGGCAGGAGCCAAAGCCGTGATACTCACGGTTCTTTTCGATTTTCTCGTCAACCTCGTCAATGACAGCGAGGTATTCTTCGGCCATTTCCACGGGATCGTGACGGAGGTTTCTGCGATGTTTCATCACGGTATCAAAAACATCGTCCACAATGTCCTTTGAAATGAAGACGAGAGCCTGCTTGCGGAGATCCTCGCAATCGTCGTCAACGTAATAATTCCGTGCCTTGAGAGCGTTGTATACCATTCCGTTGCTGTCCTGTATTTCTTTGCCGTACATCGTATAGAGCATGGCGGCAAGCTCGATCGCCCTTTTATAATAGTGCACCGATACCGCGCATCTTCCAAGGCGGTCGTAGGATTCAGCAAGGTAACGCATCATAGTTGCGCTGTCGAACAGCGTTACCTTGTCATAAGCTTCTTCCGACGAAAGCTGTGCCTCCACGATTTCTTCGGTTTCTTTCAGATACGGAACGGCAAGATAGGTCAGCTCGTGCACCACTATGTCTCCGTTTTGTTCGATTAAGTCGAAAAGCTCGTTGAGCCTTTCTTCTCTTTCTTTTGTAAACGGCATATCTCTCACGCTCCTTTGCCTTATAAAACGCAGTTTTACAATCGGCAATTATTTATTCAGCGTAATATCGTTGATGGCGTAAACGTGCGAGCCGTCGTCCTCAAGACTGCAATCAAGCCAGAACATGAGTCGATCGCAGTCCTCGCCAAGCTCGACTGTGAAGGTGGTGGGTTCCATTCCCTTGTAGAGAGTGGTCTCCCAAACGCACTTATCATCCGCACCGATCATAAGCGTAGTTTCATCTTGCGTGATAATACCCGAGCAATCCTCTTGCATTGCGACGGTGAACGTGACGGATGTATATCCGCTGTTTTTAATGTTCGCCATAGCAAATGCAGATTCGTGCGCCTCGCCCGAGTCCGCAAGAGCAAGGACGCAGAGGCCCCAGCCGCCAAGCATCGAGCCAAGCACCGTCGCGCCGGCAACACCTGCCATATCCAGTTCCATATGAATGTTGGTTTTCAGCAGAATTCCCTTGTTATAGGTTTTGTCGCCTACGGTAAAGGTATTTTTGTTCGTTGTGCCGTCGTAATAGCCATCCTGAACCCCGACAGCTCCGCTCTCCTGACCGATATGAGAATTATACACATCGTAGAAGCCGAAGGTGTCAATGAGATCGCAAGTCTTGCCAAAGTCCTCGGGTTGTCTTTCGGGGAACAGATCGGTCTCAACAAATCCGTCGGGATATGCAACGAGATTGGCAATACCGAACGCGGGACGCTCCATCAAGGTGTTGGTCTGCTTGCCCGAAACAAATTCAAGATGCTTACAGCCCGTAACGTCAACGATATATTCCTGCGGAAGCATAGTACATTTCACATCAATGGTTTTGATAAGCTCGCCGTCGGCATATATTTCGATCTGGTCGTTTTCGTAAACATTACTATTGGAAATGTGACCCACCACAAAGGATATAGCTGTATAATTTCCGCCGAGATTGAAGGAGGCGGTGGCAGGCTTCGTCATAAGCATTGTGTTCATCGAATAGAGCATAATGCCCTCGTTGTACTTAACGCCGCCCATGGAGAAGGTCTTGAACTGTGTCGAACCGTCAAACACCGCTTCTCCCTCGACATTACTCAAAACCCCGAAAACACCCAGCTCCGAAATCATCTTTACCGGTTCTTGCGAATACTCACGGGACGAATACGCGATGGTATTCAACGCCTCCCGGGTTGTCGAAACGTAAGCGTCGCCAATACCGTAAATACCGCCCGCCGCGTTTCCGAAGTTTTCGTTCCCTTCCTCGATCAACCATGCGAATTTGAGCTGCCTGCAGCCTGTCACGTCCACAGTGAACTGCTTATAAAGATCGTGCGTGGATATAACCTCCTCAAAAATGATCTTGCCGTCGGCATATACCGTCAGCCAAGCAGATCCCTCATCGTAACTCGTTGTCCTGTCCGCCGCACCGGCAGTAAAGGTGAGATAATTGTATTTTCCTTCAAGATCAAAGAAAACGCATCTCTCCGTTTCGCCCACCAACTCCATGGATATTTGCGTTACAATGGCATCCTCAAATTTTACGGCGTTCATATTGATGTAATTGCGTTCGTCGGATGCATAATTAGGATAGTATTCAACGGAGGAGGTAATAGGGATCAGATAGGGCTTAAGATCGCGGATAAGCTTGACGGGTGTATTTCCCGCAGGCTCGGGAATGTAGCCGGTTTCGTGCGCTTCGCCCTCCCACGCGGTGATCTCCATCATATACATATTGAATCCGGTATCGCCCGTGACAACCTTTACTTCAAAGGTCTGCGCGCCCGACACATCGTATGTATAGCGTTTTGCAACGTCATAGCTTGAAAGGATAAATTCCTCTGTTACCTTGCCGTCTATAATGATTTGAATACCGACCTTCATCTCGCGTGCAGTGCCTACGAGTGTCGGATATGCACCGTCTAAAGCATAGACATAACTATAATAAATCTCCTTACCGTCTTCTATCTTTTCAACTGCCTTTTCAGTTCCGTTTCCGCAAAGCACAAAGCTGAAATTATTGTACTGTCCGTCAAGAGGAAATTCAATATCGGCGTACTCCAAAGGACCGGTATTACTCCAGAATTCTATACCGCCGTGATAATCGTTACCGCCAAGCGTGAATGTCTCGGAATTTTTGTTCTTGTATTTGTATATCTCCATACCACCTTGTTTTGCTACGGGCGTATGCTTATTTACATAGTAATTCTCCAGATACGGGGGATTGAACACGTCCACCGATTCGTCGTTATCACCGCCGTCGAACAAGAATCCGCATCCCGCAAATGTGGACATGAGCATGGCCATACAGAGCAACAACGCTGTTAATTTGATCAGCTTTTTCATCATGTGTATTCCTCCATCAGAATAATTTTTTCAAAATCTTTTTCATCGTCCACGAAGAAAAAATAGAAAAATCCGTCAAGCGTGTCAAGAAAACCCATCTCGTTGTCGAGAGGATCGTACTGCATAAGGAGCTTCGGCGACTCGCCCCCGTAGTTCCAATCGCTCGGTACGCCGAAGAGGCGCGTACAGATTTCGTCCTCGTCTGCCTCGGAAAACTCCATCAGATATGCGTCATGATACTGCTCATACCCTTCGACCGAAGCATTGAAATCGTCGATGGCAAGCTCGGACTCGCCGTCGTGATACCGCACGTCCGCGCCGAGATGATATTTTCCATTCTCGGTGTGCAGAAAAATATAGAGATAACCCGTATGCGGAAGTCTGTTTTCCCTGTCAAGCTCGGCTATGTCGGAAAGCTTGATCTGACAGAAAAATATCTCGTCATCATAGAAATCTCCGTCCCACGCCGGAGGAACGGTGGGTGTTCCGAAGAATTTACTTGCGCCGAGGTCATAGCCCTCGGGAGCTTTTTTTACCGTGATTTTGATTGCTTTTCCCATACGCTTCCCCCGTCAATCGACAAGCTCAATCTCCTTCTTACATACCTTTGCTCATTCTTTTTGTTCCTTTAACCAATCGTAGTAACGGTCAATGGCACATTTGTTTGAGCAGTTTTTCTCCCAAAGGTCGGTTTCAGAGTCCCCTTGTCCCGATGCCAGACGACTTGCCATAGCATCACAATATCCGCTGTGGGTCGCCTCCCAGTACGCATCTGAAAGTGCCTTTAACTTTTCCTCTTTCGTCATTCCGTCGCAAAACAAGTAAGCAAGTTCTTTTTCGTCATCCTCGGGATGATATAAGCACTTGTCATAAAGATCTTTCAGTTCATGTAGCCCCGAAAAGTTATCCTTGCAAAAGGAGAAGTACTCCGGGTTTGACCGATCATAGTCAATGTAAGTCCAAACCGCATCGCAGCACTTTTCCTGTTTTTCTTCCATTGTTTCAGTGCCCTCAAGAAATTCGGCAAATTCCGCCTCAAGCTCCCCTATGCGCTTCCTTCGTTCGTTTGTCATGGCTGATTTATCCTTTTTTAACCTCACTGAAATATCTATCTTTCATATATGGTATAACATATATTTGTTTTCTTTTCAATAGACTTGGCAATATTAATAATAGACTTTCACAAATTTTTGCGACTTTTCAATAAAACGGCGGGAGCAAGCCCCCGCCCTACGTTGTCCAGATATTTTCCCTGCATTTATCGCAAGTTTCGCATTTGTTAAACAAATGTATCGGGCTATGCCCATATCCCTTTCTTATTTCTCCGATAAGGACATCACGCATTCTTCTGTCGGGCTGTTTTTTTGACAGAATTTTCACCGCATTTTTTGAAAATCTTGACAGAGTTTCCGAAAAATGCTATACTGAATCCGGAAACAGAATAAAAATTTCAAAGGTTCTTTTCATCTTCAGCGCAAATGCAAAGCAAGAAGAATTTCCGGTTGCAGACCGTTGAGCGCTTCTCCTTCCCGAACGCCGATGGACCCTTCCATAAAAGCCACAGAACACCGAAATAAAGAACCGATAAAGATCATTCACAAACTGCGAAAGGAATTCCGTAATGCGATCGGCTAAGTATTTTCTCTACAGCAATCTGGATTCTACTCTTTTGTCCGTCATGAGCCATAAAATATCTATACCAAAGCTCAAAAGCTATCTGGATACCGTTGACAGCTTATTTGAAGTTTCCGAGCCGATCTTTCTGAAATTCATTCAGTTTTCAGAAGAACAGGACTCCGACGCACTGGTCGCTCTGGTCGACCAGATTTCTTCTCAATCCATAACGGATCAGGTTTTTTGGGCGTTGCTGATGCATCCGGATCAAACGGTAAAAAACAGGCTGATCTTCTCCCTGTCACACCTGCCTTTATCTGCCTCTCAGCTCTTTATTCTCTGTCAGTACGGTCTGACCTTCGATTGCTTCTATTCTTTGGGGGAACTGTTATACCAGGACAACCGGATCAATTCCATCACCTATGAGCTTTTTCTGCGCTTTTTTAAGAACTCCCGATTTGGCCGGCACTATGAAATGTTCATCCGTTCTTTTCTCAACCGCGATCCCAAAAATCCGAAAGAAAAAATCAACATCCGGATTCTGAACGATGCGTAATGGAGAAATCCTTCTCCGTAGCGCCGGATCTGACCAAAAGGCTTTCACAACCGGTCTCCGTTCTCTCCCTTGCGGCTTTTCTGCGGGGAAGTCCTTTTGGGTTTACCAAAACAGCCGAAAACAGGCAAAAAAGGTCTGCTTTCGGCTGTTTTTATGAATATTTGCATTGCAAAGCGCCTATCGGATCGCTTCCCAAAGCGCCCGGTCTCCAATACCCTTCCGGAATCCTTCCTGCCTGCACCCGGAGTGCCTCCGTCTGAACTGTTGCTTTCAATCAAAAGAACACGCCCCTCGCTCTTTCCTTGATCTCTGCGGAGGCCACAAAGGGAATTCTGGTGGTATAGCCATTCTTTGCCGCAACGATCTTCCTTGTAGGCCAATCAAAAATATCCTTATTCCACTCATTGACCGTGTCGTTATACAGCTCTCTTGCCGCCGTAATTTCTCTCTGCAAATACATATTTTGCTGCATGGCATCGGCAATTTCCTTGTGTGCTTCCAGATTGGGGTAGTTTTCAACCGTCATAACGAGGTTCTGGGACAGCTGGTCGACCTGATTGCTCAAATCGTTCCGCGCCGCATCGGCATCCGCTATGTTTCCGGATCTGTACTGCGCAATTTTTTCAAATGTGCTCTTATCCAGATCAATGGCCTTATCCAGCAGGCGTGCACAGTTCTGCAGAACCATCACTCTCTGCTCCAGATAATTGTCGATCTGCGATGCATTTCTCTGAATCTTCTGCTGAAGCTGGTCAAAGTGCTCCTTGGCGTTGACCTTCATGAGCAAAAATATAAGTCCGGGAAGAATTCCGCACACCCACAGCAGGATCTCAAAAATTTTTGAGCCAACACCCACCTCTGCGGGAATCCTTTTCGCTATCACATTGGTCTCCAGACCTTCTTTCAGAATTTCGGGGTTCAGTTCATCCAATTCGTTTGCCATTTCTGTTCTCTCCTTTAGTTCCGTTTTTCAATTGAATATACACAAATTATCTTTTTTGGCTAAAATAGTCCGGTTTTTGGCCTGCTCCTCCGTTCCCACATAGTGTCTGCTTTCAAATTTCAGCGGTATGTATTCCTTCCACTCCACCGGAACATCGTGCCAGTCACCGTCGCCGCCGTACACGGACACATCGGTAACGCGATTCCGCACACTGTAGGAATATGCCGTGACCTTTATCCGGTCACCGGATTTTCCCGAGCTCACAAAAGAACATTTCAGAATCGCTTTGGTCGCAGTTTGGGGATGTACGACATATTGGTCATCGACTGCATTGGCCAATGCCTCCCACTCCTTGCTGGCATATTTCTGCCGTCGTTTCGGAACGGGACTCAGGGAATGGGCCGGCCGCTCCTGATAAAGGGGGATTGCCCAAACCGGGGCAAAATCGAAATAAACCGCCTTGAAAAACTCCGCATTCTTTCCGATAAAATTCTCTCTGATCTGATCGTAGGAATAGGAAGCATAGTCCTTGGGAAACAGGGTGATAGCCCTGCCCAGACTGTGCTCGGAAATGATACGGTTCGTTCTGTTCAGCTTGCAAAAGTTGAAATCATCTCCGTATCCGACCTGGGACAAGACCAGCTTCACCATGTTGGTCTGAGCCAGAGGGGTAAAGAGGGTTCTGAACTGAACCTCATCTGTTCGGTTTGTGGCATGAAAGAGCACTTCGAACTCCGTATTCGACATACTCACAAAATCTCTGTTTTCCCGAATCGACCGGTCGGTCATCCGCTTCAGCTGTTTCTCACCCCTTTTGACATACCTTTCAATTCCAAACTCACTCATTCTGTCAAGATGGGTTGCTCCTCGGCTGAAGGTTAAATCCGGTCCGCCCTGAGAACAGTAGTGCAAAAGCGTCTGGGTGTGATATTTGGGCTTTGGCTTTTTGAGCGTCGCATGAAGTGTTTCGGTTTCGGTTCTGGTTTGTGTTTCTCCCTCACTATCCGTATACTCTTCGGTCCATGATATGGTTTTGTAACCATGATAAACTTCGGTTCCCATTTCATGAATCTGCCTATTCTCAAACAGGAACGGGTTTTCGTTGTAGTTCCCTGCCAACAGCTCGATGGCGGACTGTTCGTCGTCGCTCTGCCCGCAGAAATCAAAGTTGAGGACCATGTTGGCCTCCTGCTCTGCCGAAAAAGAGGGTTCCAGCGACAGCAGGGGGATCGAATCCTCCAGAAGGCGCAAAGCGTCCTGCTCTGTAAAAAGGGCATTGAGGGGCTCCATCTGCTTACGGGCAAGGGCCAGAAGCTCTGAGGCCTTTTCGTCGGCAAGCTCGATTTCGCTCCTGTATCCTCGAATTTTCGGCGTAATGAGTAGAATAAGCGGTATAAAAACCACCGACAGAACCAGAAATGCCTGAATCGCAAGCTCGGGTGTCCATAGCATAATCGGTATGAAAATCACAAGTATAACCATGATCATCCTTAAAATGCGCATCCAGTACAGTTTATTGCGAAGCGTTCCCAGCTTTTTCGAATGCTCGTCATATTGCCGGACGGTTTTTCGGTTTTCTTCAATATCCACTCCGGATTGCCGGACAAGCTCTTCAAAAAAACGGTTCGTGTTGTCCAGGTGCAGTTTTTTGAATTTTTGCCGGTACTCTTCCAACGGATCGTATATCATCGAATTCATCTCTTCCTCCCCGATCCTATTATACCGAATTTTTCACAAAATGTAAAGAGGTATTTTTACAAAATGTAAAAAGGTAATTTACAATTTTTCTTTGGTGTTGCTCCGGCTTGCATACTTTTTGCGGTGTCAGCCGAAAATATTTTTAAGGTTCCCCCTGTATATTCGTTTATGAACGGCCGTTTCCTCCCGGACAAGCCGACCGGCTGTAGGCTTTCTGCACAGGAGATTTTTCAAAGTCCCCCCTTTCTGTGCTTCATCTGCCATGAAGCCTTGACCCGTTGGGGTCGGAGTCGGCGTTTTGGAGCCTTTTTTTGAAAAAACAATTGGAATATTTTTGGTTTTCCTATTGACATATACCCCCAAGGGGTATATAATGAAAATACCCTACCAGGGTATACAAGGAGGAACTGCAAATGTCTATGAAGGAAGTATGCGGATGCTGTAAAAAAACAACCGCCCGCTCCACAGAAGAGCAAAAAAAACTGATTCACCGTCTGAACCGAATTGAAGGACAGATTTGCGGAATCCGGAAAATGGTGGAAAACAATGCCTATTGCACCGATATTTTAATGCAGTCTGCCGCTGTGAACGCCGCCGTCAATGCTTTTAATAAGGAGCTGTTGGCCAGTCATATCCGGGGCTGTGTATCAAGAGACATCCGGGAAGGTAAAGATGAAGTCATTGACGAGTTGGTGGCGACCCTGCAAAAGCTGATGAAATAACAAGGAGAGTTCAGAAACAGTATGGAACAATATACAGTGACCGGTATGAGTTGTGCCGCTTGCGCCGCCCGGGTAGAGAAGGCGGTGTCGGGTGTAGAAGGTGTAACCTCCTGTTCCGTGAGCCTGCTGACCAATTCTATGGGCGTGGAGGGAACGGCGGAGCAAGAGAAGATTCTGGAGGCCGTCCGGAACGCCGGATACAGAGCGGAACCCAAAAAAAGAAACGATGCTCCGAGCGTTCCCTCGTCCTCCGAAGGTGAGCTTCTGAAGGACAAAGAAACCCCGCTTCTCAAAAAACGACTGATTGCTTCCCTTGGCTTTCTGATCGTTCTGATGTATGTTTCTATGGGGCACATGATGTGGGGCTGGCCTCTGCCGCCCTTCTTCGAGAATAACCATGTGGCTATGGGCCTTTTACAGCTCCTGTTGACGGTTGCGATCATGGTCATCAACCAGAGATTCTTTATCAGCGGCTATAAAGGCCTGTGGCACCGGTCTCCGAACATGGACACTTTGGTGGCCTTGGGCTCTACAGCCGCCTTCGGGTACAGCACCTTCGCTCTCTTTGCCATGACGGATGCGCAGGTCAAGGGCAATTCCGAAGCCGTCATGTCCTATATGCATGAGTTTTACTTTGAATCTGCCGCCATGATCCTTACGCTGATCACACTGGGCAAAATGCTGGAGGCACGCTCAAAGGGAAAGACCACCAACGCACTCAAAGGGCTGATGAAATTGGCGCCCAAAACCGCCACGCTCCTGCGTGACGGCAAAGAGATTACCGTTCCGATTGAACAGGTGGCTAAAGGAGATACCTTCGTGGTACGGCCCGGCGAAAGCATTCCCGTGGACGGCACTGTATTAGAGGGAAACAGCGCCGTAGATGAATCCACTTTGACGGGCGAAAGTATTCCGGCAGATAAAGGGGCAGGCAGTGCTGTTTCCGCAGGAACGCTGAACCAGTCGGGATTTCTGCGCTGTGAAGCCACCAGAGTCGGGGAGGACACCACGCTTTCCCAGATTATTCAGATGGTCAGCGATGCGGCCGCAACAAAAGCGCCGATTGCTAAGGTGGCGGACAAGGTTTCGGGTGTGTTTGTCCCGGCGGTAATTGCCCTTGCGGTGATCACCGTTATCGCCTGGCTGATTGCCGGTCAGTCGGTGGGATTTTCCTTGGCACGGGGAATCTCTGTGTTGGTCATCAGTTGTCCCTGTGCACTTGGTCTGGCTACGCCCGTCGCCATCATGGTGGGAAACGGAATGGGCGCTAAGAACGGAATTCTCTTCAAAACGGCCGTATCTTTGGAAAAGGCAGGAAAGACGCAGATTGTGGCGTTGGATAAGACCGGAACAATCACCAGAGGAGAACCGAGGGTCACCGATCTTCATCCGGTAAACGGTGTCAGCGAACAGGAGCTTTTATCGGTTGCCTACGCTCTGGAGAAAAAAAGCGAGCATCCATTGGCACGGGCAATTCATCAAAAGGCCGAAGAGGAAGGATTGAAGGTCGAGGAGGTGGAGCAGTTCCGGGCTCTGCCGGGCAACGGACTGACCGCATTGCTTGGAAACACCATCCTGCTTGGGGGAAGCTATAAATTTATCAGCGAACAAATTCCCATATCTGCTGAAATGAAAGAAAAATCCGAACGCCTTTCGGAAGAAGGAAAAACACCCCTCTTCTTTGCCCGTTCGGGGACCCTTTGCGGCATTATTGCCGTTGCCGATACGCTCAAGGAGGACAGTCCCGGAGCCATAAAAGAACTGCGGAACATGGGTATTCATGTGGTGATGCTGACCGGCGACAACGAGCGCACGGCGAAAGCCATCGGGAAAAAGGCAGGCGTAGACGAAGTGATTGCCGGTGTGCTCCCCGACGGCAAGGAGCAGGTGATCCGTGATCTACAGCAAAAGGGACAGGTAATGATGGTCGGTGACGGCATCAATGACGCTCCGGCCCTTACCCATGCAGATATCGGCATGGCCATCGGTGCAGGCGCAGATGTGGCCATTGATGCGGCGGATGTGGTCCTGATGAAAAGCCGTCTTTTGGATGTTCCTGCGTCCATCCGCTTAAGCCGCGCCACCCTGCGCAACATTCACGAAAATCTGTTCTGGGCCTTTATCTACAACATTATCGGCATTCCCTTAGCCGCCGGCGTATTCATCCATCTACTTGGCTGGCAGCTGAACCCCATGTTTGCCGCCGCAGCCATGAGCTTGTCCAGCTTTTGCGTCGTAACCAATGCCCTGCGCCTGAATTTCTTCCGGATGTACGATTCCAAACGGGATCATAAAATCAAGAATAAATTAAAAACCACAGCCGAAAAGGAGACAACAACAATGAAAAAAACTCTGAAAATTGAAGGAATGATGTGCGTACACTGTGAGATGCACACCAAAAACGCTCTGGAAGCGCTGGAGGGCGTGGCCAAAGCAGAGGTCAGCCACAAGACTGGAACAGCCGTTGTCACGCTGGAAAAAGAGATTTCCGACGATGTTTTGAAGAAGGCAGTTGCCGAACAGGGCTATCAGGTCAAGGAAATTCGGTGATCCGAACAGTAGGCAAACAGGAACCGTAAATCATCAGCTCCCCTCAATATAAGGGGCTGTAAAGAACCTGCTTGCTTTACAGTGCATCAAAAATGCCGGATAGGATTCCGGCATTTTTGATGCACTCTTGTTTTGTCCTTCGTTTTGTAAAAATTTTGTGGATCTTACGGCAGTCATCGGGGGGTTCCAAAACTCGGTCAGAGTTTTGGAACCCCCTTGATTCAGAATTTATTCGGCACTGCTTGACAGAATATCCAGCAATGCGGTCACATCGGAAATGTTTACGGTTTCGTCTCCGTCAACATCCAGGCCGTCCTCTCCGCAAGCCGGAACATTCGCATTGTCTGCCAGGTAGTCCAGCAATGCGGCCACATCGGAAATGCTCACAATGCCGTCGCCGTCCACATCGCCCTTGAGAGAAGTCTCATTCAAGTCGGCAAACACATTGATCTCGTAAACGGTAAAGTATCCGTACTGATAGGAGGTACCAACCACCTTCACATACCGGTAGGAACCGCTCACTTCAATGGCATATCCGTCATCCTTGTTATACACCGCAGAATCCACCGTGTTGCTTCCCAGCTTGGTCCAGGTCTCGCCGTCTGTCGAACCGTAGATGTCGAAACCGTAGTTGAAATTATAGAGATACACATTGACTCTCTTGAGGTCATAATTCTGCTGAAGATCGATCACGGCGTAGCAGTTCTCACCCTCTGCGATCAGCGTATAATTCGAATCGGTCACGCCGTTGATCAAATCGGTGTTGGTACTGCCGTTACCCAGCGTCACAGTTGCTCCCTGCTCGCTTGTAGAAACCTCGGTCAGACCGTCGGTCATGGGGATCGGTTCGGTCTTTTCATAACCGCAGGCACTGCAGGTATAGGTCATAACGCCTTCCGAGGTTCCGGTAGCCGGAGTGGTCACAACACCGCTATCAAAGGTATGCGCAACCTTTGCGGTGCTTTTGCCGCACTCGGTGCAGACCTTCCAGTGGTTGTCGGCATTGGTCTGCCAATCGCCGTAGGTGTG
>ERZ857757.1226-NODE-1226-length-21174-cov-6.603059_pt1 | contig 21174 bp, 17 predicted proteins | sample MGYA00519764_ERZ857757 | MGnify/ENA primary metagenome ERZ857757 (study PRJEB31778, sample SAMEA3449359) | human gut metagenome | biome: human gut; feature: human-associated habitat; material: faeces | place: United Kingdom | collected 2010/2012 ... | reverse complement strand
TGGTTATAAGCGAAAAAGAGTGAATAGTCGTTATGGTTCTATGGAGATTGAAGTTCCACAAGACAGAAAATCAACTTTTGAACCTCAAGTAGTAAAGAAACGTCAGAAAGACATTTCAGATATCGATCAGAAGATTATTTCTATGTATGCAAAAGGTATGACAACCCGGCAGATTTCAGAAACAATCGAAGATATTTATGGTTTTGAAACATCCGAAGGTTTTATATCAGATGTTACAGACAAGATTCTCCCACAAATTGAAGACTGGCAGAATCGGCCATTAGATGAAGTTTATCCAATCCTGTATATTGATGCGATTCACTATTCCGTCCGTGATAATGGAGTGATCCGGAAGCTTGCTGCGTATGTCATTCTTGGGATTAATGCGGAAGGTAAGAAAGAAGTGCTTACTATCAGTATTGGAGAAAATGAAAGTTCCAAGTATTGGCTCTCCGTCTTAAACGAATTAAAAAATCGTGGTGTAAAAGATATCCTGATCATTTGTGCAGATGGACTCACAGGTATCAAAGAAGCGATTGCGGCAGCATTTCCTAAGACAGAATATCAAAGATGTATCGTTCATCAAGTGCGAAATACCTTGAAATATGTTCCAGATAAAGACAGAAAAGCATTTGCCACAGATTTGAAAACGATATATCAGGCAGCGGATGAAAAGAAAGCTTTGGCAGCTTTGGATCGGGTAATGGAAAAATGGACTGCAAAATATCCGAATTCCATGAAACGCTGGAAGGATAACTGGGATGCTATTTCCCCAATCTTCAAGTTTTCAGCAGCGGTTAGAAAGGTCATTTATACAACAAATGCCATTGAATCTCTGAATTCCACTTATCGGAAGCTGAACCGTCAGAGAAGCGTCTTTCCAAGCGATACAGCCCTTTTAAAAGCCCTTTATCTGGCTACCTTTGAAGCTACAAAAAAATGGACTGCAACAATCCGGAACTGGGCTCAGGTTTATGGAGAGTTAAGTATCATGTATGAAGGTCGCTTGCCAGAGTAATAAAAAAAGCAGAAAAACAGGCGGATTACCCGCCTGCTGTTGACATGCAATTTTGTAACTGTTATATATAAAGCAAGGGCGAAAAGCTGATTTTGTTTAAGCCTATCGCCCATTCTTATCATAGAAGATCATATTCGGGCATAGCCCTAATATTACTAGCCACGCACAAGTGCGTCTTTTATTGGCCTGCCAGCCACGCGCAGGATTACTTGCTACCCGTAAACGGGTCTCGCGGATCGAATAGACTAATCTGATCCATTTCCTTATCTTGTTTTAGCTGGTTGGCTATGTAACTTTTTATTGCTGCCGTGTTCTTCCCTACTGTATCAACATAGTATCCCTTACACCAAAATTCGCGGTTTCGGTATGCCAACTTCATGTTTCCGTATTTCTGGAATATCAGCAATGCGCTTTTTCCTTTGAGGTATCCCATGAACCCCGAAACGCTCATTTTGGGCGGGATACTGACCAAAATATGTATATGATCCGGACACACTTCACCTTCGATTATCTCCACGCCTTTCCATTGACATAATTGCCGTAATATTTCTCGTATTTCCAATCGTTTTTCGCAGAAAAACACCTTTCGTCTGTATTTTGGCGCAAACACAATATGGTACTTGCAATTCCAGCTCGTGTGTGCTAAACTATTATTGTCTGTGGTCACCTTTTTCATAGATAAATCCTCCAAATATGTTTTTCTGTTCGACTGGCAGGTCAAACTTATTATAACATATTTGGAGAATTTTTTTCATCGGTTAACCTCTTTTGAACCACGCCACTATGGCGTGGTTTTCGATTACAAGAATACGGCGCAGCCATAATCGGCTACACCGTATCCAACATCCCCCGACTGTCCTTTGCCGCCTGTGGCAAAGCATTCGGAATTTTTGGTGGAGATGGTGGGGTTCGAACCCATGACCTCTGCGTTGCGAACGCAGCGCTCTCCCAGCTGAGCTACACCCCCGAACCGGGAGCATTATAGCATACTTTTCGGTTAAAAGCAAGTACCTGTCTGAAAAAATGTGACTTTTCCGAAAAAGAATCCCCAAAGCGGGAAATATTCCGGGAAAGCCCTGAATAGAGAAGAGGCACCGAAAACCTTTCCGAAAATTCTCCTTCAGAAAAACACTTCAGTATTCAAAGGGATACAGCAGAACATCCGTGCTCTTCCAGGGCAAATGGTGCTCCTCACACCATCTGACCGCATCTCTTTTCAGGCGTCTGTTTCTGTAAAGGATCCATTTTTTATAAAGCGAACAGCGGTAGAGAAAAATATTGAAGGCTTTATCAAAATCCTCGTATTCCTCAAAGATCGGCTCATACTCCTTTGGAGACTGAGACCTTAAAAAATCCTTGACCACAGCCCGCATATTTGTACGGAACAAGGGAATATAGCCATTTTCCGGGGTTCGTTCCTCTTTGCCCACGCCCCTGTTCCGCAAAGTTTCTCCGTCGTAGCACCGATAATCAAAAACACAGAACCAGCAGGTTGGTTCTGCATATTCGCCGAAAGAGCCGCCTAACGGCGCAATTTCTTCAATGGAAACAACCATGTCAGCCTCTCTTCCTTCTTTCCGAATTCCGTCTCCGCACCCGCTCCCCTCTCGCCTGCCGAAGGCGGTTGCTCCGTCGTCCGCCCCTGTTTGGGGAAAATGCAGAAAAAACTCAAAAAATCTAAAGCGGAATTGTGAATTTTCCCATTTATCAAGGCTACTTTAGCACAGAATTCAGCATTTGTCAAGATTCGATTTTGAAACGCCTGCACGGATTTTCCGAAAAATTCATAACGCAGGATCCACCGTTTCCCGCAAATACGGAAGAGGAACCGAGCCTTCTTGCCCGGTTTCCCGCAACATTTCACCCGTAAAAGCCTTTTTATCGGATGATCGCCCTTCTGAATACAAAAGAACCCTTGGGAAAAGCGCAGTTACCATAGGAATTTTTCAGACAGCATAAATAAGGAATGTTAAAAACATCAAATTATTTAACATCCCCTTTTCCTTTTTTCGCTGCAAAGACACACTATACACTATACTTTTTGAAGACATTTTTTCCAAACAGCATGCCAACCCGACAAATTGGGTTTTACATTTTTTATATTCAAACAATCTATACAACTTTTCTGAAAAGCTTCCCGCATACAGTTTCCCGAAAATATACTTATCCACACCGCTCAACTCGTCTATGTATTTTTGCGGTGTCATCCTGAATTCTATTCACACCATTCATAGACTCACCTACAGCTTCTTATTTATCGGCAGATTTTACATAAGAAATATTCCAACATTACTTATTATATCAAAAAAGCATTGTACTGCAGGCTGTTATATTCGGGTATAAGAAAACTCGACTATAAAAGCCGAGTTTTCCAAATTACTTGATTGAAATTCCTATGGGAATAGCGCTCAGCACAAGGGTTCTCTGGATTGTCGACTATTTCCTCTTTGGGAAAGGGCCGAAAGAAAAGCGCTTACAGCCGATCGGCAATTTCGTAAATCAGCCGCTCGGTTTTTTCCCAACCAAGGCAGGGATCGGTGATGGACTGTCCGTAAACGCCGCCGTCCGGTTTCTGTGCGCCGTCCACCAGATAGCTTTCAATCATCAGGCCCTTGCACAGCCGCCGGATGTCGGCTTTTTCCCTTCTGGAGCGCAAAACCTCGTGGGCAATGCGGATCTGTTCCTCGTATTTTTTGCCGGAATTGGCATGGTTCGTATCCACGATCACTGCCGGATTGGACAGACCGGATGCGGCATACAGCTCATTTACCCGCAACAGATCCTCATAATGGTAGTTGGAAACCGTTTTTCCGTCGGTGCTCTGATAACCCCGGAGAATGGCATGGGTCAGAAGATTTCCGCAGCTCTCCACTTCCCAGCCTCTATAGATGAATGTATGGGGATGCTGTCCCGCCTTGATCGCATTCATCATCACGCTCAGATCTCCTCCTGTCGGATTCTTCATGCCAACGGGAATGTCCAAACCGCTGGCGGTCAGCCGGTGCTGTTGGTTTTCCACGCTCCGGGCGCCCACCGCCACATAGGAAAGCAAATCCGACAGATACCGGTGATTGTCCGGATAGAGCATCTCATCCGCACAGGAAAAGCCGTAGTCCTTCAATGCGCTCATGTGCAGCTTCCGAATCTCCACAATACCCTTTAACATATCCGGATGCCCGTTGGGATCGGGCTGGTGGAGCATTCCCTTGTACCCGTCCCCCGTGGTGCGGGGCTTATTGGTATAGATGCGCGGAATAAAGAGAATCTTGTCCTCCACCTTTTCGGCAACCTTCTTCAGCCGTCCGATATACTCCAGAACCGACTCGCTCTTGTCGGCCGAGCAGGGCCCGATAATCAGCAAAAAACGGTCGTCTTTCCCGCAAAAAATATTCTTTATGATCTCATCCCGCTGCTGTTTCTGCGCCATCATGGCAGGAGTTACCGGATATTCCGCCTTCACATCCTGAGGAATGGGCAGTTTTCTGTAGAATTTCATATTCATAGTGCTCTCCCGAACCTTTCCTTTCGCCGTCTTACCGGCATATACAATTTATTTTTCTTTCTTTATCTCTTCCGACCAAAGCACGGTCTGATCAGAGGGTTTGTCAAATTTTTCTCTGCGGTCCTTGGACAATCTCATCATTTCCCGCATTTTTTCCCGATCTCCGGCGGCCAAAGTCTGGCGCAGCTTGGCAAATTCCCAGGAAAACCGGTCCATTTCGGTTAAGAGCGCCTGCTTGTTCCACAGGAATAGCTCACTCCACATCTCGTCGTTGATCTTGGCGATTCTTGTCAGATCCCGGAAGGAGTCTCCGGTATAGGTTTCCAGCCCCGGAGTGTCGCAGGCGCACATCAGAGCCACTGCAATGCAGTGAGTCAACTGAGATAAAAGCGCCACCATCCGATCGTGGGAATCCACATCCAGACGGCTGATTCGATAAAAGCCCAGGGCTTCTCCCAGTTTTTCGCAGATTTCAATGCCCTTTTCGGTGTTCCGGGCCGTGGGCACCACAATGTAGTTCGCACCTCTGAACACACTGTCGTCGCTGTAAACCACACCGCTGCGCTCTCTTCCGGCCATCGGGTGGGCGGCAATGAACTCCACTCCGGCAGGCATTTTTTCCTGCACCTTTTCCACCACACTGCCTTTCACGCCGGTGACATCGGTGACCACCGTCCCCTCTTTTAAAAGCGCCGCATAGCGATCCACCCATTCGATCACCGTATGAGGGTAAAGCGCCAGCACCACCAGATCCGCCCATTCCAACAATTCCTTTTTGGGTTCGGTACTGCCGCTTTCAAGAAATCCTCCCCCAACGGCAAAGTCAATATCCTCCTGCTCCCTGCTGACCGCACGAACCGCATAGCCGCCCTTGCTCAGCGCTTTGGCATAGCTTCCGCCCATCAAGCCCAAACCGACGATCAGTATTTTCGTATTCTTCTCAAACTTTTCCATATTTCCGCTCTCTTTTCACTCTTCAACCAAAGTCAGTTTTCCGCCCAACTGGGTGAGCAGCCTGAAAAATTCCGGCATACTTTTGTTTACCGCCTGAGCGTTTTGAATAGTCCCGCCGGTAACCGTGGAAAGAACCGCCAACGCCATGGCGATCCGATGGTCATTGTGAGAATCGAAAGGCCGATCCGGCGCCTTCACCTGTCCTCCGGGCACATAAATCTCATTCTCGCCCACCTGAACCTTCACGCCGCACTTGGAAAGTTCCTCTGCCATGGCGACTCCCCGGTCGCTTTCCTTGATTTTCAGCCGGGCGGTGTCCCGGAAATGGGCTCCCTGTAAAAGAGCCGCCGTCGCCATGAGAATAGGCCCCAGATCCGGGCAATCCTTCAGGGAAACGGTAGGGCACCCCTTGGCCATGCGCTCCATGATCTCCTTCCAGACCCGGTCGCCCTGCAGGCTTTCCTTCTCCAGGCCCAGCAAAACCGCCTGACCCCCCAGCGCATTGAGCGCACCGAAAAAGGCGGCTCCCGACTGATCTCCCGGAACGGTGCAGATGCCGGGACTTGCCCCCTTCTGTCTGCCCGGGATTTCAAAAACTCCCTTCTCCGGCACCTGGACTCTGTAGGAAAAGGTCCGCAGAGCCTCCAGGGTCAAGTCCACATAGGAAGCACTCTCAAACTCCCCCTGCAGGACGATTCTGCTGTCTTCCCGAACCTTGGGAAGTGCCAAGAGCAGCCCGGTCACAAACTGACTGCTCACATTTCCCGGAAAGGAGAATTCTCCGCCGGAAAGCGCCCCCTCCAAGGTCAGCCGTTCTTCCTCTTTTTCCCAACAAATCTTTTGTGCCAAACAAATATCTTCGTATATCCCCAAAGGCCGCTGTAAAAGCCGTTTGGAGCCGGTGAACACCGTCCTTCCCCCCGAAATCTGCGCCACCGGAAGCAAAAAACGGAGCGTGCTTCCGCTTTCCCTGCAGGGAAGAACCCTTTCTTCCGCCCTTTTCAAGGATTCTTGGCCTTTTACCACCGCCGTCCGGTCCTGCCACTGAATCCGGGCGCCCAGCGCCTGCAAGCAGTCGCAGGTAGCTCCGATGTCCTCGTTCAGGGGAAGATTTTCAATTCTTGTCTCGCCTTCGGTCTGCGCCGCCAGAATCAGGAGCCGATGGCCGATGCTTTTGGAAGGCGGCACCACAATGCTTCCTTGGATCCTGCTTTTTTCTATTACTGCCTTCATCTCACTGTTCCCTTTCCTCAAGGGCTTTCAGAATTCTTTTCACCGTTTGCTCCGGCGTTTCTCCCACAGGGATTCTGAGGTCCGCCGCCCCCTCATACAGAGGCTTCCGCTCCCGATACATCTTTTCCAACGCCTCCGGGTTTTTGGAAAGGGGGCGGTCAGAGGTGCAGAGCAGTTTCTCCAGCGGCCGCTCCAGATAAATCAGCAGGCCGTTTCGCTTTAAGCACTTTCTGTTCTCTTCCCTTAAGATCGCTCCCCCGCCGGTGGCAATGACCCGTCCCCCGGAATCGGAAAGCTCTTTCAGAATCCTGCTTTCCTCCTGCCGGAAGGCGCTCTCCCCTTCGGTTCTGAAAAAATCGGCAATATGTCGGCCCTGTCGCTCTTCAAAACTCCTGTCGCTGTCGGCAAATTCCCTTCCGGTGGCTTCGGAGAGAAGTCTGCCCACCGTGGTTTTTCCGCAGGCAGGCATTCCCACAAGCACCAGATTCTCTTTTCTCTCCAAAACCGTCCGGTAAATCCTCTCAGTCTTTTCCAAAAAAGAGGGATCATCAAAAAACAGCTCCGCCGCTTTGGCCGCCTGGGCTACCAGCATATACAGTCCTCCTGCCGCAGGCACCCCGATTTTTTGCGCCTTACACACAAAATCGGTGCGCAGGGGATGGTAGATCACATCCAACACACCTGCAAGGTTGGGAAATTGCTCCGGGTCCGCCGCCATACCCTCTTCCTTTGGGAACATCCCCACCGGAGTGGTGTTCAGAAGGATTTCCGGGGCTTCCCGACGGGCGTAAAGCTCTTCGTAAGAAATTTCCCCTTCTCCGTGAGGGGTTCTGGACACCTTGCAGATTTCCCTGGCTCCCCCGTCTTTGGCAACGGCAAAGGCGGTTTTGGAAGTGCCGCCGGTGCCTAAAATATATACCCTGCGTCCCTCTAAGGAGATTTTTTCCCGCTCCAGCAGACTTTTCATGCCGTAAAAATCGGTATTGCTCCCCACCAACCGTCCGTTTTTACAGACAACGGTATTCACGGCACCGATCGCCCTTGCGGCAGGCTCCACTTCATCCAGATAGGGAATCACCGCTTCCTTATAGGGAATGGTCACATTGATGCCTGCAAATTCACGCTTTTTCAGAAATTCTTCCAGTTCTTCAGGCTTCAGTTCCTTCGGACAGTACTCATAATCGCCCAACAATCCGTGTATCTCTTTGGAAAAACTATGTCCCAGCTTTTCGCCGATCAATCCATAACGCATATTCTCTCCTTTAAGGCATGAGCCAGTCGGTGCCGAACCGCAGGGACAGCAGATCCGCCAGGGTCAGCGCCGTGATGGCATCCACCACAGCTCTGGCCCTGTGGGCAACGCAGGGATCGTGCCGTCCGCCGATCATCAGAGACACATTTTCCCCCTTCACAAAATCCACCGTTTCCTGTTCCTTGGGAATGGAGGGCGTCGGTTTCACGGCACAGCGGAAAATCAGAGGCATTCCGTTGGTAATTCCGCCGGAAATTCCGCCCATACAGTTGGTGACGGTCACAATTTTTCCTTTTTCATCGATCCGATAGGGATCGTTGCTTTCACTTCCCCGCAGGTTCGCCAACCGGAAGCCCTCTCCGAATTCCACGCCCTTCACCGCCGGAATGGCGAAAAGGCCTTGAGAAAGCAGTCCTTCCACGGTATCAAAGAAGGGTTCGCCCACTCCTGCCGGCATCCCGATCACCAGAGTTTCCAGAATTCCGCCCACGCTGTCTCCCTCTTTTTTTGCTTGCAGGATGGCATTCTTCATTTTTTCTCCGGCTTCCTCCGAAAGAACCGGGAAGCTCTCCCAGCTCAAAAGCGTCAGGTCGCTTTCGGCATCCTCAAAATCCCGGTCGGCAATCCCGGCACAGACCTTCAGGTGGGTTCCAAGCTGCACACCCTTTCCCTGCAGAGCATCTTCCGCAATCGCCCCCGCCGCCACCAGTGCCGCAGTGATCCGGCCGCTGAAATGTCCTCCGCCCCGCCGGTCCTCAAAGCCGTGGTATTTACAGAAGGCCGGGTAGTCGCTGTGCCCCGGACGGGCTTTCCCATCCAAAGCGGCATAGTCTGAAGAATGGGTATCCCCATTGGGAATCCGGATGCATAGGGGCGTGCCGGTGGTGTATCCCCTGTACACCCCGCTTTCAATCACGAATGGGTCCTGTTCCTTTCTGGCTGTGGAAAAGGCTCCTTCGGGGCGCCGCTGTGCCAGTTTATCTCTGATATGTTCTTCATTCACCGGGATGCCGGGGGCCAAACCGTCTAAAACCGCCCCGATAGAACTGCCGTGGCTTTCGCCGAACAGGGTCACGGTCAACACTTTTCCGTATACATTCTTCATTGGTAAGCAAGCACCTCCCCGCTTTTTTCGGTAATCTCCGCAACGCTCATCTTTTCAAAAACGAATCGGCCGATCTCCGGCACCAGAACCACTGCGATTCTTTCACTTTCCGCCTTCTTGTCGTGGACAAGAGCCGCCGAAAGAGCCTCTTTCCCACACCGGCAAGCCGTGGGCAGATCGTAACGGTGCAACAATCGGGCAATCCGATCCCGCACGCTTCCCTCGGTCAGAGCTAACATCCCGATCCCCACGCACTCCCCGTGCAAAAGAGGATACGGCTCCTTACTGCTGATGCTTTCCACGGCGTGACCCACCGTATGTCCGAAATTCAGCACCTTGCGCAGGCCTTTTTCCTTTTCGTCCTCCTGCACCACCTGCATCTTCACCTTCAGCGCCCTGCCGATCACCTCTTCCACAGGCATCCCGACGCTCCGGTCCTCCAGCCGTTCAAAGGCCTCTTTATCGGAGGTGGCAAACATTTTTATAGCCTCCGCCATGCCGCAGGCAAACTGCCTGCGATCTAAGGTCTCCAGCGTATCCGGATCGATCAGCACCTTTTTCGGTTGGTAGAATGCGCCCACCAGATTCTTATAGCCCTCAAAATCAATGGCAACCTTTCCGCCCACCGAGGAATCGATCTGGGAGAGCAGCGTTGTCGGCAGATTATAAAAGTCCACGCCCCGCATATAGGTGGCCGCCACGAATCCGGCCAAGTCCCCGATCACGCCTCCGCCCACGGCAACCACGCAATCCCCCCGGTCAAAGCGGGCTTCTGCCATGACCTTCAGAATTTCCAGATATTTTTCGGGGCACTTGTTGGCTTCTCCCGGTGCAAGACAAACCGCCTGCGCCTCCTTGCATTGGCTTTTCACCGTTTGTACATGCCGGGCGGGAACGCCGCTGTCTGTCAGCAGAAGGACCCTCCGGTTCAGATTCAACAGCGCACCCGCTCTTTTCAGAGCGCCCCGCTCCACCACCACATCGTAACTGTCCCTTCCCAGCTCCATATGCAACACCGACATTTCGCTCATTCCTTTCCCTCAGGCTCTTCCCGAAGAACCCGTTCTCTTCCGAAACTGCCCATCAGCCGGACACTGCTGCACACCGACTTCAACTCCTCCAGCATCTGCCTTCCGGCCTCGCTCCCTAAGTTTCCATCGCCCTCGACATAGAAATAATACGCCCAGTTTTCCTCCCCTGTCGGATGGCTCTTCAGGCACCGCAGGTTAAAGCCTCTGCGCCCGATGATGGCGATGGCCTCGCCCAGGGCCCCCGGTTCGTTCTTACTGCTGAACATCAGCACAAACTGCTCGTCTTCCTTTTTCACCAGGACCGGAGCCGCCGTGAACACCGCAAAACGGGTGGTGTTGGTCTTGCTCTCGTTGATTTCCTCCTCCAGAACCTCCAGCCCGTAAAAGGAAGCCGCCTCCTTGGCCGCCACCACTGCAATCTCCTTTCTGCCCATCTTTGAGATCTCCTTGGCCGCCACCGCCGTGTTCGCCGCCTGACGCAGCTCCCACCCGTGCCGCCGCAGATACGGCATACTCTGAGACAATGCCTGAGGATGGCTTTCCACCACCCGGATATCCTCCATTCTGGTTCCCGGCACACCGAGAAGGCTTTGAGATAAGGGCATTTCATAAATGCCCGCAATGGACAAGCTGCCCCTGTAGGATAAGTCCATCACCTGTCCCACATCTCCCGCAAAGCTGTTTTCAATGGGCAAAACCGCCGCATTGGCCTGTCCCTGTTCCACCATCCGGTAGGCTGATTCAAAGTCGGGACAGGAAACCTTCTCTGCCGTGGGGAAGATCCTTCCGGAAGCGATGTACGCAAACGCCCCCGGCACCCCACTGTAGGTCACCGTCATTTTTCTTAAAAGCAGTCCCTGGTATTTTTTGGACTCCCCGATCATGCATTCCAAAAGCGACTGAAAATACGGACGGTAAAGGGGATTTACCCATTCCAATTCCTGTTGAATCATGGCTTTTTCCCGGTTCTTGTCTTCCACCGGCAGTCCCTTTTCCCTTTTGTAGGCGGCAATGGCTTCCGCCGCCTTCATCCGCTCCTCAAAAAGCTGTGCAATCTCCCGATCCACCCGATCGATTTGTCCCCTGGCTTCCTTCAGATCCATTTTTCTTTTCCTTCCGTTTCCTGCAAATGACCACAAAAAATCCGCAATCGGTAGTTCTTTGAAGAACGCCTCCTGCGGACTTTCCTATTCAATATTCACCCTCCGGTTGACCCGAGGCACCGTGAAAAGCCATCAGATCAGCCCAACTGAACACCGACAGAAAGACCGCTTTGATGGTAATAATAAAATCGATTCAACACAACCGTCATCATCGCTTTCTGCCTTGTCCTTTCTTACTTCTACGGAATCATTTTATGACTTTTCCGGCAATTTGTCAAGTGCTTTTTCAAAAAAAGCCGATATTGTGGATTTTACACGGAACAATTCCGCTTTTTTCTTCTGTTTTTCGTCAAAAAGAGCAGGTCATCCCTTACGCTGCGAAACATTTAACTGCCTGCCGTCACACACAAGGATAACCTCCCCGTTTCTCGTCAGGTAACATCCCTCCCCCAAGGCCAACAGAACCTGGGAGGCTTCCGGCTCCTCTTCCGAAGAGGTAATCACCGAAACCGCAGGGGAAAGCCGCTGTATCAGCCTTATAAGCTGTTTGGACGCTTCCCCGTGATGGGGTACCTTGAAAAAATCCACAGGCCCCTCAAGACCGCCTTCCTCTTCCATATCCTCAATCCGGTCCTTTTCAATATCCCCGGCAAAGAGAAATACCTTTTCGCCGTAGGAAAAGCGTAAGACCAAAGAGGAATTGTTGCTGTCGCTCTTTTCATAAACCTTGGTTGCAGGGAAGATTTCCAACTGCACATCCCCTAAGGTCAGACTCCGGTTCTCCGTAACCTTCTCGGCTGTCAGACCCAGCTTTGCAAGGGAAGTGCTGTATTTTCGGTATTCCCCCGAATCCTTGGCGCGGTCGGGCTGAAGAATTCTTTCCACCGTATAATTCTCCAGGATTTTGCTTGCCGAGCCGATATGATCCTCGTCAAAATGCGTGAGAAGAAGCAGATCGATCCTCCGGACATTCTCTCTCTGCAAAAGAGCGGCAATCGTCTCATAGGAATCCTTGGTCCCGGTGTCCACGAGGATCGCCTTTTCCGCAAACCGAATCAGGGCCACATCCGCTTTTCCAACCGAGGGAAAAACGATTTTCAGTTCCTCCCCCGCAGGAGAACCGGCAGCGCTTTCTCCGGAAACCTCCGGAGAACGGCAGGCGCAGAACATCGGCAACAGCACCCACAAACACAGCACCAAACAAATAAAACGGTATTTCAAAGTATCCCCCATCCGAAAAGAAAGCTCTCCCCCGAAAAACGATCCGACCGCCAAAGGGCTTCCCCGCCGTTTTTCCGGAGCTTCATTTCTTTATGACACTGCTGACCAGGGTCAGAATTCCGTTTATAATCAGAATCACGCCCAGAACAAGGAACAACACATCCAGCCAGTTGCTGAAGATCACGAGTATACCTACAACCATCGTGATTACTGCCGAAAGAACCCCCAGAACCGTTTTGAATTTCAGAGAATTCAGCAGATCCATCAGACCCTTGAGAATGATCATCACACCAAATGTAATCAACGCCGCCTTGATAAAAAGCCAGCCGCCTAAGATCACCAAAAGCCCTATGGCGATATTCAGAATGCCCGCAATGTTGTTCTTGTTTATGAGGATGTTGATGACCCCCATCACAATGAGCAGTGCCCCGATCAAAGACATCACAATATTCAGCATCCCGCTCCGCAGCGTGCAGAAAAGAATTCCGATCACCACATACATTACCGCTGAAATCATGGAATTCAACGAACCGGGAAATCTGTTATCCTGTTTCATAAAAAACTTCCTTTTTTCCGTTTGCCGATAAACCGACTGTTTTTATTTTAACAACCTCTTCCCTAACATTCAACAAAAAATTATGTTCCTTCTATTAAATTTGTTCTGTCCGTAACACAAGTATGCTCCGGAAACGCCGTATTTTTCAGCACTTTCTGTGAAGAACAAGCCCTTATTTGGGCGCTTTTTTCCGGCAATCCATACAAAAGCAGCTTTTCTTCCGATTTAATTTTTATAAATAATATAAAAACAGGCATTATTTCATAAAAAATTCACGCACAAAAACCGACCTTTTTTTTGCAAATCTTCTTGATTTTTTTCTTTTCGGTGTTATAATGACGGTGGTTGCAAGCAGGAAACCATCGCTTTTCCGGCAGGGTTTCCGTCCGTTCTTACCGTCTTTTTTCGCCTCTCTTTTTGAAGAGGCGAGCGGGAGGTTCTCATGAAAAAAGACTACCACTTTGATCCGGCCAAGCCTTGGCTTTTTCCGGCAGAATATGTATCGGTTCTGTCTGCGCACCAGATGGACCAGCCGTCTCTCTTCATCAGCACCGACCGGAGCGGTGAAGGTCTTTCCTGCAACTGTCTTCTTGCCGCTGACAAGTCGCGCCTGTTGGTGATTTGCGGCGTGATGAGTCTGCGCAAAGAGAGAAAAAATACCGCCAAAAAAGCGATTGTCCGGTATTTTGTTCAAACCGAGTATACAGAGTATTCCTTATCCGAGCTGTCGGATTTTTCACTGCGGGAGCTGGCTTCCTCCTGCCTGTTCACCGCCGAAAAGGACGGTGAGCGTCTGGCCCTGGCCGGACTGAATCTGGGTCTGCACGAGCCAATGCTTCATTTTGTGGACTACATAAAAGAGCTGAAGGAAAAAGGTACCTTTACGCCTGTTTCCGAGGAAGAAGCCAAGGAGCAGGAGCAATACTGCCCCAAATGCGGTCTTCGCTATGCCGATGCAGACAACAAGCTCTGCCTGAACTGCCGGAAAAAAGGCAGTGTGGTTTGGCGCACCGCCTCCCTTTTCAAGGAGTACCGTCTGCGCCTGTTCTTGGTGCTGGTTCTGTTGATTCTGGCAGGAGCGCTTTCGGTTCTGGCGCCGTATTTCTCCACCAAAACGCTTTACGACGATGTGTTGGTCAAAAGCGGAAAATACTATGGAAAGCTGTTGGCCGTCATTCTGATGATCTTAGGCACCCGGCTTCTTTCCATGCTGGTCAGCGCCCTGCAAACCATTCTCACCTCCACTCTCGCCGCAGACATGACCTGCAAATTGCGCCGCGTGATTTTTTCTTCCATCAACCGGCTTTCTTTGGGATTCTTCACCTCCCGGAAGACCGGAGGCCTGATGACGCAGGTCAATTCCGATGCCGGCACGATTTACGGTTTCTTCTGCGACATTCTGCCTGCCTTTGCCGTGAACATCGTGCAGGTTCTTGCGGTGCTGGTGGTCATGTTTCTGCTGAATCCCCTGCTCTGTGTTGCGGCGGTGATTCTGGTTCCCCTCAGCATTGTTGCCATCCGCTTTATTTACAGAAAGCTGGATCTTCTGCACTACCGACGCTTCGGTAAAAGCCGCTCCTTAAACTCTTCCCTTTCGGATATGCTGAGCGGTGCAAGAGTGGTGAAGGCCTTCTCAGGCGAGGAAGACGAAAAGAAGCGCTTTGACAAGAAAAGTCAGGCAGTGGCCAACGCCGACCTGGAGACTTCGGAGTATGAAGCCACGGTATTCCCGGCAGTCGGACTGCTGTTGCACCTGGGAAGCGTCTTTGTCTGGGCCTTGGGCGGCGTGATGATCCTGCTCAACTATCGGTACCCCTCGTTCATCAGCGACGGTGCGGTGCTGACCTACGGTACGCTCGCCACCTTCCTTTCCTATGTTTCGATGATCTATTCACCTCTGTTCTTCTTTGTGAACATGGTTTCCATGACGGCAGACAGCATGAATGCCATGGGCAGGCTGATCGAAATCATGGATGCCAAGCCGGAGGTTGTGGAAAGTGCCAAGCCCCTTTCCCCCGAAACCGTTTCCGGACGGGTGACCTTTGAAGATGTGGGATTCTCCTACACGGTGGGACATCCGGTTTTGAAAAATATATCCTTCGATCTGCCCGCCGGAAAGACCCTGGGCATCGTCGGAAAAACGGGAGCGGGAAAAAGCACCCTCGCCAATCTTCTGATTCGCCTTTACGACCCTTCGGAAGGGCGCATACTGCTGGACGGAGTGGATTTGAAGGACCTGTCTTTCGAATACCTGCGGAACAGCATCTCGATCGTTTCGCAGGATACCTACCTTTTCTCCGGAACGGTTTTGGAAAATGTGCGCTATGCCAACAATAACGCCTCCTTGGAGGAGGTTCTCTATGCCTGCGTGGCTTCGGGCGCCCACGATTTCATCATGAAATTGCCCGACGGTTACGATACGAAAATCGGGCAGGGCAACGCCGATCTGTCCGGCGGTGAACGCCAGCGTCTTTCCATTGCCCGGGCCATTCTGAAAAATCCGAAAATCCTCATTCTGGATGAGGCCACGGCGGCCATGGATACCCGCACCGAGCAGATCATCCAGCGTTCGATCACCGCTCTGTCCAAAGGGCGCACCACCCTGATCATCGCCCACCGGCTCTCCACCCTGCGGGATGCCGATGAACTGATCGTTCTGGATAAAAAAACGGTGGTGGAGCGGGGAACACCCAAAGAACTGCTCCGACAGAAGGGCGAGTATTTCAAGCTATACAAGCTTCAGCTGGAAGCGTTAAGAACCATCGGTATTTCGGAAGAAGACTGAACGGATAGCGGAACAAGGAGGATTACAACCCATGGACTCTGTTTTTGAAATTGCAGGAATCCTGCCTCTGACCCCCGAAAACTCGGAAATTGTGGAAGAAGGGGACTTTCCGGTGCTGTATCTGCTGGACGACAAGGGAAAGAAAGAGCGGTTGGGTCTGATCGAAATCAAGCGCGCTTTCCCCTTTGAACAGGATTGGGAATTCTTGGTGCTCTCCGATGAAGAAGGAAAAGACTGCGGCTTTATCCGGAATCTGAAGGACCGAAGCGCCGCAGAACAGGAATTGATCCGCAAAGAGCTGAACCGTCGGTACTATATGCCGGTCATTGAAGAAATTCTGAAAGTGGTGGATCGGTTCGGTTTCTCCTATTGGACGGTAAAAACCCCCGGCGGACCTCTTGAATTCTCGGTTCGGGACCCTTATAAATCCATTCTGCATTTGGGAAATCGGTTGCTCATCACCGATGCGGACGGCAACCGCTATGAAATTCCCGATGTTACGGCCTTAAAAAAATCAGACCTTCGGAAAATCGAACTGTACCTGTATTGAGGGAAAAAAGAATGTTCCGTAAAAAGAAAAAAATTCCTTGCTCCCCGAATGAGATTCTGGAAGGTTGGGAGCCTGCCTATAAAAACGAGCGGGAAGAAGAACTGTGCCTGCTCTCCTATGACTACCACCCGGAGAAGGACGGCTACAGCAAAACCGAAGGAATCCTTTTTTTCGGGCGGCATCGGATTGATCGGTGGGAAGAGGGAAAACTGCTGGAGCGTCTGCCCTTGGAGGGCGGCGAAAGCCTGTTTTTGCTCCGGGATGGCGCTGCTCTGCGGCTGGTTCTGAAAAAGGGAGAACAACGAATTCTTCTTGCCTGTGCCAGCCAAAAGGAAAAAATGCACTACGGACAGTGTATACAGGCCCTGAACTGCTATTTTGAAAAGGGAGCCTGGGAGCCCAAAAGACCCTTAGACGGCTCTGAACGGGGCGAAGCCTCGGGTGGCGGCAGATTTGGCGGTCGGGGCGGTCCGGGCGGTCCCGGCGGTCCGGGCGGTCCCGGCGGTCGGGGTGGACCCGGCGGTCCGGGAGGAGCCGGCAGGGGACGCTCTTCAAGAAAAATAGGCAAAGCCCAGGTCAAATGGCTGTTCTCCATGCTGAAGCCTCTTTTGCCCCTGCTTTTCCTGTCGCTTCTTTTGTTTATCGCTTTTTCTGCGGTAGGGCTGATCTCGCCGACCATCTCTCAGAAGCTGGTGGATGACTATCTGGGCAACGAACAGAGAAATTCCTCCATGATTCTCCCCTATCTGCTTTTGGTGCTGTCTCTGCTGGCCTGCACGGTGGTGCAGCGTCTGCTTTCGGCGTTGCGCACCCGCCTTACCGCCCGCATCGGCTGTAAGGCCATTCTGAAACTGCGGGAAGAGGTTTTCTCGAAGGTACAGAATCTTTCCCTTGCGGGGATTCAGAAGCACACGGTCGGTGCACTGATGCAACGCATTTCCAGAGATACGACCGTCATCAAAAATTTTCTGGTTTCCGATTTCGGAAACATTGTGGAAAACCTGACCACCTTTTTGGCCGTGGGAATCATCCTGGTCTACAACGATATCAAAAACGGCACCTTTCTCTTCATTCTTGTGGTGATTCCGGCCGTTCCCGGTGCGCTTCTTTTCCGGGCCTTCAACCGGAAGATCCATACGATGTACGGCATCCAATGGCAGGTCACTTCCCGCTCCGACTCGGTTCTGCACGATATTTTTTCGGGAATACGGGTTGTAAAAGCCTTCGGCAAGGAAAAAGACGAGATCGTGCGGTACGACGGCACCATTCAGAAGATGGCGCAGGTGGAAAAACACAATGAAATTTTCTGGGCCATTCTTTCGCCCTTGGTGAACTTTCTGATGTGTTTAGGCGAATTCACCGTCCTGTATTTTGTGGGTCGGGAAATTCTCGGCGGGCAGATGACCATAGGGGAAATGACCAAGCTGACCTCCTACACTGCCATGATCTACGGACCCTTGCGTATGATGACCTTCCTCCCCCGGAAAATCATGCACACGGCCACTTCGGTTTCCAAAATCTACGATGTGATGAACGACGAGGATGTGATGCACCATCCGGAGGATGCCAAAGAACCGGAAATTACCGGAAATGTAACCCTAAAGGATGTGTCCTTCGGGTATGAAGCCGGAAAACCGGTCTTGGAGCACATCAACCTGGAAGTGAAAAAAGGGGAAATGATCGGCTTAGTCGGGCACTCAGGTGCCGGAAAAAGCACGCTCATCAATCTGGTTATGCGGCTTTATGATCCGGACGAAGGGCAGGTGCTCTTGGACGGCACGGACATTCGGGATATTTCGCCCAAGTGCCTGAGAACGAGCATCGGGGCAGTGCTGCAGGAAACCTTCCTCTTTTCGGGCAGTATCCGACAGAACATCGCCTATGCCAAGCCCGATGCCACAGGGGAAGAAATCGTTGCCGCCGCCAAAATGGCAGGCGCCCACGAATTTATCATGCGTATGTCCGACGGTTACGACACCTATGTAGGGGAAAAGGGCTGCACCCTTTCGGGCGGCGAACGGCAGAGGATCGCCATTGCACGGGCTCTGCTCTTAGACCCGAAGATCCTGATTCTGGACGAAGCCACTTCGGCCCTGGATACCGAAACCGAAAAACAGATTCAGGAGATTTTGAGCAAATTGATTGCCGGCAGGACCACCATCGCCATTGCCCACCGCCTTTCCACCCTGCGCAATGCCACCCGCATTGTGGTTTTGGACAGCAAAGGAGTTGCCGAGGAGGGTACCCACGAGGAGCTGATGCGCAACGAACAGGGCATTTACTACGGCCTGGTGATGGCTCAGCGGAAGATGTCCTCAGTGAAAGGGAATGAAAACTGACGGCCTTTGTGATCGTCTCAAAAATCAAAAAAGGTGTTGTATGCTCTGCTTGCAACGCCTTTTTTCTCAGATGCCCTTCTTGCTTTCAAAGCAGAGGAGCCGTGGGCTATGACCTCTTGATGGGTGTGACGCCGACTGCTCCGACCTGCTTGTCCGAAGGAATTTGTTTTTATTTTTTCTGCATTTGTCTGAAAAAGAGCAGAACCGCCGCCGCAAAAACCGCAAGAGCGTATAGAAAAACGATCAGAAAATGGGTCAAAGATCCGGAAAAATCTCCGACAAGCACCATCCGCCCTGCCTGAACGGCATGAAAGAAGGGAAAAACCTTTGCAATCTTTTCAAAAACTCCGCCCACCAAGCTCAGATCGAACCAGGCTCCCGAAAGAAATGCGGTCAGATTGGTCAGCAACGCCCCGCAAAGTCCGCCCACCGGTTTCACTCCGAGCACACTGCCGCAGAGCAAGCCCAGGGCAATGAAAAAGAATGCCGCCGGAAACCCCAGAATCGGCGCATAAATGGTATTCACCGACAGGGGCAAGCCCAGCAGTGCGGCTGTCAGATAACATATTCCCGACTGAACCAGCGCCAGAGGAAGCAGGGGCAGAAGATACCCCAGAATAAAATCCCAGGCACGCATGGGCGTAGTATAAAGTCTCTGTAAAAATGCGCTTTCCCGATCTTTTGCTATGATCGTTGCCGAAAAAAGGGTCAGAAATGAAAACCCGAACACCGCAATCCCCGGAGTCAGATTCTCCGGAGCAAACAGTTCCACCGGTACATTTTTCTGAATCGCCGTCAACAGCAACAAAAGCACCACCGGAAATCCCGCCCCAAACAGCAATGTCAGAGGATCCCGCAACATTTCTTTGAGGGTGCGCACCGCAAAAACCCTTATTCTCATTTTTTCTCCTCCCGAACAACAGCCAGAAAGGCCTCCTCAAATTTTTCTTTTCCGGTTTTCTCCTTCAGTTGGGCGGAGGTTCCCGAAAAAAGCAGTCTGCCCTTCTGCAAAATGCCGACCCGATCGCAAAGCGCCTCGGCTTCTTCCATATAGTGCGTTGTCAGGATCATCGTGACCCTTCCTTTCATCTCCCGAATGGCATCCCAAAGCTCACTTCTCGCAAGCACATCCAGACCGAGCGTGGGCTCATCCAGAAAAAGCACCTCCGGTTCTCCCACCAGTGCCAACGCTATACTCAGTCGCCTTTGCCATCCGCCCGACAGCTTCCCCGCCTTTTTCTGAAGAACGGCTTCCAAACCAAAGCGCTCCACAAGCTCTTGTGTTTTTTGGGCGGTTTTTTCCTTGGGATAGCCATATATGCCGCACAAAAGCCTCAGATTTTCCTCCACGGTCAGATTGGGCGCAACCGCCGTCTCCTGCGGTGAAACCCCAACGATTCTCTTGACCTCTTCCCGGTCTTTCAAAATGCTTTTTCCGCAGAGAAACGCTTCTCCGCCGGTGGGTTGCAAAAGGCAGGAAAGCATTTTCACCGCCGTGGTCTTTCCGGCTCCGTTTACCCCCAAAAGCGCATAGATTTCGCCCTTCTGTATCTCTAAATTCAGACCGTCCACCGCTGTCAGATCCTTATACTTCTTGGTCAGTCCTTCGGTTTTAACGGCAATCATTTTTTTCCTGCTCCTTTCTTTTCAGCTGCTCCTTTAAGCCCAGAAAACAATCGCTCAAAGAATTGCTGACAAAATCATCGTCCCACTCCAGATACCCGGTGGCCAGCATGGATGCGATCCCGTGAACATATACCCAGGTTTCCAAATGAAAAAGGTAGGCGGCATCCTTCTCTAAGCCAGTGGCCTTGCACACCAGATCAAGAATCCGGTCGTCGATTTTCACTTCGATCTTTTCGCCCCTGCGATTGCGCATGAACAGCAGACAAAACAGCTCCTTTTCTTCCCGCGCAAACCGAATATATGCCATGCCCGTGGATTTATAGAGCGGATATTTCCCCGACTCCATTTCCTCCCGGACAAAAGATTCATAGACCTCTTCTGTCTCCCGAATGACTCCGGTGCGTACCTCCTCCATATTCCGGAAAAGTCCGAAAATCGGTTTTACCGAACAGCCCAGTTCGGCCGCCAACGCCCGGGCAGTCAGCGCTTTCTCCCCCTTTTCCCGCACCAACTTCAGCGCAGCAGTCAGGATTTCTTCCTTCTGAAACAATGTGTTGGGTGGCATATTGTCCTCCTTTGGAATCAGTTGTTGCGCAACATTTGTTGCTTATTGAAGTATATACCAAGTCGATTGCATTGTCAAGAAGAAAAACAAAAATCAATTGCTTCCCGCAATAAAAAAGCAGGAGAGAAATTCTCCTGCCACAAGGTCGTACCTCCCCCGGTACTCCGTCCCACTCCCTCCAAGGGGCGTTTTTGAAAAAACGCCCCTTGGAACCCTCAAAAACTTTTTTGGGAGCGTAAAGGCGAAGCCGGACGGTCTGTCGGTGTTTCGTGCAGGAATCTTGTCCCGCCTGAAAAGGCTTGGCCTTTTCAGGTCGTGCAGGCGGGAGGCATCG
>ERZ857757.1223-NODE-1223-length-21196-cov-12.276855_pt1 | contig 21196 bp, 18 predicted proteins | sample MGYA00519764_ERZ857757 | MGnify/ENA primary metagenome ERZ857757 (study PRJEB31778, sample SAMEA3449359) | human gut metagenome | biome: human gut; feature: human-associated habitat; material: faeces | place: United Kingdom | collected 2010/2012 ... | reverse complement strand
CCAACGGCGACGAGGAGGCCGACATGATGGACGAGGACTTCGTCATGGCGCTGGAATACGGTATGCCGCCCACCGGCGGCCTGGGCTTCGGCATCGACCGTTGCTCCATGCTGCTGTGCGGTGCGGACTCCATCCGCGACGTGATTCTCTTCCCCACCATGAAGCCGCTGGACAAGTAAAGAACCTTTCAAAAAACCACCCTCCGGGGTGGTTTTTTGCCCCTCTACTTGCCAAACCCCACGATTTGCGCTATACTGGGCGCATATCATCTCCGCGTTCTGCGTACAGTAGCACAGAGCGCGGCAGGAGGAAGCTGTATGTATACCATTCATGATCTGTTTGACCTGACACACACGCTGGCGGGGGATTATCTGGCCCGCTTTACCTACCCCTGGGAGGCGCTGGCCGGCATCTCCGACCTGATCCTGACCCTCGGCCCGGCGCTGGGAGCGGACTACGAAAGCCCCGCCCCGGACGTGTGGGTGCATAAGACCGCCAGGGTCGCGCCCACGGCCTATTTGGGCGGACCGTGCATCATCGGCCCGGACACGGAGGTGCGCCACGGCGCGTTCATCCGGGGCAGCGCCCTGGTGGGCGCGGGCTGCGTGGTGGGCAACTCCGTGGAGCTGAAGAACGTCATCCTGTTTGACGGCGTACAGACGCCCCACTACAACTACGTGGGCGACAGCATCCTGGGCTACAAGTCCCACATGGGCGCGGGTTCGATCACCTCCAATGTGAAATCTGACAAGACCCACGTGGTCTGTGTCTGCGGTCAGGAGCGCATGGACACAGGCCGCAAAAAGGTGGGGGCGATGCTGGGCGATCATGTGGAGATCGGCTGCAACAGCGTGCTGAATCCCGGCGCGGTCATCGGCCGCCATACCCATGTCTACCCCCTCAGCGCCGTTCGGGGCACAGTCCCGGCGGACAGCATTTTCAAAGCACCGGGGAACATCGTACCCCGGCAGCAGCAGTAAGGAGGCTCATCTATGGGCGGATATTTCGGGACAGACGGCTTCCGCGGGGAGGCCAACGTAACGCTGACGGCGGATCACGCCTATCAGGTGGGCCGCTTCCTGGGCTGGTACTGCGGCGAGACGAAACGCCGCGCCGGGGACGAAAGCCCCGTCCGCGTGGTCATCGGCAAGGACACCCGCCGCAGCAGCTATATGTTTGAATACGCGCTGGCCTCCGGGCTGGTGGCCTCCGGCGCGGACGCCTACCTGCTCCACGTCACCACCACCCCGTCGGTGTCCTACGTGGCCCGGACGGAGGGCTTCGACTGCGGCATCATGATCTCCGCCAGCCATAACCCGTTCTACGACAACGGCATCAAGCTCATGGACCGCTCCGGCGAGAAGATGGACGAGGACACCATCGCCCTCATCGAGGACTATCTGGACGGCCGGCTGGAGCTGTTCGGCCAGAAGTGGCCGTCCCTGCCTCTGGCGCAGCGGGAGCATATCGGCCGCACAGTGGACTATGTGGCGGGCCGCAACCGCTACGTGGGCTACCTCATCTCCCTGGGGATGTTCTCCTTCAAGGGCAGGAAGGTGGGGCTGGACTGCGCCAACGGCAGCGCGTGGATGATCGCCAAGAACGTGTTCGACGCCCTGGGCGCGACCACCTACGTCATGGGCGACCAGCCCGACGGCTTCAACATCAACCGCGGCGTAGGCTCTACCCACATTGACGCCCTGCGGCAGTTCGTGGTAGAGAAGGGGCTGGACGTGGGCTTTGCCTATGACGGCGACGCCGACCGCTGCCTGGCGGTGGATGAGCGGGGGAACATCATCACCGGCGACCATATCCTCTACATCTGCGGCAAGCACCTGAAGGACAGCGGCGAGCTGCCCCACAACACCGTGGTCACCACGGTCATGTCCAACTTCGGCCTGTACCGTGCCCTCGACCGGGAGGGCATCCGTTACGCCAAGACCGCCGTGGGCGACAAATATGTATACGAGTACATGAGCAAAAACGGCTGCGCCCTGGGCGGCGAGCAGTCGGGGCATGTCATCTTCTCCAAGTACGCCAGCACCGGCGACGGCATCCTCACCAGCCTGAAGCTGATGGAGGTCATGCTGGAGCGGAAGCTGCCCATGAGCCGGCTGACGGAGGGGCTGACCATCTACCCCCAGGTGCTGGAGAACGTCCGGGTGAAGGATAAGCTGGCAGCCCGGCAGGACACGGATGTGCAGAAGGCCGTGGAGGCCGTGGCCAACAAGCTGGGCGACACGGGCCGCATTTTGGTGCGCGAGTCCGGCACAGAGCCGCTGCTCCGGGTCATGGTGGAAGCCCCGGAGGACGACACCTGCCGTGCCTGCGTAGAGGAGGTCGTGGCCGTCATCAAGGCCAAGGGCCACGCCATATAAGCAGAAATAAGGGGATGCCGGCAGGCGTTCCCTTATTTTTTGTTGACAACCGCCATCGATACCTATATTATAAAGAATATTCATCGGGGAGGGGGGCTTTGCCATGGAACGCATCACCAGCCGCAAAAATCCGCTGCTGGAGCATATCCGCCGCTTGGACAGCGGTGCATACCGCCGCCAATGCGGCGCATTTTTGTGCGATAGTCCCAAGCTGGTGGACGAGGCGCTGCGCCACGGCGTGACCGTCACCTGCATGGTGGTCTCCGACGGCGTGGCCCTGCCGGAGAGCCTGCCTGCGGGCGTGCGCCGCGTCTGCGTCCCTGCCGATGTGATGGCCTCTATTTCACCCCATCGCACGCCTCAGGGGCTGCTGGCGGTGTGTGAGCTGCCGGATACCGCGCCGCCTGCGGCGCTTGCGCCGGGACGCTACGTCATTTTAGACGGCATCCAGGACCCCGGCAATGTGGGCACGGTGCTGCGCACGGCGGACGCCTTCGGCTGCACCGCCGCGCTGCTGCTCCCCGGCTGCGCCGACCTGTATAGCCTGAAAACGCTGCGGGCCTCCATGGGCGCGGTGTTCCGCCTGCCCGCTTGGACGCTGAACGCGGAGACGCTCCGCGCTCTGCTGACGGCGGCAGATCTGCCGCTGTACGGCGCGGCCCTGCGCCACGACACGGTGGACGTCCGATGCCGCGACCTGCGGCGCTGCGCCATCGCCGTGGGCAGCGAGGGCCGGGGACTCAGCGACACGGTGCTGGCCCTTTGTGACGAGACGCTGCGCATCCCCATGGGCGACCACTGCGAGTCACTGAACGCCGCCGCGGCCGCCGCGGTGCTGCTGTGGGAGGCATACCGTGCCGAGGAGGGGATGTAAATGGCTGCGCTGAAATACTGGGTATGGCTGGCCTCCCTGCCGGGCGTGGGCAGCCGCGCCAAGCTCCAGCTGCTGGAGCATTTTTCCTCGCCGGAGGAGATATACTACGCCCAGCCGGAGGAGCTGCTGCTCACCGGTGCTGTCAATAAGGCACAGGCCCAGCTGCTGGCGGACAAGTCCCTGGCCCGGGCCGAGGACGTGCTCTCCGCCTGCGCCAAAACGGGTCAGTTCATCGTCACCATGGACGATACCACCTATCCCTCCCGCCTGCGGGACATCTTTGATCCGCCTCTGCTGCTCTACGGCAAGGGCTCGATGCCCCTCTTCGATGACGAGGCCGCCATCGCCGTGGTGGGCACGCGGAGCTGCACCGCCTACGGCCTGGACGTAGCGTCCCAGCTGGGCTACGAGCTGGCCAGGCAGGGGGCGCTGGTGCTGTCCGGCATGGCCAAGGGCATTGACGGCGCGGCCATGAAGGGTGCGCTCCGGGCCGGCGGCTTCACCGCCGCCGTGCTGGGCGGCGGTGTGGATGTGGTCTACCCCGCCGAAAACCGGCGCATCTACGAGGACGTGGCCGCCACCGGTGTGGTGCTGTCCGAATACCCGCCCGGCACAGAGCCGATGGCATCCCATTTTCCCGTCCGCAACCGCATCCTCAGCGGCCTGAGTCTGGCCGCCGTGGTGGTGGAAGCCCCGGAGCGCAGCGGCGCGCTGATCACCGCGTCCACGGCGCTGGAGCAGGGCAGGGAGGTGTTCGCCGTGCCCGGCCCGATCAACGCCCCCAACAGCAAGGGCTGCAACGCCCTCATCCGGGATGGCGCGGGCCTTGTCTCCGAGGCGTGGGACATTCTCAGCTTTTACGAGGGCCGCTTTCCCCACAAGCTGCGCCGCCTGCGCGCGGCGCTGCCGGACCTGCCCAAGGGTACGGACGCGCCGGAGACAAAGCCCGTTCCCATCCCGGAAAAGCAGGAAACACCGCACCTGCCGGTGCTGGATGTGTCCCACGGCCCGGACGGCCTGACGGACGACCAGCTGGCGCTGCTGCGGGTGCTGCCAACGGACCAGGCGCTGCTGGCCGACGATGCGGCGCTGCAGACCGATATACCCATTCGCCGTGTGCTCTCCGCGCTGACCATGCTGGAGATCGACGGCTACGTCCGCCGTCAGGGCGCAGGCAGCTTCCTGCGCACGGTGGAACTCAAGGAGGAATAGTACACACATGGCAACAAAGAAGAATTTAGTCATCGTCGAGTCCCCGGCCAAGGCCAAGACCATCGGCAAGTACTTAGGGCCGGATTACGTGGTTAAGGCCAGCATGGGCCACCTCCGCGACCTGCCCAAGAGCACTCTTGGCGTGGATGTGGACGATGACTTTACCCCCAATTACCGCCCCATCAAGGGCAAAGAGGACATCATCAAGGACCTGAAGACCGCCGCCAAGAACAGCAAGGCCGTCTTTCTCGCCACCGACCCGGACCGCGAGGGCGAGGCCATCAGCTGGCATCTGCAGCACCTGCTGGACCTGCCGGATGACAAGGCCCGCCGCGTCACCTTCAACGAGATCACCAAAAAGGTGGTCACGGACAGCATCCAGCATCCCCGTGCCATTGACCAGGACCTGGTGGATGCCCAGCAGGCCCGCCGCGTGCTGGACCGCATCGTGGGCTACCAGCTCTCCCCCCTGCTGTGGAAGAAGATCCGCCGCAACCTGTCCGCGGGCCGCGTCCAGTCGGTGGCCATCCGCCTGGTGGCCCAGCGGGAAAAGGAGATCGCAGACTTCGTCCCCCAGGAGTACTGGACGCTGGACGCCGCCCTGCAGAATAAGGACGGCGCGCCCTTCACCGCCCACTACTACGGCGTGGACGGCAAGAAATACGAGCCCAAGGACGAGGCCGACACCCAGCGCATCGTGGCCGAGCTGCAAAAGGAGACGTTTACCGTCAAGACCGTCAAGCGCACGGACAAGCAGCGCAGCCCCACGCCGCCCTTCACCACCTCCAGTCTGCAGCAGGAGGCGTCCCGCAAGCTGAACATGACGCCCCGCCGCACCATGGCCATCGCCCAGCAGCTCTATGAGGGCGTGGACATTGCCGGCGAGGGCACGGTGGGTCTCATCACCTATATGCGTACCGACTCGCTGCGCATCTCCGATGAGGCTCAGGCTCAGGCCAAGGAGCTGATCTGCTCCCGCTACGGCGCGGCCTATTACCCCGCCGCCCCCCGCAAATACAAGACCAAGGCCGGGGCACAGGACGCCCACGAGGCCATCCGTCCCGCTGACCCGTCCCTGACGCCGGAGCAGGTGAAGCCCGACCTGACGCCGGAGCAGTACCGCCTGTACCGCCTGATTTGGAGCCGTTTCCTGGCCAGCCAGATGGCCAACGCCGTCTACGACAGCATCTCCGTGGAGATCGCTGCCGGGGCGCACGCGCTGCGCTGCTCCGCCAGCAACCTGAAGTTCTCCGGCTATACCGCCGTCTACGAGGAGAGCCGCGACGATGACAAGGAGGAGAAGGAGTCGCCCCTGCCGCCGCTGAACGAGGGCGAGAACGTGACGCTGACGGGCTTTACCCCCGCCCAGCACTTTACCCAGCCCCCCGCCCGCTACACCGATGCCACCCTCATCCGCACCATGGAGGAGAACGGCATCGGCCGTCCCTCCACCTACGCGCCCACGGTGTCCACTATTCTGGACCGGGAGTACGTCATCAAGGAGGGCAAATACCTGCGCCTGACCCCCCTGGGCGGCGTGGTCAACGATCTGATGTGCCAGCGCTTCCCTGACGTCGTGGACGTGAAGTTCACCGCCCGCATGGAGCAGAAGCTGGACGATGTGGAAGCCGGCAAGGTTAAATGGAAGGATCTGATCCGCCAGTTCTACGTTCCGTTCCATCAGAATTTGGAGCAGGTGGAGAAGGACATGGAGGGCGTCTACCTGAAAGTCCCCGACGAGGTGACGGAGGAGAAGTGCGACCTCTGCGGCCGCAACATGGTCATCAAATCCGGCCGCTTCGGCCGTTTCCTGGCCTGCCCCGGCTATCCCGAGTGCAAATTCACCAAGCCTCTGGTGGTGGAGATGCCAGGCCGCTGCCCCAAGTGCGGCGGCCGCATCCTGAAAAAAACCAGCCGCAACGGCTATACCTACTACGGCTGCGACAAGTTCCCCACCTGCGATTTCATGACCTGGGACGTGCCGGTGAAGGACGACTGCCCTGTGTGCGGCAAGACCATGTTCAAGAAGGCGGGCCGTGGCTTCAACAAGCCCTTCTGCGCCAACCCGGAGTGCTCCAACTTCCTGCCGGAGGACCAGCGGGGCTACCGCCGCCGCAAGACTGCCGACGGTGAGACGGCGGAGACCACGACCGGGGAGAGCGCCGCCCCGGCAGAGGAGAAGAAGGCTGCGGCGAAAAAGCCCGCTGCGAAGAAGCCAGCGGCCAAGAAGCCAGCGGCCAAGAAGCCAGCGGCGAAGAAGACGGCGGCGGCCAAGAAGCCCGCCGCCCGCAAGACCGCCAAGAAATCGGAGGAAGCATGAACCAAGTGACAGTTATCGGCGCGGGCCTGGCCGGCGCGGAATGTGCCTGGCAGCTGGCCCGGCGGGGTATCCCCGTGGTGCTGCGGGAGATGAAGCCGGAAAAGACCACACCGGCCCACGTCACCCCCTATTTCGCGGAGCTGTGCTGCTCCAATTCCCTCCGGGGCGCGGGACTGGAAAACGCCGTGGGCCTTTTGAAGGAGGAGCTGCGGCGGCTGGACAGTCTGATCCTCCGCTGCGCCGACGCCACGGCCGTGCCCGCCGGCGGCGCGCTGGCGGTGGACCGTGAGGGCTTTGCCCGCATGGTCACGGGGCATATCCTGGCCGAGCCGCTGATCACCCTCATGCCCGGCGAGGTCACGGCCATTCCCGACGGCGATGTGGTCATCGCCTCCGGCCCGCTGACCTCTGATCCGCTGGCGGACGCCATCGCCGCCAAGCTGGGCGGCGGCACGACACTGAACTTCTTCGACGCTGCCGCGCCCCTGGTCTCCTACGACAGCGTGGACATGGACAGCGCCTATTTCGCCTCCCGTTACGACAAGGGCACACCGGACTATATCAACTGCCCTCTGTCCAGGGAGGAATACCTGGCCTTCTGGCAGGAGCTGGTCAGTGCCCAGGAGGCGGAGGTTCACGGCTTCGAGGATAAGAACGTGTTCGAGGGCTGTATGCCCGTGGAGGTCATGGCCCGCCGGGGCGAGGACACCCTGCGCTTCGGTCCGCTGAAGCCCCGTGGGCTGCCTGACCCCAAGACCGGGAAAGAGCCCTACGCCGTGGTGCAGCTCCGCCGTGATAACGCCGACGGCACGATCTACAACCTGGTGGGCTTCCAGACCCACCTGAAGTGGGGCGAGCAGAAGCGGGTGTTCTCCATGATCCCCGCCCTCCGCAACGCTGTCTACCTGCGCTACGGCGTCATGCACCGCAATACATACCTGAACTCCCCCCAGCTGCTGGACCGCTACTACCGCCTGCAAAGCGATCCCCGCATCGCCTTCGCCGGCCAAATGACCGGTGTGGAGGGCTATGTGGAGTCCTGCGCCAGCGGCTTCCTGGTGGGCGTGGAGCTGGCCCGCCGTCTCAAGGGACAGGCCCCCATCGACTTCCCCCGGGAGACGGCCATCGGCGCGCTGGGCCTGTATATCAGCAACCCCACCGTGGCCGATTTCCAGCCCATGAACATCAACTTCGGCATCATCCCGCCCCTGGACCACCGGGTCAAGGGCAAGCGCAACAAGAACGCGGAGCTGAGCCAGCGTTCCCTCGCCATCATCGAGCAGATCAAAGAGGAGGTGCTCTCCCTGTGAATATCATCATCGACGCCATGGGCGGCGACAACGCCCCTCTGGAGATCGTCAAGGGCGCTCTCAGCGCCCACGCCCGCTTCGGCTGCGACATCGTGCTTACCGGCGACGAGGCCGCCATCCGTGATGCCGCCGCCCGGTGCGGCGCGTCCGCCCTGCCCCAGGGCGTGACCATCCACCCCACCACCGAGACAGTGGAGATGTGCGACGACCCGGCCACTGTGTTCCGCCGGAAGAAGGACAGCTCCACGGGAGTGGCCCTGACGCTGCTCCGTGACGGCGCGGCGGACGCGGTGGTGTCCGCCGGCTCTACCGGCGCGCTGCTCACCGGGGCGACCCTCATCACCAAGCGTATCCACGGCATCCGCCGGGCGGCCATGGCCCCCGTCATCCCCACCACCACCGGCAGTGCCGTGCTCATCGACTGCGGCGCCAACGCCGAGTGTACCCCGGAGTACCTGGTGCAGTTCGCCTATCTGGGGAATTTCTACGCCAAGCGGGTATTGGGCGTGGAGACGCCCCGTGTGGGCCTTCTGAACATCGGCGCGGAGGACAGCAAGGGCACGGAGCTGCAAAAGGCCACCCTGGCCCTACTGCGTAAGGCGGACGAGGCCGGCGATATGCACTTCATCGGCAACATCGAGGCCAAGGACGCCATCAAGGGCGGCTGCGATGTGATCGTCACTGACGGCTTCTCGGGCAACGTGATGCTCAAGACCATTGAGGGCGTGGGCTCGTTTGCCGGCAGCGCCCTGAAGGGGATGTTCAAGAAAAACCTGCTGACGAAGCTCGCCGCGCTGCTGGTCTTGCCGGGGCTGAACGAGTTCAAGGCCCGGCTTGACCCCAACAAGGTGGGAGGCACGGCCTTCATCGGCATCTCCAGACCCGTCATCAAGGCCCACGGAGGCTCTAACGCCGAGGCCATCGAAAACGCCGTGGGACAGGCCATTCAGGTGGCGGAAAGCGGCATCATCGACGACATCGCCGCCAACATCCACAAAATGCAGACGGTGTCCGAATAAAAATCAGAAAAAAACTATTGACAGCCCCGTAGGATTGCCGTATTATTTTCCAAGATAAATGAGAAGGAGGAATACCCCGTGACAGTGGAGGAGATCTTCAAGACGATGCAGGATCTGATCGCCGAGCAGTTTGCCATCGACACCGACGAAATCAGCATGGACAGCTCTTTTGTGGACGACCTGGGCGCTGACTCCGTGGATCTGGTGGAGTTGGTCATGGCGATGGAGGAGGAGTTCGACATCGGCGAGATTGACGAGGAGGATCTGTCGGGTCTGAAAACCGTCGGCGACTGCGTCCGCTACCTCAGCAGCAAGCTGGGCTGAGATATATACGACACAAAAAATACGACCCGTGCGGGTCGTATTTTTTCAAAGGAGATACTTGTATGGAAACACTGGAAAAGAAGCTGGGCTATGCGTTCCGCGACCCTGCGCTGCTGCAGGCGGCGCTGTACCACAGCTCCTATGCCAACGAGCATCGCGGCGCGCACATCGCCAGCAACGAGCGGTTGGAATTTCTGGGCGACGCGGTGCTGGGCTTCGTTACCGCCGAGCATCTGTATAAAAAGCACCCTGACCTGCCGGAGGGCGACCTGACCCGCATCCGTGCGGCGCTGGTCTGCGAGGAGAGCCTGCACGAGGTAGCCCAGACGTTGTCCTTGGGCGACCATCTCTGCCTGGGCAAGGGCGAGGAGCAGGGCGGCGGACGCCGCCGGCCCTCCATTTTGGCGGATGCCACCGAGTCCGTGTTTGCCGCCGTATATCTGGACGGCGGCATTGAGGCGGCCCGTGAGCTGATCCACCGCGTCCTGCTGGACAAGGAGCGGGAGGAGCTGGTGGAGGAGCGCCGCCGGGACTACAAGACGGAGCTGCAGGAGCTGGTGCAGCGCAAGAGCGACCAGGTGCTGCGCTACGAGCTCACCGGCTCGTCCGGCCCGGACCATGCCAAGGAGTTCGCCTTCCGCGTGACGCTCAACGGCGTTACGGTGGGCGAGGGAACGGGCCGCAGCAAGAAGGAAGCGGAGCAGTCCGCCGCCTGTGCGGCGCTGGCGCACTTGAAAAACGAGTAAGACCGGGAGGTGCTTGGTATGACGTACGGATTTATCGGAACGGGAAATATGGGCGGCGCGCTGGCCCGGGCGGCGGCGAAGGCAATCGGCGGGGGGAATGTGCTTCTCTATAACCGCACCATGGAAAAGGCGGAGAAGGTGGCCCGCGAGCTGGGGGCGAAAACAGCCTCGGCGGAGGACATCGCCGCCCGGTGCGACTATGTGTTCCTGGGTGTGAAGCCCGGGCAGATCCAGGCGCTGCTGGCAGCGCTGCGGCCCGTGCTGGAGGGGCGGGAAACGCCTGCCGTGGTGGTATCCATGGCGGCGGGCGTAACGCTGAAAGCCTTGCGGGACAACGCTTTTGCGGACTGCCCCATCATCCGCATCATGCCCAACACCGCCTGCGCCGTGGGGGCGGGGCTGGTGCTGTACGACGGCAACGATGCGGTGACGGAGACGCAGCTGCAGGGCTTTTTGGACGGCATGGCGGCCTCCGGAAGACTGGAGCGGCTGCCGGAAAATCTCATCGACGCGGGCAGCGCTGTGGCGGGCTGCGGCGGCGCGTTCGCCTGCCTGTTTATGGAGGCGCTGGCCGACGGCGCGGTGAGCTGCGGGCTGCCCCGGGACAAGGCCAATGTGTACGCCGCGCAGATGCTGCTGGGCGCGGCACAGCTGGCGCTGGAGAGCGGACAGCCCTTCGGCGCGATGAAGGACGCCGTATGCTCCCCCGGGGGCACGACCATCGCCGGCGTGCGGGCGCTGGAGGAGGGCGGCTTCCGGGCGGCGGCCATGAACGCCGTTGTCGCGGCCTATGAAAAGACGCTGGCCCTGAAGCAATAAAGACATAAATTCGCTGAACAACGCGCAGGTAGACGATATACAGGATGAAAAACTTTGCATTTTTCTTGAAAAATGCAGGAAAAAACTTGAAAACACTTTATAAAAAAGTGGAAAAACCTTGAAGAAACTATAAATAAGGGTATTTCACCGAATGAAGCGGCCCTCCGGCATTGCCGGAGGGCCGTGATTTTGCGCCGGAAAGGGTCATGGAATCAGACCCTTTCCGGTGATAAGGTCCTGCACCACCGCGCTGCCCATCAGCAGCCCCGCCGTGGCGGGTACCCAGGCCACGCTGGCGGGGACGGAGCGGCGGCCGGGAGGCGGCGCCTCCAGCTGCTGCGTCTCGTGAGGCTGCTCCGGGCTGAACACCACGCGGAGGTGGTAAATACCCAGCTTGCTCCGCAGCTCCTTACGCATGACGCGGGCCAGCGGGCAGCCGTAGGTTTCGGAGATGTCCGCCAGCCGGAGCTGGGTGGGGTCCAGCTTGTTGCCCGTGCCCAGCGCCGTCAGGATGGGGATGCGCCGCAGGTGGGCCTGCTGGATAAGATCCAGCTTGCAGCTTACCAGGTCGATGCAGTCCACGATGTAGTCGTAGTCGTGAAGAAAGAAGTCCTCCCGGTGGGCCGCGTCGTAGGTGGCGCACAGGGGATAGACCTGCATATCGGGGTCGATGTCGCGGCAGCGGGCGGCCACCACTTGGGCCTTATACTGTCCCACGGTGGAATGAAGGGCGCAGAGCTGGCGGTTGATATTGGTGACGGACACGGTGTCCTGATCCACCAGCGTTAAAGCACCAACGCCGCTGCGTGCCAGGCACTCAGCGGCGTAGCTGCCCACGCCGCCCAGGCCAAACACCGCCACATGGCTGCGGCGGAGCTTGTCCAGGGCGGCAGGGCCTAAGATCATTTCCGTGCGGAGAAAGGCCTCGTTACGGTCAGCCGACATACTTCATGCCGGCGTCGTCCCGGGCGATCTCGGCGCTGTCATACAGGCCCTCTACCCAGGCGTTGAAGGCGTTGGAGGTGAGGGTGTTCTTGACCTCTACCTTCCAGTAGGGGATGTCCTCGCCCACGAAGTACATGACGTGGTAGCCGGTGTTCTCGTTGAACACGATGCCGGTATCGCCGGCCTTGCGGCCCTCGGCGAAGCACCAGTCGTTGAACTCGGTGACCATCTGACCCTTGTAGACCTCGGTATACAGGCCGCCGTTGGTGTTGCTGCCGCCGTCCGCGCTCAGCTCGTTGGCCAGGGCGGCGAAGCTGTCCTCGGTGGCGTCGCCGGCCTTCCACTGGGCCAGGGCGTCCTCGGCCTTGGCCTTGGCCTCGTCGCGGCGGGCCTGGAGGTCGGCGTCATACGTCTCGGACTCGCTGTTCAGGTCGGTGGTGTCCGGCTGGAACAGGATATGGCGGACGTCGATGGTGTTGTAGGTCTGACGGCCCACGCTGTGGAACAGAACCACATAGGTGTTGGGGTCGCTGTCCACCACGTCGCAGTCACCGCTCTGACGGGCATCGTCAAACAGCCAGTCGGCCAGCGCGCCGGAGCCCTTGCTGCCGGCATCCTGAGAGTAGTAGGTGGCGTTGTCGTAGCTCTCGGCGATGGTCTTCAGATCCTCGCCGTCGTTGTAGCGCTCCAGGGCGGCGGCGGCGTTGGCGGCGGCCAGCTCCTTGGCGGCAGCGTTCTCCTCGTCGGTGGGCTCAACGGTCTTGCCGTCGGCGTCGGTGGTGGAGGCGGCCGTGCCCTTGAAGTAGATGTACTCATAGGCGGCCACATCGAAGCTGTCCTTGTTCTCGTTGTAGTAGGACTCCAGGTCGCTGTCGGTGTAGGTCAGCTCGTCCTGATAGTGCTGCATATAGTGGGAGGACACATCGTCCAGCTCCGCCATCTGCTTGAAGGTGCTGACGGTCATGGTGCTGCCGAACACCAGCTTCAGGTACTCCTTGGTGGAGTAGCCGTTCTGCTTTGCGTAGGCGGCCACCTCGTCCATAGTGGCGTTGATCTCCTCCTGGGTGTGCTCGTCCGCGCCCATGCCGTTCTCCTCGGCCAGCTTGGCGGCCCGGGTACGGATGGTCAGCGTGCGGATGGCGTCATTGCGCAGGTACTCGTCCCACGTCATCTCGCTCTCGTCGGTGATCTGCAGGAACATCTTGGCGGTGTCGCTGACGATCTGGGAGTCCATGGACTTGGAGCCGTCCAGGCCGTAGTACGTGGCATAGCCGCTGTTGAGGATGCTGTTCTTGCGGCTCATATAGTAATAGTTCACCTGGGCCGCCGTGTACTTCTCACCGTCGATGGTCACAGCGGTCTTGCCCCGCTGCAGCACGCCGGAGTTATACACCAGCACCACCGCCGCCACCACCACGAACACCGCGGCGATAATGCCGTACAGCGTGTTGGTCTTGCGGGCCTTGGCCCTTTCCTCCGCCTCGCGGATCAGCTTGGGGTCGGTGATGCCCTGTGCCGCCAGATCCTGGCGGAGCTTCTTTTCTCTTGATGCGCTCATTTGATACTCATTCCTCTCAATTTTGGGCGCAAAACGCCCTTGTTGGTTACAGACCCAGTTATTATATCGTAAACCGCCCTTTTCCGCAAGGGGGAAACGGTGGGAATTTATGAACATTTTGCCGCAAAAGGAATAACCCCCGTTCAAAGGACGGGGGTTATTCCTTCAGCGACGGGCAGCGGCCATGTTATAACCTGCACAGCTCGCAGGTGGGTCGTCTCCGGCCAACTTTACTGCTTCCAACTTCCGCCCGCAAAGGGCAGGCGGGAGGCCTGCAAACCATTTACCGATCCGACGTCCCGTATAACCAATGTCAGGATAAATAGAGCCGCTGCCCATCGTTCAAAACTTTCTTTCGGCATCTTTTCCGCCCTGCCTGCGTCAAGCCGGCTCGACGTACAGAAAGTACGCCTTCGCCGTCTTGCCATCGGCAGGACGAAAAATCTTGCCGAAAGAGGGGTGTTCCGCGCCTGCGGGTGTGGCGGGCTTGTGTCATAGTATACCTCAGCGGGGGTGAAAATACTGTCAGTTTTCCTCGTCCTCATCGGCCATGAGCTGCTCCATGAACAGGTCGTAGACCTTATCCAGCTCCTCATCGCTGTCCAGGGTGCTGAGAAGCTCCTCGCCGTTTTCCATGACGGACTTGAGAATGACCAGGCCGAAGTCCTCGGCGGCGGCCTCGTCACCTTCGTCGTCCACGGTGGGGAAGAAGGCCATATAGGTCTGGCCGTCCACCTCGATGGCGTCTACGTACTCCAGCTCGATGTCGTTGCCGTCCTCGTCGGTCAGGGTGATGAAATTAGGGCCGAAATCCTCGCTCATGGGGATGACCTCCTTGATGATGTTATCTGTATTGTACCCGATGGCGGAGAAAAAAGCAAGTGGCAGGAGTTGGCGTTTTCTTCCGTTCTCATTACTAAAACGGGGCAAAATAGGGAATAATTACCGAAATGTATAGGGGGCAAAGGCGCTTTTTGACAAAAATAGCTCTTTTTTGGATTTGACAGGTGTGGTAAAATACTCTTTATAGTGGGAATTTATGTGATGCTCACGAAAAGTTATCACGCCTGTTACAGGTTATACACTGAAAAAGAAAGGAAGGTGCCCTGTCTTGAGTGAAAACAAGCGCAGACGTTCGTCCCCGGACTTTATGGGACGACTGAAGCAGAGCGCCCGGCACATACAGCAGGATGCGAAGGAGGGCGCGCGCCGCCTCCAGCACGAAGCAGAGGAGAGGGTGGAGCACATGACCCCCAGGCAGCGCAGCGGCTGGCGGAAGGCGGGCCGGATCATCGGCACGATCGTGCTGGTGGGCGTGCTGACCATGGCCATCTTTGCCGGGATCTTTATGGCATACGTCAACAGTGCTCTGCGGGGAAAGGTGGAGGTGTATCTGGACGAGTTTGAGGCCAGCGTCTCCACGGAGCTGTACTATCAGGACCCGGATACCCAGGAGTGGGTCATGTATCAGACGCTGTTCATGAACGCGGAGGACCGCATCTGGACCGATCTGGACAACATCCCCAAGCACTTGCAGGAGGCGGTCATCGCCATCGAGGACAAGCGCTTTGAGTCCCATCACGGCGTGGACTGGAAGGGCACGACCCGGGCTATTTTCCGCACCCTGACGGGAAGCAGCGTGCAGGGCGGCTCGACCATCACCCAGCAGCTCATCAAGAACGTCACCGGCAACAACCAGGTGACGGTGAAGCGCAAGGTGACGGAGATCTATCAGGCGCTGGAGCTGGAGAAGCGGTACGAGAAGGACGAGATCCTGGAGGCGTACCTGAACGAGGTGTTCTTCGGAAACCGCTGCTACGGCGTGGTGACGGCGTCCAAGAAGTACTTCAACAAGGACGTGAGCGAGCTGACGCTGGCGGAGAGCGCCAGCCTGGTGGCCATCACCAACAACCCGTCCCGGTTTGACCCCATCCGCAACGACTGGACGCGGGAGAACAACCGGGAGCGGCAGCTGCTGGTGCTGGAGGCCATGCTGGAGCAGGGCAAGATCGACGAGGCCACCTATGAGGCGGCCAAAAACGAGGATGTGGTATTCTCCGACGGCTACACCATCACCGGCAAGTACGTGGGCAGCGACCCGGACAAGCTGAGCCCCACGGAGGATACCACGGACGAGACGGACACCGACACCGCTGCCGACGAGGAAGAGGAGAATCTGCTCCCGGCGGAGAACTCCTGGTTCACCGACGCCTTGATCGACGACGTGGCGGAGGCGCTGGTGGAGAAGCTGGGCCTGACGGATAAGGTGAACAGTGACACCGGTAAGACCGTGTCGGCATACGAACAGGCTGTCAATATGGTCTACGGTAAGGGCTATAAGATCTACACCACACAGAACCCCAAGTTCCAGAAGATCGCGGAGGACGTGTGCTATGATCTGGACAACATCCCCTACACCGCCAGCTATACCGACAGCGAGGGAAATAAGAGCACGGATCAGCTGCAGATCGCGCTGACGATCGTCGATCCCACCAACGGCTACGTGGTGGCCATGATCGGCGGCGCCGGCGAGAAGCGGGCCGACCGGGGCTGGAACTGGGCGGTGAACGCACGGCAGTGCGGTTCTGCCATCAAGCCCCTGTCCACCTACGCCCCGGCGCTGGATGACGGCACGATCAACGGCGCAAGCGTTATCGACGACTATCCCATGCTGCTCAACGGCGACGTGTGGCCGCGGAACTTCGACTGGCGCTATCGCGGATTGACGGCGCTGCACACGGCGCTGGCCCAGTCCCTGAACACCTGCGCGGTGCGGACGAATCTGGCCTACGGCGTGGGGCGCTCCTACGACTTCCTGGTGGATAAGCTGGGATTTGAGAACCTGACGTTCACCGACTCCCAGCAGGTGGGCAACATGGCGCTGGGCGGCTTTGAGAAGGGCGTGACCACGGAGGAGATGGCGGCGGCCTTCGCCACCTTCGTCAATGAGGGCATCTACACCAAGCCCCGGACGTTCATCCGGGTGGAGGACGCCAACGGCAACGTGATACTGGAGAACGAGGCCCAGTCCAACGTGGCCATCAAGAACACCACGGCGGCGATCATGAATAAGCTGCTGCAGGAGGTGGCGCGGGTCGGCACGGGCAACGAGGCCCAGTTCAGCGGGATGCACATCGCCGGCAAGACCGGTTCGACCAACAGCAACAAGGAACGCTATTTCGTGGGCTATACGCCCTATTACACCTGCGCTGTGTGGGCGGGCTATCAGCACAACCAGCAGATCGTGGCCAGCGGCAACCCCTGCTCCGCCATCTTCCGTAAGGTGATGAGCGCCATCCACGAGGATCTGCCGGACAAGGACTTCTTCTCCTGCTCCGGACTGACATCGGTGTCGGTCTGCGCCGACAGCGGTATGCTGGCGTCGGAGAACTGCGCTCTGGACGTGCGGGGCAGCCGGGTCTATACGGCGCTGTGCGCCACGGACAACGCGCCTACCACCGTCTGCACCATGCATACGTCGCCCACCTATACCGCCAACATGACGGATGAGGACGGCAATGTGACCACCGTGGTCGGTTCGCTGCTGAACTACCAGCGCGAGCTGATCGAGGGCCATGAGGACATCGTGGTGGAGGACGCCTTCATGATGGTGGGCTACGGCGGGTTCTTTGGCGACGACCAGAACAACAACGCCAATATGCCGGGCGCGCCGGAGGAGGACGACGTGGGCAACGACCGGGACGATGACGGACCGACGGAGACCGACGATCTGCCGCCGGATATGGGCGGATTCTTCGGATAAGAGAAATATGAAAAAGCCTGTGACCGGGAGGTCACAGGCTTTTTTGGTGGGGAGGGGGGCACTGCGTTTGTGCAATGTGCATAATGTATATAGTGGCAAATTGTGTGAAGTGATGAGTTTTTTGGCAAAAAGGCGGTTGACTTTGGAAATCGACTTTGCTACAATGTGCCCATCACATTTGAAGCGAAGGGAGGCGGCCGCCATGACCCGCACCATGAACCGCAAGATGAATACCATGATGACCGCCGCCTGCGCCGGCGCTGCTTCCTGCTGCGCCTGTGCCGCTTCTCATACTGTCATTCTGTCCGTGCTGGGCGCCATGATTATGGCGTCCATTATTATTTGCGCTCTGCTGCTGGTCGTCGTACTGGCCGGCTTTACGCATACGCCATTGGCACGGATAACCGCATGACACGCTGATACATGATACAGCAAAGCGGCTCCGCCAGTTGGCGGGGCCGCTTTTTTGTATGCCTCCGGCAGGGCCGAAGGACAATATTCCCTCAAAAAAAGTAAAGGAGAACGAAATCATGAAAAAAAGAGCATTTGCCATGCTGATGGCCTGTGTGATGGCGTTGAGCCTGGTGGCCTGCGGCAGCAAGAGCGACAGCGGCGACGCCGGCAATAGCGGCGGGGACAGCGGTGTGGAGACCATTAAGCTGGGCGGCGTAGGCCCGCTGACCGGAGGCTATGCCAACTATGGACTGTCCGTGCAGCACGGTGCGCAGCTGGCCGTGGATGAGATCAACGCCGCAGGCGGCGTGAGCGGCAAGCAGCTGGAGCTGAGCTTCCAGGACTCCCAGGGCGACCCCGAGAGCGCTGTGGCGGCCTACGGCAAGCTGATGGACTGGGGCATGAACGTATTCCTGGGCGGCGTGCTGTCCGGTGAGACGGCCTCCGTGGTGACGGCGGCCAAGGCGGACGATGTGTTCATCATGGAGACCACCGGCTCTGCCGACAAGTGCATCGACGGCAACGACAAGGCCTTCCGTGTGTGCTTCTACGACTCCTATCAGGGCACGGCCGCGGCGGACTATCTGAACGACAACCAGCTGGCCACAGAGGTGGGTGTGTTCTATCAGAGCGACAACGACTACTCCGCCGGCCTGTATAACGCCTTTGTGGCCGAGTGTGCCAAGACCGGCGTGACCATCAAGGAGACTCAGACCTTTACCACCGCCACCAACACCGACTTTTCCACCCAGGTGAACGCGCTGGTCAACGCCGGCGTGAAGGTGGTGTTCATCCCCATCTATGCCGAGGAGGCTTCCACGTTCCTGACCCAGGCCAAGGGTAAGTTCGCGGAGGATGTGTACTTCTTCGGTGCGGATGGCCTGGACGGCATCCTGGGCAAGGTGAGCCAGGACGTGACCATCGCGGACAACGTGCTGATGATGACCCCCTTTGCCGCTGACTCCACTGCCGCCAACGTGCAGGCCTTTGTAAAAGCCTACGAGGCGAAGTACAGCGCCACCCCCGACCAGTTCGCAGCGGACGCCTATGACGCCGTGTACGTGGTGAAGGCCGCTGTGGAGGCCGCCGGCGGCAGCGTCTCCGGCGCTGACCTGGCCGCGGTGATGACCTCCCTGACCGTGGAGGGCGTGACCGGTACGATGACCTGGACCGCAGACGGCAACACCAACAAGGCCGCCAGCGCCATCCTCTACAAGGACGGTGTGGGCACGCTGTTCGGTCAGAACGCAGCGTAAACCAGCTTTCATTCTACCTTCCTCACATAGCCGACTGCCCTCCCGGCTTCGCGCCGGGAGGGCGGGACAGGCGCAACGCAGATGACGCAAAGGAATGACGACTATGACGAATTTGATACAAACCTTGATAAGCGGTCTGAGCCTGGGAAGCATTTACGCGCTGATCGCGCTGGGCTACACGATGGTCTACGGTATCGCCAAAATGCTGAACTTCGCCCACGGTGACGTGATCATGGTGGGCGCATACAGCGGCATTGTGGCGGTGGCGCAGTTGGGGCTGTCTCCGTGGGTGACGGTGATCGTCAGCATCGCGGTGTGCGCGGTGCTGGGCGTGGTCATCGAGTTCTGCGCCTACAAGCCGCTGCGGCAGGCAGCCCCCCTGAGCGTGCTCATCACCGCCATCGGCGTCAGCTACCTTTTGCAGAACGCGGCGCTGCTGCTCTTCGGGTCGCAGCAGATGGCCTATCCCACGCTGGTGAAGCTGGGCAGCTTTACCGTGGGCGGCGTGCAGGTGGATGGCATTACGGTGCTGACGCTGGGCGTGACGGCGGTGCTGATGGTGGCGCTGACGCTGTTCATCGACCGGACGAAGCTGGGCAAGGCCATGCGGGCGGTGTCTGAGGACAAGGACGCGGCCACACTGATGGGCATCAGCGTGGATCGGACCATCACGCTGACGTTTGCCATCGGCTCGGCGCTGGCGGCGTTCGCCAGTATGTTCTACGGCATGACCTATGTGTATATTAAGCCTACCACCGGCGCGATGCCCGGCATCAAGGCGTTTACGGCGGCGGTGTTCGGCGGCATCGGGTCGATCCCCGGCGCCATGCTGGGCGGTATTTTGCTGGGGCTCATCGAGCAGGCGTCCAAGACGTATATCTCCACGCTGTGGGCGGACGCCATCGTGTTCGCCGTGCTGGTGGCGGTGCTGGTGGTGAAGCCCACGGGACTGCTGGGAAAGCCTATACAGGAGAAGGTGTGAGGTGAAGGAAATGCAGCTGACGCAGAAAAAAAGACAGCGCTCCGATCTGATGACGGCGGCGGCGGTGGCCGCGCTGTTGGCGGTGATGGCGGCGCTGCTGTATACCGGGCATCTGACCCGGCAGGTGACGAATATGCTGATCCCCACGGCGGTCTATATCGTGATGGCCGTGTCGCTGAACTTAGTGGTGGGGCTGCTGGGTGAGCTGAGTCTGGGCCACGCGGGGTTCATGTCCGTGGGGCTGTTCTCCGGGTGTCTGGTGGCGCTGGCACTGGCGGAAACGGCGCTGCCGCTGGCGGTGCGGCTGCCGGTGAGTATGCTGGCAGGCGGTCTGACGGCGGCGGTGTTCGGGCTGCTGGTGGGACTGCCGGCTCTGCGGCTGCGGGGCGACTATCTGGCCATCGTGACGCTGGCCTGCGGCGAGATCATCAAGAATGTGATCACGAACCTGAGCTTTACCGGCGGGGCGCTGGGCCTGAACACCTCGGCGGTGTATGCCGGGGCGAAGGAGCTGCTGCCCTACGGCGCGGTGCTGGTGCTGCTGACGGTGGCGGTGATGCTGAACCTGAAGCGGTCCAAATACGGGCGGGCCATCATGGCCATCCGGGACAACCGCATCGCGGCGGAGTCCGTGGGACTGAACGTGACGTGGTACAAGCTGGCGGTGTTCGTCATCGCGGCGTTCTTCGCCGGGTGTGCCGGCGTGCTGTACGGCCACTCGCTGGCCAACATCAAGGCGGCGGCCTTCGACTACAATATGTCCATTGAGATCCTGGTCATCGTGGTGCTGGGCGGCATGGGCAGCGTGCCCGGCTCGGTGGTGTCCGCCATCGTGCTGACGGTGCTGCCGGAGGCGCTGCGGGAGGTGGCGGACTACCGGATGCTGGTGTACGCCATCGTGCTGATCCTGGTGATGCAGGCCACCAACAATCCGACGATGAAGCGGTTCTTCGGTTCTGCCCGTGAGAGGCTGACCCCCAAGAGAAAGGAGCGTGCGGCGCTGTGAGCGGGAAAACGAAATTGGTGAAGCGGCCCTCCTCGGTGCTGCTGCCGGAGCGGGACATCGACAAGTCCCCGGTGCTGGAATGCGTGGGGCTGGGCGTGACCTTCGGCGGCCTGAAGGCGGTGGAGGACTTCGATCTGACCATCGGCAGGACGGAGATCGCAGGGCTGATCGGGCCTAACGGCGCGGGCAAGACCACGGTGTTCAACCTGCTGACGAAGGTGTATCAGCCCA
>ERZ857757.1221-NODE-1221-length-21212-cov-4.571158_pt1 | contig 21212 bp, 18 predicted proteins | sample MGYA00519764_ERZ857757 | MGnify/ENA primary metagenome ERZ857757 (study PRJEB31778, sample SAMEA3449359) | human gut metagenome | biome: human gut; feature: human-associated habitat; material: faeces | place: United Kingdom | collected 2010/2012 ... | reverse complement strand
GCCCTGCGGGCCGTAAGCTTGCGGGCCGCGCAAACCGGCCAGGAGACAGAAAAAGCGACCCTGTGATGGGTCGCTCTTTTGGCGCGGGGGAAAATTATTCGGCTACTACAATGGGGGCGTCAGGGGCGTTCTTGCGGACGCTCTCAATGCCATTGAGGCAGCTGGCCTTGGCCTTGTAGCCCTCGGAGGTGGCGATAATCTCGCCATTGCGGGCCTTGAGGCGGAAGCGGAACTCACCGGCTTTATCGGTGTAAACCTCAAACTTGGGGTTGGTGACGGTCTCGAAGCCATCGACGGTCTGGTCTTCCAGCTTGGCTTCTACGGCATTTTTACGCACGCTCTCGATGCCCTTTTTGCAGGCGGCATCGCCGGAATATGCCTCGGAGGTGGCAATGACTTCGCCGTTGCCGGCTTTCAGGTCGAACTTAACGCCGCCGTTTTTGGTTTCCTTCATAACAAACTTGCCCATGTGACAGACCTCCTAAAAGAAGTTTCTTGGTACTTCTATGTTACATTGTTTTGGGTAGGAATGCAAGCAAATGAGCGAAATTCGCCGGGAAAAGGTTTTCTTTTGGGCAGAATCGTGGTAAAATAGGGACGGAATTTGCAGCGAAAAGGAGTGACTGACCATGCAGATGGTGGAGATAAACAGCAAAAATGTGGATAGCATCACCCGGGAGGGCAAGACCTACCTGTACTTTACGGCGGGGTTCAGCCCCTTTGCGGCGGCCATGGAGCCGGTCTATCAGAAATTTTTGATGGAGGCGGAGCAATACGATGTGAAGGTGTGCCGCATCAATGTGACCGATGATATCGCGCTGGGGGAGCGCTTCCATGTGAAGGACCTGCCCACTATGCTGGTGTTCCGCGATGGAATGCGGGTGCACACCACCGAGGGTATTGTGCTGCCGGAGCATTACACCAATTTACTGAAGTTTTATTGAGAAAAAAGAAAGCCTGCCGCTTGGCGGGCTTTTTTAATAACCCGAAAGATGGGGACAGTGGGAAGGCGGGCGCGCCGCAGCGGGGAGGGCTGCCCGTCAGGGTCAGCACGACAAAAGCGGAGGGGCGCCCGCCGTGGTGCGCGGATAGAAAGACTCTGAAAAGAGCTGGCCGGGGGAGAAAAAACGCGGTCAATAAGGGTGAAGTACTTCAACCCAAACGAAAGGAGGCAGGAGCATGAAGGACGAGGAAATTCTGCGGCTGTACAGGGAACGAAGCGAAACAGCTTTAACCGAAACCGAGCGGCAGTATGGCGCCCTGTGCGGCACCATCGCCCGAAATATCCTGCGGAACAGGCAGGACGCCGAAGAATGTGTGAACGATACATGGCACCGCGCATGGAACAGTATCCCGCCGGAGGAGCCGAGAAGTTTGGCGGCTTATCTGGGGCGCATTACCCGCAATTTGGCGCTGAACCGGCTGCAAAAACAGAACCGCTTGAAACGGGGCGGCGGAGAAATGACGCTGATCTGGGAGGAGCTGGGCGAGATGCTGCCCGACCGGGACACCCCGGAGCAGCATTGGGAGCGCAGGGCCATAGCGGCGGCGCTGGAGCGCTTTTTGCGGGGGCTGACCCCGGAGGAACGGATACTGTTCCTCCGGCGGTACTGGTGGGCGGAGCCGGTAAAAACGGCGGCCGCACACTGCGGCATCCCCGCGCGGCGGGCCAGGAGCATACTGGAGCGGCTGCGGCGCGACCTGCGCAACGAGCTGGAAAAGGAGGAGATCACACTATGAAGCGAAAGGAACTGTGGGAGCTGCTGGGCGAGGTCCCGGCAGATATGATAGAGGAAGCGAGCATTCCCCGCAAGGGAAACAGGGTGCTGTGGCTGCGGCGGGTACTGCCTCTGGCGGCCGCTGTGGTGCTGCTGACCGCTACGGCGGTGGCGGCGGGGAAATACTTTGGCTGGAAAGACATACTGGGTACCCCGACCAAGGGAGTGGAGGAAAACACCGAGCCGCTGGCGGTGCAGGTGGACGCCGGGGACATCACCTTTACGGTGACGGAGGCGCTGGCGGATGAACGGGTGCTGTACCTGCTGTGGGAGATGCAGGCACCCGCGGCGATCTTTGATGAGAGAAGCACGGCGGACGGTTGGCTGGACTTCGGGGAGGCGAGTGTGGATGCAGGCGGCGGGGTGATCTTCTCGGCGCAGCCCCCCAAGGGAAAAAGCAATATTCTGTGCGGCTATCTGGTGGCGGACTGGAACGACGCCATGCGGGACAGCACCGCCCACCTGCGGGTAAGCGGGCTGGGACATCTGGAACGGACGGGAGATACCTTTATTGCGAAGGTGGATATGAAAGCGCTGTGTGACAGCGCTTTGCGGACGGAGGATGAGGTGTTTACCGAATGGCCGCTGGACTATGCCATGATGGTAAACGGCGGCGAGGGTGGCTATGAAGTGCGAAACACCGATGGCAAGGTCGTGCGCACCATTGATATGGCGTGCTATACGGATGGGAAGCTGTATATCTTGGAACATTATGGTGATGGATACTATAAACCCGGCTATCCGCCTAGAGGATCACTTTTTGACAGTACGGGGAACAGGCTGGTTGCCTGTGATGGGAATTATGGGATGGAGTACAGCCTGTTTATTTATGATGTGGCAGAGGAGGAACTGCCGAACCTGCAATATATTCAAGAGGGAAGATGGCAGCGGGTACCGGAGTATGGCGCCGAATGGGAGGTCAACTTCGATATTCCGCAAACAGTAGAGAGTGTGGAGCTGGAAAGCAAAATAAGCGGTCTGCAAATAGAGTGTTCGCCTGTTTCATTACAGATAAAGACAGAAAAAAAGACGGAAGATGCAGGTGTTTGCAAGATAATGCTTGATGATGGAAGTATTGTAGAATACAGAAGTGTTGATGTTATACAGGAAGGCAATTATTCTAACATTATACGAGTTTTTTCTAAACTCATAGATGTAAACAGTGTGAAATCTGTCGAGTACAATGGACAGATAGTATATCACAGGTAAACACCGAAAAAGTGTGGAGGTGAGACCCGTGCAGAATTAACCGGAAAGTACGTAAAGTAAACAACACAGAAAACGGCAAAAAGGAGAATAAAAATGAAGAAAGTAATTGCTCTTATCATGGCTGCTCTTTTCTGCCTGACCTGTATTGCTTATGCAGATGATACCGCAAGGAGGCAACCTGCAATCGAAATTTACGACTTTGATGGAAACCGTGTAGAAAACCCCGATTGGGATAACCTGTGGCAGTATGGCGCAGTATTTGATGTCAATGGCAACATAGTTCCGCAGACAAGGGGTGGAGACTATGTAAACAGTGAGATAAAGCTCGACCCTAATGGTGTTTGGGTTTCGTATCAGTATCGTGTTTCTTACGGAAATGCCATTCACGGGGGAGGAATATGCAAGCAAGGTGGAGTGAAAGTTGAAAAAGAGCTGGCACTTTCTGTTGGAGGAACACGCTCACAACTGGGTGGTAACTTTTTATCGACTACTGAAGACATAGCTATAACATCTTGGGAACAAAAGACAGAGGGAAGCGTTTACATCAACTTTGTGTATAGCAATTTAGCATCTAGTGCGAGAACTTTTAAGATTCATATTTGGACTTGAGTAAGAACACCCCCGGCCAAAAGGGTCGGGGGTGATTTTATGGCGTTATGGGGTCAGCACTGGCTCATCAGGCGGATGTAGAACTCCACCGCACGGCCGATGACCTCGGTGCGGATGCGCTCATTGTTGCCGTGGATGGTGCTGCGCTCCTCGGCGGTGAGATCCATGGCGGAGAAGCGGTAAACATGGTTGCTGACGGGGCCGTAATGGCGGCTGTCGCTGCACTGTACCATCAAGTACGGGGAGACAAGGGAGCCTTGCCATGTGCCCGCTACGGCGGAGGCGACCTTATCCCATGCGGGGCAGTCGGTCTCGCTGATGGGACTGGGATTCATGCCCTCGACGCAGCGCAGTTTGACGGCGTCATTGCCGATGACCCCGCGGATGTATTCCATGGCGCTGTCCATAGTATCGGCGGGATTGAGCCGCATGTTGCTGACCATGGAGGCGCTGGGCGGGATGACATTGCTGGCCTTGCTGCCCTGCATCTGGGTAAAGGCGACGGTGGTGCGCATCAGGGCGTTCAGCTCGCCGCCCTGCTTTTTGCACAGGTTATCCAGAATACCGCCGAACAGCCACAGGTTGGCGAAGATCATGCGGTAAAGGAAGGTGGAGTGGCGGCCGAGGGTATCAAACATCTTGGCGGCCGGGGCAGTGATGTGCATGGTAAAGGGGTGATTTTCTACCTTGCAGCAGGCATCCGCCAGTACTCCCACGGGGGTGTGGGGCTTGGGGGCGGAGGCGTGACCGCCGGCGGAGGAAACGCTGTATTCCAGATTCATCATGCCCTTTTCGGCAATACCGATGAGCGCGCAGGGCTGCTTGACGCCGGGGAAAACATCCTCGACCACCGCGCCGCCTTCATCAACGACAAGCTGGATATTGATATTGTGCTCCTGGAACCAGTGGACGATATTGACGGCGCCGGGGCCGTTGATCTCCTCCTGACCGGAGAAGGCAAAGTAAATGTCCTGCTCCGGCTGGAAGCCTTCGGCAATGAGATGATCGGCGGCGGTCAGCACGCCGTTAAAGGTGACCTTGGTGTCAAGGGTGCCGCGTCCCCACAGCACGCCGTCCTCAATGATGCCCTCGAAGGGGGGCTTTTTCCAGTTCTCCTCCTCCACCGGGACAACATCAAAGTGCGCCATCATGACCGAAGCCTCATCGTGGGCCTTGCCCGCCCAGTAGAACAGCAGGCCGCGGTCCGGCAGGCGGGTGAGGGTGCATTTTTCATAAACATGGGGATATAATTCCGGCAGCAGGGCGATGAGCTTTTCGAATTCCGCCGGGTCCTCCTTGGAGGCATCGGTGTAGCTGACGGTGCGGCAGCGGATGAGCTGCTGAAGGTTGGTTACAGCGGCTTCGCGGTCAAACTCAACGGGGGCATAGGTCCTGAAGGCTTCGGCCTTGGGGTGGAACGCCGCGGTGCGCAGCAGCACCACAGCCAGCAGCAGGACGAGAACGGCCAATATGATATACAGAACGATCATGACAGAAAACCTCCTTGCAGTATTTTATGGGATCACAGGATCCCCTTTTTATACAGGATGCGGGCCACCCCCACGGTGAACAGCACGCTGACCGGCACCATAATGCCGACGGTGCTGGAATTGAGGGCGGGAACGAAGATGAAGAGAACCAGCATCAGGCAGATGGGAGCGATGGAGAGCTTGGCGTTCTTCGAAATAAACACCACACCCAGGCCGCCGAACAGGGCGGGCAGGATCTGCGCGAAGGCGGGGGCCAGGGCGGGGCTTTCCAACACCGGGGTGAGCGGGATGATGAGAATGACGCCCAGAATGATGATAACGGTGGTGACGATGCTGGAAACGGCAATGGCCACGGTGGAAACGATCTCGCCTTCCTCGCTGTTGGCTTTCACATCGGCCTGCTCCAGCGCGTTGAGGGCACAGGGGAGCTTGAGATTACTGATATTGCCGGTGACAAAGGAGAGGTAGCTGCCGCCTGCGCCCAGCATGGGCACATAGGTCAGCGTTTCAATAAATCCGACCGCCCAGTACATGGGGGCAGTGGCGATGAGGCCCATCAGGAGGCCCTTGCCATCGGCAGGGGCGTGGAAGATGATGGAGACAGCGGCGGGGAACATCAGCAGCAGAACCATCATCGAAAGGTTCCAGACGCGGCCGTAGTGATGAACGGAATCCATATAAGTCATATTTGCTTTTTTCATGGTGTGATCCTCCTTTCCCTTAGGACAGCCAGCCGGTGATGGGAATGGCGGAGGCCATGCCGAGAATAAGACTCATCGGCAGGGCGTAATCGCCTACCCAATGCCAGCCGGTTTTTTTCATGATAAGGCCGCACAGCGCCATAATAACGGCGGAAACGATCATAACGCATACCGGGATAAGGCCGGAGGGATCGCCGTGGAAGATGGTGCCGAAATCGCAGAACACATAGCCGAGGAAAGCGGCGATCATACCGATGAACAGGGCGGAGGAGAGGATATCGCCCCAGCGCTTATCACGGTTTTCTATCTTGGTCATGCCGCCCTGCAGTTTTTTACCGATGAGCGGTACCAGCCAGATGCCCAGCATGATGCTGATGGTCATGACCCAGGCGATGGTGACATACTGGGAAGCGGTAAGGGCGGAAACCTGCCCAAAGGTGAGGCCCATGGCGCTTTCGGCATTGGTGGCGGCAATGGTCTCGTAGGAGAGGGAGCCAACCACCGAAAGGCGCAGCCAGGGCAGCGGCAGGCCGAGGTCCTTGGAGAGGGTGATGACGCTGATGACGATGGCGACGGCCGGGGCGATGGTGAAGACACCGGCGGTGACCATGGTCTTGCGCAGCTTCTGCTGGTCCATGCCGATCTCCTTGCTGCGGCGGACGGCACGCACCAGGAAAAAGACCGACTGCAGCAGCACGGCCAGAATGATGATCCCGGCCAGCACGAACAAAATGGGGCTATTGACGGAAAAATTCACACACTGTCACTCCTTTGCAGAGATTTTCGCGGGAGCGTTCCGCGGCGGGAAAATGAGCCTGCCGGGGGCTGCCGCAAAAATGGAATAGCAATATTTTAGCACATAAAAGGGCGAAAGGAAAGACAATGTTTACGGGGGATTGGCATTTGTTTTTGGAGGAGGTACACAAATGGAGGCGAGATAGGGTGCGGGCGCCCGCCATGCCCCCTGCAAAAAGCCCTAAATGGAAAAGCCGTGCCCGCCCCACAGGGGGAAAGGACACGGCTCTGCAAGAAAAATCAGATGTATTTCCACTGTTCCACATCAAAGACCCCGTGGGTGGTGATCTTGAGGGCGGGAATGACCGGCAGACTCATAAAGGAAAGGGTCATAAAGGGATCGATGCCCGGGGAAACACCCATGCGGTGGGCGGCGGCCTTGGCCTGCTCCAGCAGGTCGTTTACCTCCTCCAGCGGGGCGTCACTCATTAGGCCAGCCACCGGCAGCGGCAGCTCAGCGATGACCTTGCCCTCGTGCACGACTACGGTGCCGCCCTGCATTTCGGCAATGCGGTTGATGGCAAAGGCCAGGTCGGCGTCATCGGCGCCCACGGCGATGATATTATGGGAATCGTGGGCAAAGCTGGTGGCCACAGCGCCCTGCCGCAGGCCGTAACCTTTAATGTATCCCAGGCCAATGTGCCCGGTGCCATGGTGGCGCTCCGCTACGGCGATCTTTAGGATATCATGGGTGGGATCGGGGGCAGCCGCCCGGCCAAGGTTCTGGGTGATGATTTCGCCCGGGACGATGCCGATGACCGGCAGATCTCCGGCGGCCAGCTGCTGCGGCGTGACCGGCGCAATACGGAAGGTCTCGTGCGCGCGGCGGGAAAGGCTGGGCTCCACCGCGGGCGCGTCAAAGGGTAGAACCTCGCCATCCGCAAAGACGCAGCGGCCGCGCTTATACACCTCCTGGATATTGAAGTGACGGAAGTTATCGAAGACCACCAGGTCGGCCAGGTAGCCGGGGGCGATGGCGCCTTTGTTGTTCATCAGGAAATAGCGGGCTGCCTGATGGCTGGCCACCTTGATGGCAATGATGGGATCAACGCCGCAGGCAATGGCTTCCCTGATGATATAATCGATGTGGCCGCCCTGCAAAAGATCCAGGGGGTGTTTATCATCGGTGGCAAACATGCACCGGGAGTAGTACTGCTGATTGAGCAGCGGCAGGAGTGCCCGCAGATTCTGGGCGGCGGTGCCCTCCCGTATCATGATGAACTGGCCAAGCTGCAGCTTTTCCAGCGCATCTTGGCAGGTGCTGCACTCGTGATCGGAATAGACACCGGCGGCGATATAGGCGTTGAGATCGGCGCCGGAGAGATCGGGTGCGTGGCCATCGATTTTTTTGTGGTGGGCCTGACTGGCCAGGATTTTGCTGATGACTGCTGGGTCGCCATTGATGACACCGACATAGTTCATCATTTCCGCCAGGCCAAGAACTCTAGGGTGGTCATACAGGTCATCAATGGCCTGATAATCCAGCGTGCAGCCGCCTTCATCCAACGGCGTGGCGGGCACGCAGCTGGGCAGCATAAAGTGGACATCCACCGGCAGGCCCTCGGTGGCTTCCAGCATATAGCGGATGCCATCCACTCCCATGACATTGGCGATCTCGTGCGGATCGGTGATGACAGTGGTGGTGCCGTGGCGGATGACCGCTCGGGCAAACTCGGCAGGGGAAACCAGGCTGCTTTCCAGGTGGATGTGGGCATCGATGAGGCCGGGGCAGACAAAGCTGCCGGAGACATCCACCTCTTTGCTGCCGTGGTAGCTGCCGATGCCGGCGATGAGCCCATCGGAAACAGCGATATCCCCATGGCAGAAGTCATTGCTGAACACATTGAGATAGGTGGCGTTTTTGAATACGATATCGGCCGGTTCCTCCCCGCGCGCCACGCGGATGAGGCGGAGCTTGCGCCCCAGCTTGCGCTCCACGCACTGGGCGGTGGTTTCATGCGGCTTCATGACAGTCCCTCCTTTTATTTATACTGGGTGTTTTTTTCGATGAGCTTTTGGTAGATACGGTCGCGCATCCAGGGTTCGGTGCAGGCGGCCAGCGCCTCTCGCGGGGCGAACCACCGCACACCGCTGTTTTCATCGGGCTTTACCCGCAGCGGCTCGGTATCATCGGCTTCGATGAGATAGGTGCAGTTGAGATGCAGGTGAGAGGGGACATACCGCCCTCGTTTTTCGTGTCCATCCACGGTAAGGATCTCGACCGAGAACAGTTCACGACTGACGGGGCGGAGCGTTTGCAGTCCGGTTTCCTCGGCTACCTCCCGCAGCGCGACCGCCAAAAGGTCGGTCTCTCCATCGGCATGGCCGCCGGTCCAGCTCCAGCTATTGTAGATGTTGTGATAGATCATCAGCACCTTATTCCGCGCGGGGTTCACCACCCAGGCCGATGCGGTAAAATGGGCGGTTTCATTCTGCCGGGTAAAGCTATCCGGCTGCTTTAGCGCGGCCAGCAGCAGCGGCAGATCGCGCTGTTCCTGCTCATTGTAGGGCCGATAGGCGGCAAGGCTGGCTTGCAGATCGTGTGGCATGGTGTTTCCCTCCTTAGCAGAGTGGATGCAGCGGGCAGGTATGGGGGCGCGGGGCAGGCCGCCCTGCGGGCGGCCTTACACGGCCCTACGGGCCGTGGCTCCGGTCTCCGTCCGGAGCGCCCCGCACCCTGTGCCGCCCAGTCCGGTTCTGTCTCAAATTATACCACGGGCGGCACAAAGAGAAAAGCCCCCGAGGGGGCTTTTTCATTGCAGTAGGTTTAGTCGTGCCGAATGGCCTCCAAAGCGGAGATCTTAACAGCGCGGTTGGCAGGGATAAAACCGAAAACAACGCCGACCATCATCGAAAAGACCATTGCCACCAGCACCAGCCACCACGGAATGATGGAAACCGCCCCGCCGTTGCCGAAGCTGAGCCCCAGCGATGCCAGAAGGTTTGCTACGATCGGCACATTGTTTAACAGATAGCTGATCAGGAAGCTGAGCCCAACGCCCACCACGCCGCCGATCAGACCGATCATAGCGGATTCGGTGAGGAACATGGCGCGAATGGCGCCCAGCTCGGCGCCCAGCACCTTCATGACGCCGATCTCCTTGGTGCGCTCATAGATGGACATGACCATGGTGTTGGCGATGCCGATGGCAGCGACAAACAGAGAGATAGCCGCCAGACCGCCCAGCATCGTCTGGATCATGGTAAGCTGCTCATCAAAGTATTTGCGGGTGTCCTCCATCGAGGAGCACTGGAAGCCCATATCGGTGATGGACTGCTGCACTGCGGCAACCGATGCAGCGTCTACGCACTTGACCCGTACCTCATCATAGTTGGTGGTGTCTGGAGCCTTTTCACCGCTGATCTTGTAGTATTTCTGCTCCAGCGCCTTCAGCTGGTTGATGTCCATCAGGAGGCACTCACTGGTCTCCCAACCCTTGTTCCAGTCCTCCACCATCACGCCGGTCACATTGGGGGTGACCTCCAGGCCCTTTTTCGGGTTGCCGTTGTTGTCGTAGCTTTCGCTGTACAAAACCAGCTTATCCTTCATGATATCCACAAAGGGCTTTTTGGGGTTGCCCATGGCATCGGTCTGGTTGCGATCCACATAGTTATTCCGCTTTTTCTTGGTATCCCGGAAGGAATACGCCACATTGGCGCCCGCCACCATGCTGTAATCCTTTTTGCTGTCCGCAAAGGAGGTGCCGTCGCTCAATTTATAGCCGAGAGCGTCAAACGCCTCGGGGTAGATGCCGATGATATTGGTATAGGCCGCATAGCGCCCGTTGCGGGATTTCAGCCGGAAGCTGACCCGGCTGCTGTAAAACGGGGTCGCGATCTGCACATGATCCATCGCCTGTATTTTGGAGAGGGCTTTATCGTCCAGCTTGGTCTCGCCTCCGCCGTAATTGTAGACATTGATGATGGTAAGATCGCCCCACTCTTGCAGCATCTGCATCATGGATTCCCGCGCACCGATGCCGAGTGAGACCATCAGTATGATGGCGCACACGCCGATGACAACGCCGATGACGGTCAGGGCGGTACGCACCCGGCGGCGGGTCAGGTTTCGCAGGCAGACGCTCAGAAGGTCAGATATCCTCATCTTCGTCTACGCTCTCCTTTTTATTTTTACGCAGCTTCAGGTACACAAATACGCCGGCAGCCACTACCACCACACCACCGATGACCCAGAACCACGGGAAACCCGCAGGCTCTTCCATGCCGGGGTCAGTGCCGGGATCCATACCGGGGTCGACGCTGGGATTGCTGGGACCCCATACATCCTCGTAGCTGGTCACCTGCGTGGTAAAGGGCACCGAAACGGTGCGCTGGTTCATGTTGGTATCCTCGTAGGTGATGATGACCTCACCCACCAGCTCGCCCTTTTCATTCCCGGTGATGTAGAAATCGGCGCTGGAGGTGGTGCCGGAGGCCAGGTTGCCCAGATACTGCTCCTCGCCGTTATTGGAAAGCCCCTCGCAGTTCAGCTTGGCGGAAAGATTGTAGATATCGGTACGGCTCTTATTGACGAAGTTGACGGAGAGGTTATTTTCCTCGCCAATGAAGATCTGTTGGGGCAGGTCGATGCCGGTCACGGTAAAGCGATCCACCTGCAGCACCGGCATGCTGATGGTCTCGGTGGTCTTGGCATTGCGGCGCACGCCGTTATCCAGGTAGTCATAGGTAAAATCAACGGTCATGGAATGGGACTGGGCCGCCGCAGTGGGCTTCACGGTCACATTCACGGTCTTGGTGATGGTGCCCTCGGCTGCCAGCGATTCGATGTAGAAGGAATTGGAGCTGCTGGTCAGCATCATGGCATCGGGCAGGGTCATGGTCACCATCATGTTTTCCACGGCCATGGTCTTGCTGGTATTGCGGAAGGTCATGGTGATGTTGCGGGTCTCACCGGCCACCAGGTCGCCCTTGCCGTAGCTGTAGCTGCTGATGATGACATAGGGCTGGGCCGCGGTGGTCTCGGTGTCGGGTTTTTCGTCGTCCGGCTTGGTGGGGATGATGGTGGCGTTATCGATCTTGCAGGTTACAATAGCATTGTAGTTGCCCTGGGTAATGATAAGCTTCAAGGTGTTATCGCTGCCGCCCACATAGTATACGCCGGTCAGCTGGATTACCATACCTTTATCGGTGCTGCCTACTGTCCATTTTTCAATTTCAGCACCGGCGCCGGAGCCAGCCAGGAAGCTGCTGTCACCAGGGGTGGTAACCGAGAAATTATCCTTGCTGTAACCGGTGGAGCTGCAAAGATTCAAAAAGTCATTGTCAGTAACATACAGGGTCAAATCAACATAGTTGCCCTTTACGATCTCAGAGCTGGGATTGACCTTATCCGCAGGGGAGCCGGGATATTTGGTGTACTTTTTGTTATTGGCCATGTCCTTGTGGTACATCTGCCAGTAGTAGCTGCCGCTGCAAATAGCATCCAGCCGGAAACTGTCAGCGGTCTTTTCGCCGCCCAGGGTGCTCTTGGCCTGGAATACAGGGGTAATGGTTGTGTTGTCGGTGATTTCAATTTCGCCGAAATCTGCAACAGACTTTGCATCAGTATCGCCTACTTTATATGTAGCACTGACAAATTCATAGCCAGGGGCAGCATTAAAAGTAACTTTAACTTTTTTCACATCATCGGGAAGCGCTTTGGACTTAGTAGTACTGTTAAGGGTACAAGTTGCAGTCCCGGTACTTCCTTCTTTTGCTGTATTATATGTAAGCGTAATGCTGCCGTGCTCCAAAGAACCATCAGTGGCAGAAACAGTATAGGACGGTTCAGCCGCCATCGCTACGGTGCCCAGCACCATGGCCAGCACCAGAATGAATGTCAGGATCTTGCTCATCTTTTTCACAGTCATACTCCTCCTTGGCCGGCGGCCAGTGTGTTATCGGTAAAATGCAGCTTCTCCGGCAGCTCCTCGGCAGGGGCGGCGGGAGGGTCTTGGATCGCCTTGGCATGGCGGTGGTCCTCATTGGAAATGATGCGTCCATCGGAGATGGTCACGATGCGGTCGCAGTATTCTGCCAGGCTGCGGTCGTGTGTCACCAGTATGATCGTGGTGCCCTTTTCCCGGGCAAACCGCAGGAACATCTCCATGACCTCTTTGGTCGTTTTGGTATCCAGGTTGCCGGTGGGTTCATCGGCAAATACCACCTCAGGATTGGTAACAAAGGCGCGGGCAATGCCCACGCGCTGCTGCTGGCCGCCGCTCATTTCATTGGGACGGTGGTCCATGCGCTCGCCCAGTCCCACCTGCTTTAGCATTTCACGGGCGGCTTCCTCACGCTTTTTGCGGGACACCCGGCGGAACATCAGCGGCATGGCCACATTTTCCACAGCGGTCATCCCCTGAATGAGATTGTAGGACTGGAACACAAAGCCGATGTGCTTCTGCCGGAACACCGCCAGCTGCTTTTCGCTCATCTTGGAGATCAGCTCTCCCTTGATTTTTACCGTGCCGCGGGTGGGCTTTTCCAGCCCGGCCAGCTGGTTCAGCAGGGTGGATTTACCGCTGCCGGAGGTACCCAGTATACAGCACACCTGCCCCTGCTCGATGGTCAGGTCGATATTATCCAGAGCGACTACCTTTTCATCGCCGGTCCGGTACACCTTGCGGAGATTTTTGGTCTCCACCATGTATTGCACATTTTTTCCCCCTCTCGCAGAAAAATCATATTTCACTAAAATAAGTGTACAGTTTGATGGATTTTATTGCATCCAAAAACAAAAAATGCAAAAAAATTTTGCAGCAAACTGTACTACTGGAGCTAATACAGTCAGCATACCATTTTGCCCCTATATAGTCAACGCAGTTCACGGTGAATTCATAAAATATTAAAGAACACAAAAAAGCTCCCGCACCTGTTACAGTGCGGGAGCTCCTGGTAAAACTGTTTCCTGCGGCCGTTTGCAGCCGGCGCAGGAGCTTGGGGAATGAGCCGAAGGGAAAAGAAAATGAGGACAAAACGAAAAAGTATAAAGAAGGATGAAGATAAGGAGGAGAAAGAAAAACCTTCGGCCGGGCTGTGCGCCCTTATTTATTCCACACCTTTATCATATACGGCCAATGTGATGGCTGTGTGAAGAAATCAGGAAAAATCGGAATGATTTTCTTCACTTTCGGCGGTTAAAGCGGCATCGGGCGGCAGCAGCGGCAGCCGGAACCAGAAATCGCTGCCCTCGCCCAGGGTGCTGGCTACGCCGTATTCGGCGCCGTGGGCCTCCAGCACGCCCTTTACAATGGAAAGTCCCAGCCCGGCCCCCACGGTGGAGCGGCGGTGGTTTTTATCCACCTTGTAGTAGCGGTCCCACACATAGGGCAGGCTCTCGGCCGGAATGCCTTCGCCGTGGTCGATGACCTCCACCTTCACAGTCCCATTCTCAATGGTCTGGCGCACCAGTACGGCCCGGTCGGCCCCGGCATAGTTGATGGCGTTATTGATGAGATTATACAGCACTTGGGTCATGCGCAGCCGGTCGGCCATCACCATGGCGTCGCCGTCCGCTTCCAGCGTGATGGCGTAGCCGTCATGCAGCACCAGCTTGGCGTACCGCCCCATAATGCCGCAGATCATCTTGGTGAGATTGAGCGGCTCCGGTTCGGGGGTCTGCGCGCCGCTTTGTAGCCGGGAAAGATTCAGCAAATCATTGACCAAATCAGTCAGCCGGCGGGCCTCATCTATGATGATCTGCACATTTTCCGGGGTATTTTCACCCGGCAGATCGCGCATTACCTCGGCATAGCCGGTGATCATGGTCAGCGGGGTGCGCAGGTCGTGGCTCACATTGGCGATGAACTCCTGCCGCAGATGTTCCACCTTGCTCAGCTCCCGGCTGGCATAGTTCAGGGTGTCGGCCAGCTCGGTGACCTCCCGGTAGGTGCCGCCGGTAAACTGCGTGCCGTAATCGCCGGTGGCCAGCTGCTTGGCGCTTTTGGTAATGCGGGTGATGGGACGGGAGATCATGGAGGAAAGCAGCAGCACCAGCAGGATGGAAAACGCCGTCATGATGACCGTGATGATGACCAGCTGGGCCCGCAGTGTTTCCACCGTGGTATTGATGGGCGTGATGGTGGCATCCACCATGACCATGACCGGCTCGGCGCCTTCATCCTCTCCGCGCGTGGTCAGAATGCCGTACAGCAGCTGCTCGGTGGAGGCGGCCTGGGCGGTTGCTTTGCTCTGCATGGCGGGGGAAAGCTCCAGGAGCTGATAGTTTTCCAGCACGGTGCCGCCGTTTTCCTGCGCTTGCCGGAACAGCAGCGCCGCCTGATCGGTAAGCAGCATGTGCAGGATGCAGGAGGGCTGGTTGCCGGAGGTCAGTACCGGGGTGCCGTCCTCCCGCACGATGTGGACACAGATGAGATCCTGGCGGGTCAGGCGGTTCACCTCGGTGTAGAAGTTCTCATCATTGATGCTGGCGGCTACTTCCTCGGCGGTATTTTTAATGGAGCTGGTCTTGATGGATTTGTAGAAGCTCTCCAAAAAGACGATCTGCAAAAGCCACAGCAGCATCAGCAGCAGCGCCACGAACATAGCAAAGCTGCCCACCAGTCTCCAGCGGATGCCCAGGTGGGAAAAACGGCTTTGCTTATGCTGCGGGGCAGGGGAGGACTCAGTTGGCGTCTCCGTCTGCATCGCTTTCCGGCTCTGCCACAGTTTCAAAGCGGTACCCAACTCCTCTTAGCGTGATAATGCACCGGCTGTACCGGCCCAGGCTCTTGCGCAGCAGCTTTACATGGGTATCCAGCGTGCGGTCGTCGCCGTAAAAATCATAGCCCCACACATCGTGGATCAGCCGCTCGCGGGTCAGGGCCACGCCGCGGTTGCGCACCATATAGAAAAACAGGTCGTACTCCTTGGGAGACATCTCTATGCGCTGCTCGTCAATGAAAACCAGCCGCGCGGTAAAATCCACCGTCAGCCCCTCAAAAACAAAACGGTTGTTTTCCTCGCCGCCGCTGCGCTTGATGATGGCGGCCACCCGCATCATCAGCTCCTTGGGGGAAAAGGGCTTGACCACATAGTCATCGATCCCCAGCTCGAAGCCGTGGATGCGGTCATATTCTTCGCCGCGGGCGGAAAGCATGATGATGGGCGTGCGGTTGTATTTGCGGATTTCGCGGCAGGCGGAAAAGCCGTCCAGCTCCGGCATCATCACATCCATGATGATGAGATCGAACGGCTCGGTGCGGCACAGGTCGATGGCCTCCATGCCATTGGCGGCCTCGGTGACCCGGTAGCCCTCGAATACTGCGTATTTTTTAATGATCTCGCGGATCTTGGCTTCGTCATCCACGACCAGGATGTGATACATGGCGGTTACCTCCTTTGGGGGTGCAGGCTGGCATTCGGGCGGCCCCGTGCCTGGCTCCGCCGGGCTGGGGCGCCCCCCTGCGGGGGGCGCCCTTCGGGAGCCTTCGGCTCCCGCGCGGGGCCGCCCGAACCCGGCTTCCTGCAATGTCCATGGTTATTATAGCATACTCTCCCGCGCCGATGCTATAACCTTTACGAAATGTTAATATCTTTCCTCTTGCGTTCGTCCCGTTTTGCGCTAAAATAAGATTAGAAATCCCCGACCGACCGGTCGGTCGGGACATCTATCCCCCGGAAATGGAGAATCCTCTATGCTGTCTCGTCTCAGTGTCAAAAAGCCCATGACCGTATTCGTCTGCGTGGTGCTGGTGCTTATCCTCGGTGTCATGTCCTTCATCAATATGACCACCGACCTCCTGCCGAATATGGATCTGCCCTATGCCATCGCCTATACCACCTACATCGGCGCCAGTCCGGAGCAGGTGGAGCAAAGCGTGACCAAAACGCTGGAAAGCGCCCTGGCTACCACCAGCGGCGTCAAGAATATCACCAGTATCTCGCAGGAAAATGTCAGTATCGTGGTGCTGGAATTTGAGGAAGGCACCGGCATGGATTCCGCCATGATCGAAATGAACGCCAGCCTTGATCAGATCGCCGGCTCCCTGCCCGAGGCCGCCGGCAGCCCGGTGCTCATGAAGATCAATCCCGATATGCTGCCCATCATGGTATTGGCGGTGGATAGCGATAATATGGCCCGAAACGAGCTTTCGGAATTCACCTCCTCCACCGTGATTCCGGCACTGGAGCGGGTGGATGGCGTGGCGTCCGTTTCCGGCAGCGGTTTGGTGGAAAGCCAGATTCGTGTGGAGCTGGATCAAGCCAAAATCGATGAGCTGAATGACAAGGTACTGGCGGCCATTGATAGCTCCCTGGCTGATGCCGAAAAGCAGCTCAAGGATTCTCGCAGGCAGATCAACGACGCCAAAAAGAAGCTGGAGGAGCAAAGCGGCACCGCCTATGCCCAGCTGGTGGCCGCTGCCCAGCAGCTGGCCGATGCCAAGGATCAGGCCTCCCTCGGCTCCACCCTCACCTCGGCGGAGGTCAAGGCCATTCAGGCCGTGCTGGCCCAGTACGATAACATGGTAAATCTGCGCGATAGCTACAATGCCAGTGAAGATTACGCCCGTACTCATCTTTCCGCTGTAAAATATGCCGAGCTGCAATCTCTGCAGCTTACCCGCACCCAGCTGCGTGCCCAGCTGAAAGCCGCCCAAGCCTCGCTGGAGACCGCCGAAGCCACCCTCAAGGAGATCGGCAGCAGTGAAGCCGCCCTGCAGCAGGATGTGACCAATGCCAAGGATGCGCAGGAAGCCGCGCAAACCGCCTACGATGAAGCGCTGGACGGCGCACCGGAGCGTCTCAAGGACGATCCCGGCTGGCAGGACCTGCTGCGGCAGGAGCAGGAAAAGCAGGCGGAGGTGGACGACCTCCAGGCACAGCTGGAGAAGGACCCCGATAATACCGGGCTGCAGGCCCAGCTCAATACCGCCGAAGCCGAGCTTGCCGCCATCCAGGCGGCGCAGACCGCCTATATCAACCGCAATGACCCGCAAACCGTTGCCGCCGCGGAAAAGCTCTCGGCTGCCGAGGAGGAGGTGACCCGCGCCAACGCCCGGCTGGAGACCTTCCAGCAGGCCACCGAGGCGAAGGCGGAGGCCGAGAAGGCCATCGCCGACGCCACCAAAGCCATCGAGGAAAACGCCGCCGCCATCAAACGCGTGCTGGGCGAGGCCGAGGGCAAGAAGTGGATCGAAAGCCACGATAAGGTGCAGGATGACTACGGCACCATTACCGAGCTGAACGCCGCCATTGATGCGCTGGCGCCCCGCATCCCGCAGTTAAAAAAGGAGCTGGAAACCGCTCAGTCCAGCCAGAAGGAGCTGGACGCCGCTCTTTCGCAGCTGGATAAGGCGCAGAGCCAGCTGGAGACCGGTAAGCTGGAGCTTTCTCAGCAGCTCATTCTGGCCACCCTGCAATTACAGCAGGCCGAACAGGCCCTGGATGAAGCCGAGGAGCAGTTTCGCCAGCAGCGGGATGCCGCCTACAAGGCCGCCGGGCTGGACGGCATTCTCACCCAGTCCGCCGTTTCGCAGCTGCTCATGGCGCAGAACTTCTCGATGCCCGCCGGCTATATCCAAAGCGCCGAGGGGCAGTATGCCCTCAAGGTCGGCGATAAATTTACCAGCCTGGAGGAGCTGCAGAACTGGGTGCTCTTCCGATACGATGTCGGCGATGTGGGGGAGATCCGCCTGACCGATATCGCCACTGTCCGCCTGGCGGATAACGCCGAGGAGCTGTACGCCAAAATAAACGGCAATGACGGTGTGCTGCTCACGGTACAAAAGTCCTCCATCGCTTCCACCTCCGGTGCCTGCGATAATCTTTATGCCGCCATGGCCCAGCTGGAGGAAAAATACGATGGCCTGCACCTCACCGCCCTCAGCGATCAGGGCCAGTACATCGATCTGGTCATCAGCTCGGTGCTGGAAAATCTGCTGTTCGGCGCGCTGCTGGCCGTCATTGTCCTCATGCTGTTCCTGCGGGACTTCCGCCCCACTATCATTGTGGCGCTCAGTATCCCCATCAGTCTGCTTTTGGCGGTGGTGCTTATGCACTTCACCGGCGTCACTCTCAATATCATCTCCCTTTCAGGCCTTGCCCTTGGCGTCGGCATGCTGGTGGATAACAGCATCGTTGCCATCGAGAATATCTACCGTCTGCGCCAGCTGGGCTACAATGCCGCCACGGCGGCGGTTCACGGCTGCCGCCAGATTGCCGGGGCTATCACCGCCAGCACCCTTACCACTGTCTGCGTATTTGTGCCCATCCTGTTCACCAGCGGCCTTACCCGGCAGATCTTCGCCGATATGGGCCTGACCATCGCCTATTCACTGGGTGCCAGTCTGCTGGTCGCCCTTACCTTGGTGCCCGCCCTTTCGGGCAAAATATTGACCCGCGATACCGCAGGGGAAAAGCCCAACCGTCTCCTGAACCGCATGATAGCGGGCTACGAAAACCTTCTGCGGAAAGTACTGCGGCACAAGGCTCCCGTTCTGCTGGGCGCGGTGGCACTGCTTATTGCCAGCGCGGTGCTGGCGGTCAGCATGGGCACCGCCTTTATGCCGGAAATGGATAGCCCACAGGTGTCGGTCTCCATCGAGATGCCGGAGGACGCCACCCAAAGCGAAACATGGGCCATGTGCGATACCGTCCTGGAGCGGATCCTTACCGTGGATGGGGTGGATACCGTCGGCGCCATGGAGGGCCAGAGCATGATGAGCATGGGCGGCAGCAGCCTGTCCATCTATGTGCTGCTGGGTGATGACCGCAGCGATTCCAGCCAGGAGATCGCCAAAAAGATCGAGGAAGCCTGCGCCGATCTGGACTGCACCGTTTCCGCCAACGGCTCCACCATGGATATGAGTATGATGACCGGTGGCAGCGGTATTCAGCTGGCCGTCACCGGCGATGATATGGATGCCCTGCGGGCCGCCGCCACCGACCTGGCCAAAACCCTTTCCGCCGTGGAAGGGGTCGCTTCGGTCAGTGATGGGCAGGAGGACAGCAGCACCGAGGTGCGCGTCACCGTGGATAAAGCCAAAGCCGCCGAGTACAACCTGACGGTCGCGCAGGTCTATCAGCAGGTGGCCGCCGCCGTTCTCTCCCAAACCACCGCCACCAATATCACCGTAAACGGCAGTGACCTGCCGGTTGTGGTCGTCCCCGATAGCGCCGGTATCACCACCCGGGAAACGCTGGAGGAGCTCCGCCTGACCGGTACCAAAAACCAGGAGGAATGCGAGGTCCGCCTTTCCGAGATCGCCGCAGTGACCGAGGCCGCGTCCGCTTCCGCCATCCACCGTGAAAATCAGGCCCGTACCGTCACCGTCACCGCCCAGATCGCCGATGGCTACAACATCGGCCTGGTGAGCCGTGAGGTGGAAAAGCTGCTGGCCGATTATGAGATGCCGGAGGGCTGCTCCTATGCCATTGAGGGCGAAAATGAGATGATCCAATCCACCATGAGCGACCTCATCCTGATGATCGCCCTGGCCATCGCCTTCATCTACCTCATCATGGTGGCGCAGTTCCAGTCGCTGCTCTCGCCGTTTATCGTGCTGTTCACCATTCCGTTGGCCTTCACCGGCGGCCTTTTGGCCCTGTGGATCACCGGCAAGGAGCTCTCAGTCATTGCCATGCTGGGCTTCCTTATGCTCGCGGGTGTCGTTGTGAATAACGGCATCGTCTTTGTGGATTACGCCAACGGGCTGCGGCTGGAGGGGATGGAACGCGCCGAAGCGCTGGTACAGACCGGCCGCGACCGCATCCGCCCCATCCTCATGACTGCCATGACCACCATTTTCGGCCTGGCTACCATGGCGCTGGGCCTGGGCGCCGGCGGCGATATGTTGCAGCCCTTGGCCATCGTTACCATCGGCGGCCTGGCCTACGCCACCCTGCTTACTCTGTTCATTGTCCCCGCCATTTACGATATTTTCCTAAAGAAAGACCCCAAGAAAGTTGTCATCGAGGAGGTAGAAGAGGTATGAACTTGCCGGAGAAAAAGGCCGCGGTGTTCCGTGCGGTATTAAAGCTGCTGCGGCAGGGCCGTCCGCTGGGAGATCTGAAGGTTTCTGAGATCGCCGAAGCCGCTGGCATCGGCAAAGGCACTGTGTACGAGTATTTCCCCTCCCGGGAGGAGCTGCTGCGGGATGCCATGCAGTACAGCAGGGCCCAGGGCTTCCAGGAGCTCTACGCCGCCATTTCCGACGCCGAGGGCTTTGAAGCCCGCTGGAAGGTCATCGAGATCACCGCCCGCCAGCTGCTGGAGTGCAGCTCCGTTTTCTTTTCACAGGTGCCCTCCATGGGGTTTCCGCAGGCCGCCCTGTATGATATCTGCGGCGGTCCGCAGGAGCGTGCCGATACCTGCCGCATGATCGGGGAGATCATGAACTGCCTGACCTCTGCCGCGGTGGAGGGGGGCCTGGCCCCCCGTATGCCGGAGCCGGAATACCTTTCCATGGTCGGAGAGGGCTGTATTTCCGGCTTTCTGCTGCGCTGTGCCCTCTCGGAGGGCCGGCAGGAGGAAATAGCCGCGGCCCTGGCCGATACCCGCAAGCTCTATATTGCCGCCCTGCAGTGATTTTGGTTTCTGCAGGGGGCCGGCTCGGGGCGCAGCCCGACCCATCCTGCGGATGGGTCCAGCGGACATTTGTCCGCTGCGGCGATGCTTTGCATCGCCG
>ERZ857757.1214-NODE-1214-length-21387-cov-4.121367_pt1 | contig 21387 bp, 20 predicted proteins | sample MGYA00519764_ERZ857757 | MGnify/ENA primary metagenome ERZ857757 (study PRJEB31778, sample SAMEA3449359) | human gut metagenome | biome: human gut; feature: human-associated habitat; material: faeces | place: United Kingdom | collected 2010/2012 ... | reverse complement strand
CCCTGCGGGCGGCTTGCGAAACCCACCAATTCGCAAAAAAACCGCCGCAGCGGCTCACCATAGGCTAAGCTGCTGCAGCGGCGTTTCGTACTCATGCAGATATTGAAGGATGGCGTTGTTATTGTGCAGGATCCCGGCGGCTTCGCACTGTGCATGGAATAGCCGCATCAGCCGGTCGTTGTGGGGACTGGTCACCTCATAACGGTCGCCGTAGGTGCGGCGGTAACGCTCGCTCAGGCCAGGGAACAGCTCATCCAGTCGGGTGTAAAAGTATTCCCGGTTGCCCTCCCGCAGCGTCAGCCCCATGCCAAAGCAGAGGATCCCCCGTACACCGGCTTCTTCACAGCGGTCCAGCAGGGTGGAGATATTCTCCTCGGTATCGTTGATAAAAGGCAAAATGGGGGAAAGCCACACCACCGTGGGAATGCCGGCCTTTTGCAGCTCCCGCAGTACCTCACAGCGGCGGGCGGTAGTGCACACATTTGGTTCCAGCTTGCGGCACAGCGTCTCATCAGCTGTGGTCAGGGTCATCTGTACCACGCATTTGGTGTTCTGTTGGATGCGGCACAATAGGTCAAGATCCCGTAGGATCAGGTCACTTTTGGTGATAACGGTAAAGCCGCAGCCATAGCGCTCCACCACCTCCATCGCCCGGCGGGTCAGCCTTAGCTCCGCCTCCAGCGGCAGGTAGGGGTCGGTCATGGAGCCGGTCCCCACCATGCAGGGGGCCCGGCGGCGCCGCAGGGCGTCCTCCAGCAGTTCCACGGCGTTCTGCTTTACCTCCACATCCTCAAATGCATGGTCGATGTGATAGCACCGGCTGCGGGAATCACAGTAGATACACCCATGGGTGCAGCCCCGGTACAGGTTTATATTTCCCCCGGCGGAAAGGACCCCCTTAGCCATTACATAGTGCATGCTGCCACTCCTTTATTGTTGTCCCCGCTTTTTCCAGATGATCGCCAGCGCCACCCCACCGATGATAACGATGCCGCCGAGGATACAGAGGATATCAGCAAAGATGATCGGGAACCGGAAGGCGGCGGACATGCCGCCCATACCGCTCATGTTGTCCCAGAAGCCCTGCATGCCCCACGCACTGTTCTGCATGGAAAGAATACTGCCAAAGCCGAAGCGCGCCAGCAGCCCCACCAGCAGGATCCCCAGCCCCTGCGCCGCCACAATATACCCGGCAATATAGCCTTTCTCCCGGAACAGCCGCCCGATATGCCGGGGCAGATGATCCAGCCATTCCGGGGTGGGGGCGGGCTGCCGTACCGTTTCCGCTTCCGCGTAAGGGTGTTCCGGCTCTTCTTTGCCCAGCAGCAGGGTATCGGTGGAAATACCCAGTGCCGCCGCCAGCGCAATGATGCGTTCGGCGTCAGGGGTGGCTTCGCCGGTCTCCCATTTGCTGATGGCCTGCCGGCTGACCCCCAGCCGCTCCGCCAGCCCCTCCTGCGAATAACCCGCTTTTTTACGGTAGTATGCAATACGCTCTCCCAGTGTCATATTTTTCTCCTTTCGGGATAGTGGCTTATCTTGTAATCCTATCATAGAGGAAAATGCGGTGGCAGGCCACCGCTTTTCGTTGGATTTTTCGCAACCGACGGTTGCAAAGGGGCATTACACCTCAAAATCGAAGGCCGAACGCTCGGTCATTACCTCATGCACAAAGTCGGAAGCCGCTACATGCAGCGGATGATTTTTATAGCTCTTCAGCGCCGCCAGGTCGTCAAAATCTGCCGTCAGGCACACATCGTACTGGTGGCTGTTGCAGTCCCGGTCGATGCGCAGCCCATGCAGCCCCTCTATTTTTCCATTGAGTCCCTCCAGCTTTTCCTTCATCTGCCGGGCGTTTTCCTCTTTGTTTTCGTCCTTTAGGCGGTACATTACGATATGCCGTACCATATAAAATCACACTCCTTTATTTTTTCAGTATACCCGCCGGGCGGTGATACCGTCAAGCCCCGGCGCATACAAATAGCAGAAGAAGCGGCAAAAGGAGGCATGGCCCATGACATGGTGGAAGCGGCTTTTGGTGATGGTGCTGGCGGCAGTACTGCTGATAAGTGCGGTGTGGTGGGGCAGCGGACGCATCATTCCGGCAATGCGCAGACTGTCGGTCTCGCAGGGGGTGCGCCTTCCGGTGCTGATGTACCACGGCGTCAATTCCAATCCTAAAAAGGCAGGGGATTATGTCATTACGCCGCAGGCCTTGGAGGAGGACCTCCTTTATTTACAGCGGCAGGGCTGCACCACCGTGGTGATGAGTGATCTCATCGCCTATGTGCAGCAGGGCGCGCCTTTGCCGGAAAAGCCGGTGATGATCACCTTTGATGACGGCTACTATAATAATTACCTGAATGCCTACCCGCTGCTGCAAAAATATCAGATGAAAGCCGTTATCTCCATCATCGTGGGGGAAACCGATAAATACAGTGAGCTGGATGAAAATAAGGAAAATTACTCCCACATTACCTGGGATATGATCAACGAAATGATGGAAAGCGGCCTCATTGAGATCCAGAACCACACCTATAATCTGCACAAGACCGGGAATCCCCGCCGCGGCGCCGCCCAGCGCAAGGATGAAACCACTGAACAGTATTTTGCCGCCGTGGGCGCCGATCTGCAAAAAGCCCAGGACCGCATCGAGGAGATGACCGGCTGGAGGCCCGATACCTTTACCTATCCGTTTGGCTCCTACAGCCGCCACAGCCAGGAACTGCTGGAGCAGCTGGGCTTTGCCGCTTCCCTCGGTGTGGAGGGCAAGCCCTGCTGCCTTACCCGGGATCCCGCCTGTCTCATCCGCATCCCGCGCTATACCCGAACCAGCCAAAAAACCGCCGAGGAGCTGCTCTGCCATTTCTGGGATTGAGCAGAGGGCGCGCGGCTGCGCCGCCTTCCCTCTGTACCGGACTTTCCCATCCGGCACGCGCGTACCCACCCGGATTTCCACCCCTTGAAAAACCCTCCTTTTGGTGTATAATATAGGGCAGTAAATCCAAAGGAGGATACCGCCTTGCCAAAAGAGATCGTCGGTATCGGCGCGGCCAATGTGGATATCATGGGCGAAAGCGCCGCCAGACTGGTGATGGAGGACAGCAACCCCGGCACCCTTTCGGTTTCCGTGGGGGGCGTCACCCGCAATGTCTGTGAGAATACGGCCCGATTGGGGCTGCCTACCCGCCTTATCACCACGGTGGGGGAGGACATGTACGGCGAAAAGATCCGCTCCTGGTGCCGGGAATGCGGCATCGCCACCGATAGCTTTATCACCCTGCCCGGGAAAAACAGCTCGTCCTATGTTTCCATCCACCGCAGTGATGGCGAAATGGCCGTCGCCCTCAGCGATATGCGCATTCTGCAGGAGCTGACCCCTGCCCGGCTGGAACCCATGCGGGACAAGCTCTCAGCGGCGGCTGCTATCGTGGTGGATGGCTGCCTGCCGCAGGAAACGCTGCGCTATATTATCCGCACCTTCGGGGGCAGTGTCCCCATCTTCGCCGATCCCGTTTCTACCGCCTACGCCCGCCGGATGCGTCCGGTGCTGCGAGGCATCGATACCCTGAAGCCCAACCGTTTGGAGGCCGAGATTCTTTCCGGCCGTTCTATCCGCTGCGAGGCGGACTACTTCCGGGCAGCGGAGGGCATTTTGGCGCAGGGGGTGCGCCGGGTTATCATCAGCGCCGGTTCCCGGGGCTGTTACTATGCCGATAACATGGGCCAGCGGCTGTGGAGCCGTACCCGTCCCCTGCAGCAGGTGGAAAACGCCACCGGCGCGGGCGATAGCTTCATGGCGGGGCTGCTGTACAGCGCGGCGCAGCGCTACTGGCTGGGGGATACCATGGACTTTGCCATGGGTGCGGCGCTGGCGGCTTTGCAGGCCCGCACCACCATCAATCCAGCGATCAGTCCGGAGCTCATTTGGCAGCTGGTGCGGGAGCAGAAGCGCCCCCGTACCCCGGTGATCCCCACCGGTCTTACAGGGAAATAATGCCGCAAGATAGTTCTTTTGTGATGAATCCTGCGGCAAAATAGTAGGCTCTTTGGCGGTATGTGTAAAAAGCATGCCGCTTTTCTTTGCAATTTTGGCGATTTGCTGCTTGCATAAACTGTACTAAAATGGTATAGTATAAACATTCAGGAATAAGTGCAATACATTTCCGGAATAAACTCTTGTTAAACTCTTGACAACTTGTGAGAAGTAGAATACAATAAGCATGACAAAAAAGGCCTGGCCTGTGCACAGTCCACAAGTCTTGTGAAAAATGTGTCCAAGACGGCATAAAGCACAGCAAAAGCCCGAACCAATAAGAGAAAATGAACTGGGAGGTAACGAAATTATGCGTAACGAATGGAAAGAATTCAAAGGCGGCCGTTGGGAAACCGAGATCGATGTTCGTGACTTTATCATGAACAACTACACCCCCTACGATGGTGATGACAGCTTCCTGAAGGGTCCTACCGCCGATACCACCGCCCTGTGGAACGAAGTGCTGGAGCTCTCCAAGAAGGAGCGCGAGGCCGGCGGCGTACTGGACATGGATACCAAGGTCGTTTCCACCATCCTCAGCCATGGCCCCGGCTACCTGGATAAGGAGAAGGAGACCATCGTCGGCTTCCAGACCGATAAGCCCTTTAAGCGCGCCCTCATGCCCTACGGCGGCATCCGCATGGCCAAGCAGGCCTGCGAGGATAACGGCTATCACCTGGACCCTGAGGTGGAGGAGTTCTTCACCACCCACCGCAAGACCCACAATGCCGGCGTGTTTGATGCCTACACCCCCGAGATGCGCGCCTGCCGCAGCAGCCATGTCATCACCGGCCTGCCCGATGCCTATGGCCGCGGCCGTATCATCGGCGACTATCGCCGTGTTGCCCTGTATGGCGTTGACCGCTTGATCGAGGACAAGGAGTTCCAGAAGGCGACCACCCCCAGCGTTATGCTGGCCGATGTGATCCGTGACCGCGAGGAGCTTTCCGAGCAGATCCGTGCCCTTAAAGAGCTGAAAGCCATGGCGGGTATTTACGGCTGCGATATTTCCAAGCCCGCTTCCAATGTACAGGAGGCCATCCAGGCTGTTTACTTTGCCTATCTCGCCGCTGTCAAGCAGCAGAACGGCGCTGCCATGAGCCTGGGCCGCACCTCCACCTTCCTGGATATCTATGCCGAGCGTGACCTGCGCAACGGCGTCTTCACCGAAGAGCAGATCCAGGAATTTGTGGACCACTTCGTTATGAAGCTGCGTCTGGTCAAGTTTGCCCGTACCCCCGATTACAACAACATCTTCGCCGGCGATCCCACCTGGGTCACCGAAAGCCTGGGCGGTATGAGCACCGATGGCCGTCACATGGTCACCAAGATGAGCTACCGCTATCTGCACACCCTGGATAACCTGGGTGCTTCCCCCGAGCCCAACCTCACCGTTCTGTGGAGCCACAACCTGCCCGCCAACTGGAAGAAGTATTGTGCCGAGATCTCCATTAAGCACTCTGCCATCCAGTACGAGAACGATGATGTCATGCGTCCCGTTCACGGCGATGACTACGGCATTGCCTGCTGCGTATCCTCCATGCGTATCGGCAAGGAGATGCAGTTCTTCGGCGCCCGCGCCAACCTGGCCAAGTGCCTGCTGTACGCCATCAACGGCGGTGTGGATGAGATGAACGGCCATCAGGTCGGCCCCAAGTACCGTCCCATCACCTCCGAGTACCTCGACTATGATGAGGTCATGGAGAAGTATATGGATATGATGAAGTGGCTGGCCGGCGTTTATGTCAATGCCCTTAATATCATCCACTACATGCACGATAAGTACTGCTATGAGTCCCTGGAAATGGCGCTGCACGATAAGGAAGTTACCCGCTGGTTCGCTACCGGCATCGCCGGCTTCTCCGTAGTGGCCGATTCCCTCTCCGCCATCAAGTATGCCAAGGTCAAGGTCATCCGCAACGAGCAGGGCCTGGCCGTTGACTACGAGGTCGAGGGCGACTATCCCAAGTACGGCAACGATGATGACCGTGTAGACGAGATCGCCAAGGATATCCTGCACCGCTTCATCAACTACATCCGTGAGTATCCCACCTACCGTAACGGTATCCATACCACCTCTATCCTTACCATCACCTCCAATGTCAGCTATGGTAAGAATACCGGTTCCACCCCGGATGGCCGTAAGGGCGGCGAGCCTTTCGCGCCCGGTGCCAACCCCATGCACGGCCGCGATAGCCACGGTGCTGTTGCTTCCCTGGCTTCTGTTGCCAAGATCCCCTTCATGGATTCCCAGGACGGTATCTCCAATACCTTCTCCATCGTTCCCGATGCCCTGGGCAAGAACGATGACCAGCGCGTGACCAACCTCGTCGGCCTCATGGATGGCTACTTTGGCAAGCATGCGCACCACCTCAATGTCAATGTGCTCAACCGCGAGACTCTGCTGGATGCGCAGGCTCACCCCGAGCTGTATCCGCAGCTGACCATCCGTGTTTCCGGCTACGCCGTCAACTTTATCAAACTGACCCGTGCCCAGCAGGATGAGGTCATCTCCCGCACCTTCCACGAAAGAATGTGATTACCATGTCGGAACTGACTGGACGCATCCATTCCCTTGAGAGCTTTGGCACGGTGGATGGCCCCGGAATCCGCTATGTTGTGTTTTTCCAGGGCTGTCCCATGCGGTGCCTCTACTGCCACAATCCCGATACCTGGGAAATGGCGGGCGGCACCCAGATGACCGCCGATGAGATCATCGAGAAGATCACCCGCAACCGGGAGTTTTATACCTCCGGCGGCATCACCGCCACCGGCGGCGAACCGATGCTCCAAATTGATTTTCTCACCGAGCTTTTTACCAAAGCCAAGCAGAACGGGATCCACACGGCGCTGGATACCTGCGGCATCCTGTTCGATCCCGACCATACCGAAAAAGTCGAAAAGCTGATGGCCGTTACCGACCTGGTGCTCCTCGATATCAAGCATATGTTTGATGAAGAGCACAAAAAGCTGACTGGCCACAGCAACGCGCGGGTCTTTGCCTTCGCGGAATACCTTAAAAAAATCGGCAAGCCGGTATGGATCCGTCATGTCGTTGTGCCGGGTATCACCTTCCAGCGAGAGGAGCTGCTGGCCCTTGGGCGCTACCTGAAGACGCTGACCAATATGGAAAAGCTGGAGGTGCTGCCTTACCATTCCATGGGTAAGGTAAAGTACGATAGCCTGGGGATCGAATATCCCCTGCTGGGCACCCCGCAGCTTTCCAAAGCGGAAGCCGCCCAGGCGGAAACGATCATCCGTGAAGGCATGGCGGAATAAATCAGCCTTCCTCTTTATTCTTCTTTCATTTTCTCTCTAAACGGAAAAGGCCCTCTGCGAAAGCAGGGGGTCTTCTCCGTTTATATATATTATTGTATTATTTATGCCAGCGCGGTGAACAGCCCGTAGGCGATCCCGCCGGTGATGAATCCGCTGACCAGTACCCCGACCGTGATGACCAGGAACGCCTGCCAGATACGCATCCGCAGCACCGCCGCCACCAGTGAACCGGTCCAGGCGCCGGTGCCCGGCAGCGGAATAGCTACAAAGAGGAACAGCCCCCATTTTTCGTAATGACCGATCTCGGCCGCTTTTTGGTCCGCCCGGCGGATGATTTTCTGAAAGAACCCGCCGATACGGGGCAGGGTAGAGAGAAACTCCAGTATCTTTTTCGCGAATAAGATAAGGAACGGTACCGGCAGCAGGTTGCCCAGTACGCAGGTGAGGTACACCGGCCAAAAGGACAGCCCCATGGCAGCCCCGGCCGGGATGCCGCCCCGCAGCTCCACAATAGGCAGCATGGATATGCAGAACAGATAAAACCATTTGTTTTGGAACATGGTTTGCATTCTCTCCTTTGGTAAGTAAGCGCAGGGCCCGGGATATAGGGCGCAGCCGACTCCGGCTTCGCCGGAGTCGGCGGGCTTTGCCCGCCGTGACCGCCCCTGCGGGGCGGTCGGGCTGCGCCCCGTCTTTCTCCGCCCACCCCGGCTCATCGGTTATACTTTATTGGCTCCCTCGCGCGTGCGCGTACGCGCGCCCATGTGCGCTAAACCCGCGCGGGAAGCCCGCCGGGCAGCTTTTTCTCATTATAGCATGTGCTTAGCACTCTGCAACGGGGACTGCGAAAAATAGTTGTAAATTATTTGTGAACCCTATTGACAACCGCGAAAAAGTGAGTACAATAATAATCGTTAGCACTCGAAGTGAGTGAGTGCTAAGAAGGAGGGAGCAATATGGAGCTGGATCCCAGAAAAAGCAGGATCCTTACCTGCGTGGTGGAAAGCTACATCCGCACCGGCGAGCCCATCGGCTCCAAGATGATCGCCGCCATGCTGGAGGAGACTGTCTCCTCCGCTACCGTCCGCAATGACCTGGCCTACCTCAGCGAGCAGGGCTACATCGAGCAGCCCCATACCTCCGCCGGACGCATCCCCACTCACCGCGGTTTGCGCTACTACCTCGATCACCTGATGAAGCCGCAGCCGCTGGAGGACGCCGCCCGCGGCGAGATTGACGCCCTGTTCAATTACTGCGACCCCGACCCCGACCGCGTGCTGGAAGGCGCCACCCGGATGCTGGCCAAGGAAACCGGCTGCTTTGCCATTTCCACCACCATCTCCCGCCAGAGCCTCTTTGTCAAGCGCATTGAGATCATTCCGGCTACGGCCCACACCGTCGTCATCCTGCTGCTGTGCAGCAACGGGATGGTGAAAAACAAGGTCTGCCGGGTCAATTTCAATCTGACCCCCAATGTGGTGGACTTCTTCCAGAGCTTCGCCAATGGCCGCCTGGCCGGGCGCAGCCTCAATGAGATCACCGCCCAGTACATCAATTCGATGGCCTTTACCCTGGGTGAGCACACCGATATCTTTGCGCCGCTTTTGGCCGCTATTTACGAGCTGTGCCGGGAAGCCTGCGAAGGTGCCCTGTACCGCAGCGGCACGGGGAATCTGCTGGAACATCCAGAGCTGAGAAATGTGGCCGACCGGCTGTACCGCCTGCTAGATTCCCGCGAGGAAATGCTGCGGATCATTGGCAGCCGGGAAAATGACCTGTTTGTCAGCGTGGGGCGGGAAAATGCCCGCCCCGAAATGGAGAATTCCTCCATGATCGTTGCCCGTTACCGCATCGGTGAGGATTCCATCGGCGCCCTGGGGCTGGTTGGCCCCGTCCGCATGGATTACGCCCGGCTCATCCCCCATGTGGAGTACTTTGCCGGGATGCTGAGCCGGATGCTGAGCGATACACTGAATAACGGTCTGTAAACCGCGAAAGGAGAGAGACCCTGTGGATCAGGAAAACAAAAACACCACCCCCGAGGAAGAGCTGATGACGGAGGAAACGGCCGAAGCTGTTGAAGCCGCCGAGCCTGCCGAGGAAGCCGCCCCGGAGCAGAAAAAAGGCAAAAAGAAAAAGAGCCGGGAAGCGGAAGCGCTGGAAAAGTGCGAGGCCGAAAAAAAGGAGCTGGAGGATCGATACCTGCGCCTGATGGCCGAGTACGATAACTACCGCCGCCGCACCCAAAAGGAACGCGAAAATGTCTATCCCGATGCAGTAGCGAATACCCTAAAGGAGCTGCTGCCGCTGCTGGATAACCTCCAGCGGGCGCTGGATACCCCCTGTGCCGATGAAAATTATCTCACCGGCATCAAGATGATCCAGACGGGCTTCGAGGAATATCTCAAGAAGATGGGCGTGGAGACCTTCGGAAAAGCCGGAGAGCCCTTCGACCCCAACCTGCACAATGCCGTCATGCACATCGAGGATGAATCCCTCGGCAAAAATGTGGTGGCGCAGGTCTTCCAGAGCGGCTACCGCCGCGGAGACCGCATCCTGCGGCACGCCATGGTGCAGCAGGCCAATTAAATTAAGTCAGCAATTCAAATTCACATAAATCAAACCAATTCACAGTAGTTTTTAGGAGGAATAGATTATGAGTAAGATCATCGGCATCGACCTTGGTACCACCAATTCCTGCGTAGCAGTTATGGAAGGCGGCGAAGCCGTCGTCATCCCCAATAGCGAGGGCGCCCGCACGACCCCTTCTGTTGTAGCATTCAAAGACAATGAGCGTCTGGTAGGCCAGGTGGCTAAGCGCCAGGCTATCACCAACCCCGAAAAGACCATCTCTTCCATCAAGCGTCACATGGGCACCGATTACAAGGTGAACATCGATGGCAAGCAGTACACCCCTCAGGAAATTTCCGCTATGATCCTGCAGAAGCTGAAGACCGATGCCGAGGGCTACCTGGGCGAAAAGGTCACCGAAGCGGTCATCACCGTTCCCGCCTACTTCACCGATGCCCAGCGCCAGGCCACCAAGGACGCCGGCAAGATTGCCGGTCTGGAGGTCAAGCGTATCATCAATGAGCCCACCGCGGCTGCTCTCGCTTACGGCATTGATAAGGAAAACGAGCAGAAGATCATGGTCTACGACCTGGGCGGCGGCACCTTCGATGTTTCCATCATCGAAATGGGCGACGGCGTACAGGAGGTACTGGCTACCGCCGGTAACAACCATCTGGGCGGCGATGACTTTGATGAGCGCCTGCTCAACTACATGGCCGATGACTTCCAGAAGACCAACGGCATCGACCTTCGCAAGGATAAGATGGCGCACCAGCGTCTGAAAGAGGCTGCTGAGAAGGCGAAATGCGACCTTTCCGGCATGACCCAGACCAATGTGAACCTGCCCTTCATCACCGCGGATGCCACCGGCCCCAAGCACTTCGATATGACCATCACCCGCGCCAAGTTCAATGAGCTGACCGCCGATCTGGTGGAAGCCACCATGGGCCCGGTTCGCAATGCCCTTTCCGATGCGGGTCTCAAGCCCTCCGATATCGGCAAGGTGCTGCTGGTAGGCGGCTCCACCCGTATCCCCGCTGTCCAGGAAGCTGTCAAGAGCTTCATGGGCAAGGAGCCCTTCAAGGGGATCAACCCCGATGAGTGTGTGGCCCTGGGCGCTGCCCTGCAGGGTGGTGTTCTCACCGGCGATGTGAAGGGCCTGCTGCTGCTGGATGTTACTCCTCTGTCCCTGGGTGTGGAGACCCTGGGCGGCGTCATGACCAAGGTCATCGAGCGCAATACCACCATCCCCACCAAGAAGACGCAGATCTTCACCACCCCTGCCGATGGCCAGACCACCGTTGAGGTCCATGTACTGCAGGGCGAGCGTGAAATGGCTGCCGATAACAAGACCCTGGGCAACTTCCAGCTCACCGGCATCCCCGCCGCTCCCCGCGGCGTTCCGCAGATCGAAGTGACCTTCGATATTGATGCCAACGGCATTGTCCATGTATCCGCCAAGGATCTGGGCTCCGGCAAGGAGACCGGCATCACCATCACCTCCTCTACCAATATGAACAAGGACGATGTGGAGCGTGCCGTGAAGGAAGCCGAGCAGTACGCTGCTGAGGATAAGAAGCGCCGTGAGGCCATTGATACCCGCAATAACGCCGATCAGATCGTGTACCAGACCGAGAAGACCGTAAAGGATCTGGGCGATAAGATCTCCGCTGAGGATAAGGCCACCATCGAGAAGAAGACCGAGGCCGTAAAGGAAGCGCTGAAGGGCACCGATGACGAGATGATCAAGGCGGCCACCGATGACCTGGCCAAGGTTTCCATGGAGATCTTCGGTAAGGTATATCAGTCCAATGCCGGCGCTGCCGGTGCCGCCGGCCCCGATATGGGCGGTGCGGCCGGTGCGGGCGCTGCCCCCGATGACGGCGTGGTAGACGCCGATTACCGTGAGGTAGACGATAACTAACCGAAAAACAAATTGTAATGGGGCGCGCAGAGGCAGTTTTGCCGCTGCGCTGTCCTGCTTGCAGAGGATAAAACCATTTTCTCTGCATGATCCTGTAATAAAGGGTGAGATGAATGGCAGAGAAAAGAGATTACTATGAGGTGCTGGGCCTGCAAAAGGGCGCCAGCGAGGATGAAATAAAAAAGGCCTTTCGCCAGCTGGCAAAGAAATACCATCCTGACCTGAACCCCGGCGATAAGGAGGCTGAGACCAAGTTCAAGGAGGTCAACGAGGCATACGAGGTGCTCTCCGATAAGGAGAAGCGCCAGCGGTATGATCAGTTCGGCTTTGCCGGAGTGGACCCCAGCTATGGCGGCGGTGCGACCGGTGGAGCAGGTGGTTTTGGCGGCGGCTTCAGTGGCTTTGGCGATTTGGGCGACCTGTTCGGAGATATCTTCGGCGGAGGCGGCTTTGGCGGCTTTGGCAGCGGCCGGGTAAGGGACCCCAATGGGCCCATCCGCGGCGAGCACCGGGAAGCGCAGGTTACCATCTCCTTTATGGAGGCGGTAAAGGGCTGCACCAGGGATATTAAGGTCTCCCGCCTGGAAAACTGCAGTGAATGCGGCGGCAGCGGCGCCAAGAAGGGTACCAGCCCCGAAACCTGCCCCGATTGCCACGGCACCGGCCAGGTGACTGTGCGGCGTCAGACCGCCATCGGCGTAATGCAGATGCAGCAGCCCTGCGCCCGCTGCGGCGGACGGGGTCGCATCATCAAGGAGCCCTGCCCCAAGTGCGGCGGCAAGGGCCGTGTCAAGGTCAGCAAGACCGTGACCGTCAATATCCCTGCCGGCATTGATGACGGCCAGACCGTAGCGGTGCGCGGCCAGGGCGATAGCGGCCGCAATGGCGGCCCCACCGGTGATCTGCGTGTAACAGTCAGCGTCCGGCCCGATCCGCTCTTTGAGCGTGACGGCTATGATATCTGGTGCGAGATCCCCATTACCTTTGCCCAGGCGGCCATGGGTGATGACATTGTAGTCCCCACCGTGGATGGCAAAGTGAGCTACCATGTGCCGGAGGGCACCCAAAGCGGGACGGTATTCCGTCTGCGGGATAAGGGTGTACCCGCCCTGAACGGCCGCGGCCGCGGCGACCAGTATGTGCGTGTGGTGGTGGAAGTGCCCAAGAGCATGACCAAGGCCCAGAAGGATAAGCTGCGGGAATTTGACGCGGCGCTGAGCGACAAGAACTACCAAAAACGCAAGAGCTTTACGGAACGGCTGAGGGATTGCTTCAGCGATAAGTAACGGAATAAAACAGGAGTCTGCCGTTGAGGGCAGGCTCCTGCTTTTTTTGGTTTGCGCAGGGGGCAGGGGAGGCGGGCCGCAGGCCGCCCGCCGAAGGCGGGCACACGGGCAAAGCCCGTGTCGGCGGCTGTGCCGCCGGGCCTGTGGCCCGCCCCGCTCCCGGCACAAGCTACATTTCCGCCGCCAGCTTTTTCAGCAGGCCCTCCGCCAGGCGGTCCACTTCGGCAAAATTCGTTGCCTCGATGTAGTACTGTTCCAGCTCGTCGTGCCGCCGGTGCGCCTCGGCAATGGCCAGCTCCGCCTGCCGCAGCAGTGTCGCGGCTGTCTTTTGCAAAAAGCGGATGCGTACCCGCCGGGATTTTATGGCGCTGCTATCATCGGTAAAACGCTGAGCGTGGATGGCCCGGCCCGCCAGCGGTACCCGGTGCAGGCTGTTGCTGGTCACAAAGGCCAGCCCCGCTTCCGGGATCAGCAGATGATCCAGCTTTTCGGGGGAGAGGGGACAGGGGCAGCTGATGACATGGTACCCCCGTGCCACTGCTTCATCCCGTAGCCGGGGCAGCAGTGCCGCGGCTGCCGCCCCGCAGGGGTCCTCCAGGCAGATGACCCGCTCACACAGCGTCGAAATTGTTTCATGAAACAAAATGGTGCCCCGGTCGGTCACCGCGGAGAGCAGCCGCAGCGCCTCGCTGCCCGGTTTGCCCCGGTCAGGCAGCTCCCGGGCAGCCAACCGCTGCACATAGTGCTCGATTTTTTCCCAGTTTAGGGTCTCCGCCGCCAGCCGGCGCACCTCCCCCAGCAGGGCCCCCGCCCCGGAAAGATACCGTACCGCCTGCCAGTGCAGCCCGCTGATCTCCCGCCCCAATCGGACGATCTCCTCCCGCCGGGTGAATAGAAGCTCCTCATCCCAGCACCCACACAGGGAAAACGGCTGCTCCACCGCCCCTGGGAACTGCGGTTCCAGCGCGTGGGGCGGGGTGGCATCCAGCAGTACCGTCTTTTGCCGCGGCAGAATGACCCCATCCAGGCTGGCGGCATCGGAGGAACAGTGGATCTCCTCCCCCGGCTGGCCGCGCTGCAGGGCCAGCTTTATTACCCGCTTCATCAGGGTGGATTTGCCGGTGCCCGGCCCGCCTTTGATGAGGATGCAGCGCCAGTCCTCCTCCGGCCGGGTGAACTGCCCGAACAGCGAATAAAACCCGTTTTGGGAATTGCACCCCATAAACCAGCGGCAGGGGATCGTTTTTTCCATGAAAAGGCTCCTTTCGGCGGGGTATGGCGTTCGTGCCCGCTGGTGCCATTCTATGCCGCCCCGGTGGATGTTGCCCCAGGTTCCTGCAGGGTGCCGGTTCGGCCCGCAGGGCAAACCGTCCCGGAGGGACGGTTTTAGGGCGGCTTCGCCGCCCCACGGGCGCCTGCGGCGCCCGGCCCTGCGGGGGCCGCCTGTCCCCGCCGCTCACCCGTGCGAAAGCCACAAAAAAGAGGGCCCGCAGGCCCTCTCCGCGCAGAGATCATATCTCTATTTCAAGCTCCCGGATCTTCTCCCGCAGCGAGAGAAAATCCGCGAAGCCGTTTTTGGTATTGTAGGGGTTGCGCAGCAGTGCCGCCGGGTGGAAGGTCCCCATCATCCACACCCCGTTTTTTTGGATCCACTCGCCATGCTGGCGGGTCACCTTGTAGTCCGGCTGGATCAGCGTCATGGCGGCAATGCGCCCCACGCACACAATGATCTTGGGCCGGATGAGCGCCACCTGGTTGCGCAGGTAGCCCATGCAGGCGGCGATCTCCTCCTGCTCCGGGTCGCGGTTCTGCGGCGGGCGGCACTTTACTATATTGGCTATGTAGATATTGCGGCTGCGGTCCAGGTCGATGTAGTGCAGCATTTTATCCATCAGCTGGCCGCTGCGCCCCACAAAGGGCTCTCCCTGCTCGTCCTCGTGCTGGCCCGGCCCCTCCCCGATGAACATGATCTCTGCCTTGGGGTTGCCCACCCCAAAGACCACATGGTGCCGGCCTTGGCACAGCTTGCAGGCGGTGCAGTGCAGCGCGGTATCTCTCAGGCTTTCCCAGTCCATCATGGGTGTCGCCTCCTTTTGTAAATTTTTCGATAAATCTATTATATCAGATAATTAGACTCTTTGCAAAATAGAACATGGGTGTTATAATATTATGGACAAAAAAGCATGCGACAATAAGGAGGCATCCCCCTATGGCAAAAGTATTAGTAGAAACTTCCGCCCGTCATCTGCACCTTTCCCAGCAGGATCTGGAGACCCTGTTCGGCGAGGGCTTCGAGCTGACCTTCAAAAAAGCGCTTTCCCAGCCCGGCCAGTTTGCCACCAATGAAAAAGTCGAGGTCATCGGCCCCAAAAAGTCCATGGGAATGATTTCGGTTCTCGGCCCCGTCCGCAAGCAGACCCAGGTCGAGCTTTCCATGACCGACGCCCGTTCCATCGGCATCGCCCCCTTCGTGCGGGAATCCGGTGACCTGGCCGGTACCCCCGGCTGCCGTCTGGTTGGCCCCAAGGGCGAGATCGAACTGAAGGAAGGCGTTATCGTCGCCAAGCGCCACATCCACTTCACCCCGGAGGATGGCGAGAAGTTCGGCGTTAAGGATAAGCAGATCGTCCGGCTGAAAATTGATTCCGATGACCGCAGTCTGGTGTTCGATGATGTCATCTGCCGTGTTTCCCCCACGGCCGGCACCGCCTGCCACCTGGATACCGATGAAGCCAATGCTGCCGGCTGCTCCGGTGAAGTCTACGGCGAGGTCATTCTGTAAAATCACGCACCCCCGGCGGCAGACTTACCCACAGTCTGCCGTCTTTTACAAAAATCAAAGCGACCGAAAGGAGTTCTTCTATGGCTACCCTTTTGCAGCTCTGCCAGCCCTTCGATCACGCTGTGATGGCCGCCATCCAGCAGCTAAGCGGTGCCATGATGGATAAGATCATGTTGGCGTTCACCTTCCTGGGCGAGGAGACCTTCGCTATTCTGCTGCTCATTGCCGTGTACTGGTGCTGGGATAAGCGGATCGGCGAATATCTCTTGTTCTCCCTTTACACCGCCATGAGTCTCAACGGCCTGCTCAAGGATATCATCTGCCGTCCCCGCCCGTTTTTGAATGACGAGTTCAGCGACCTGCGCTATGTCAAGGTAAAGGGCCTGCTGGTGGATACTGAGCACCTTTCTTCCTCCTGGTCCTTCCCCAGCGGCCACAGCCAAACCGCCGGCAGCATCTACGGCAGCCTTATCAATGGCCGCAAGCTCGGAATCAAAGTCTGCGGCATCGCGGTCATCCTGCTGGTCATGCTCTCCCGGGTCTATCTCGGCGTCCATTACCCCACCGATACCATTGTGGGCGCGGTGCTGGGCCTGCTGTGCGCCTGGGTGTGCGGGCTGCTGTTCCGCCGCTTTTATCAGCACCGCCTGCTGCTGATGGCCGCCGCTGTGCTGCTTTCCGGCCTGATGCTGCTGGTCAGCCCCTCCGGCGACAGCGTAAAAACCCTGGCGATGGGCGTGGGCGCTGTACTGGGCATGTGGCTGGAGGACGGCCTGGTGGAGTTCCGCTCCGCCAATGGCTTCTTCGGCGGGGCGCTGCGGCTCATTTTGGGCTTTGCACTTATCATGGCCATCCGCATCGGCCTTAAGGCCCTGCTGCCCGATATGATGTGGTGTCACTCCCTGCGCTACGGCCTCATGGGCCTGTTCGGTACCTTCCTGTGGCCGTGGGTCTTTACCAAATTGGGCTTTTGATAAAAAGACAACCCAGGCGGCGAACGCAAAAGCGGGTGCTGGCTGCGTTGCCCCCTCGAAAGGCATAAGCCCGTCTTGCGCCGGGCGCGAGCCTTCCTTCGGGTGCAGCCTTGCCATCCCCTCCCTTTTCCGCCCGCCGCCCGTATCACCATAAAAAATTCATTTTAGGAGGTCGTATTATGGGATTTCTGAAAAATCTGCTGGGCCTGGGTGTTGCCGCCGGCACCGCCTATGCTGCCGTTAAGGTAGCGCAGAAGTACAACGAAAAGAAGAACGCGAACGCGGATCTGAACGGCGATGGCGCCGTGGATGCCAATGATACCGTCTACGGCGTTAAGGAAGCCGCCCGCGAGGTGTACGCGGAAACCGCCGCCAAGGTGCGGGAGAAGGCCCCAGAGGTCCGGGAAAAGGCCGCTGCCGCCATCGGGGCCGTGCAGGAAAAAGCCCCCGAGTTCATCGAGAAGGTGAAGGGAGCCGCCGGCGAAGCCTGGAGCGCCATCCATGGCGAAAATTTCCCTGCCGCCGAGGTGGAGCTGGAGGAAGAACCCAGCTGCTCCGAGGATGTCACCGCCGAAGAGACCGAAGAGCCTGCCGCCGAGCCGGAGACCCCCGCCGCCGGGCAGGAGTAAGCAAACCCCGCAAACCAAAAGACCGCCCCAGCCGGGCGGCCTTTTTTGCTGCGCTTATTTGATGAAATTGGTGCGGATGGGCGCTTCCCGCTGGGGCAGGCCGTATTTCTCCCGGCCCAGCGCGATGCTGCGCATCAAGAAGGTCATATTGCGGGCCAGCGTGCGCATGGTCTGCCGGCCTTCCTCGTCCTGCTCAGCTTCGCCGGGCGCCCGCCCGTGGATGCTGTTCCAGTATTGGCTGGAAGCGACCGGCATCCCCGCTATGGTAAAAAATTTGTTCAGCTCATCAAAGGTCGCGCTGCACCCGCCGCGCCGCGCGCACACCACACTGGCCCCTACCTTCATGGATTTATCAAAGTGGCTGCTGTAAAAAAGCCGGGTCAGGCAGGCCACCAGCGTGGCATTGGCGCTGGCGTAGTAGACGGGGCTGGCCACCACCAGGCCGTCCGCCGCCTCCAGCTTGGGCGCCAGCTCGTTTACGATGTCATCAAAGACGCACCGGCCGGTCTCGGCGCATCTGCCGCAGGCAATGCACCCCCTGATATCCCGCGCGCCCACCTGCACCGTTTCCACCTCCACGCCTTCCTCCCGGAAGATCCTTTCCATCTCATCCACCGCCACAGTGGTATTGCCGCCCACACGGGGGCTGCCGTTCAGGATCAAAACCTTCATTGCCGTGCCTCCTATCTGTTAAAATGTGTTCAGCCTCATTATATCTGCTTTGGGTGGAATTTACAACAGCCCCGCCGGGGCAAAATATTGCACAAAAAGGGGAGAGAAATTTGTGCACCCCACCAATTGTTTCCTGTACCAATTGACACCCCCGCCCCGCCGTGCTATCCTGTTTATACCAATCATATCCCCATGGGGATATTTTGTGTTTGCAGAGCAAACACAACCCCGCCTGCGGGAAAAATAAAAAAGAAGAGAGGTTTGTTCAAATGAAAAAGCTTTTAAGTGTTGTGCTGGCGCTGCTCATGCTGGCCGTCATGCTGCCGGTCACCGCAATGGCGGATGATGCCAATTACTGCACCATTGAAGGTGTCAATGGCAAGTTCGATACCCTTACTGCCGCCGCAAAGGCTTGGCGGGAGAGCAAGGGCATTGCGACAAGTGGCGGTAACTTTGGTAGCCACCCCGATGAACTGACCATTGATTCCATTTCTTGGGTTATTAGCGGCAGTGTCAATAGCGGCGACGGCACTGGTGTCAATGGTAATAACAATAACAACGGACTTCTTCTGTCCGGTGGATATGTTTATCCGGCAGTCAAGGCAAACAGTATTTATGTTAAAGGTGTAAATAATGCTGAACTGAAAAACGAAATCGGCTCTGATTATGCCCTTTCTGCTGCTGCAAAGACTGTCGAATATGATGGTATCACCTTCCCGGAATATGTGTCCTTTAACACTGAAGCCGAAAATGTAACCTTTAAAAACTGCACCTTCAAGGGCGGTCTGAAAGTCATGCAGGCTATCAATGTAACGGTTGATAACTGCAAATTTGAGGGCGATGGAAGCAAGGACTTTGCTTTCTTCGCACAGTCTGTGCCTGCGAATAGCATGGAAGCTGTTCAGTTTAAGAACAATACTGTTTCCAGCTTTATGCGGGGTATCAATGTGCAGGCGGGTACTAGTGCCACCGTTTCCATCACCGGCAACACCATCACCAACTTGACCGGATACACCAAGAATGATCAGACCTATGGCGCAGCCATTCAGCTTACCACGGGCGGAGAGTTTATCATCACCAACAATAAGATTGATGTCAATACCGGCAATGCGTTCCGTTTTTATAGCGGACTGGATGCCGATGTGACAATCAGCGATAACATTATTAAGGCACCTTATCTTGTATGGAATCAGGCTGAATTGCACAATGAGAAGATTACTTCTCAGGATAATAAACTTACAATCACTAATCCGAATAAAGCAGCAACCAGTGATGGTGCTCTTGAGGACGCTACCGTAATCAAGGCCGCCCCCACTCAAATCGTCATCATCACCCCCGCCGGGGACACCTCCAAGACCGAGCCCGAGAAGAACCCCACCACCGGCGCCAATGATATGGTCGCCGCGGCCGCGGCCCTCATGGCTGTCTCCGCCCTCGGCATGGCCGTCCTTTCCCGCAAAAAATAACCCATGACCCACCCCAAAGCCCCCCTCACCGGGGGCTTTTTCTATGCATCCTGCCCATTGTCAAGCCCCAAAAATGGTAGAATTTTCGTGCACTCATACAAACTTTTGTTCGTGGCTTTACATCCCCCCATTCTTGTGCTACAATGAAACTGGAGAACTTTCGTTCGCATTCCAAACCGGGAGGGAAACAGGATGATTCTGGGAAAATGGGAGCTGCCCCCCTATGCCATGCTGGCCCCTATGGCCGGCGTCTCCGACCGCGCCCTGCGGGAGCTGGCCATGCGCTTTGGGGCCGTGGCCTGCGTGGGCGAGATGGTGAGCTGCAAGGGGCTGGTGCAGGGCAGCCGCAAAAGCGCCGAGCTGATGGAAATAGGCCCGCTGGAAATGCCCTGCGCCATCCAGCTTTTTGGCGATGAACCGGAGCCCATGGCGCGCGCGGCCGAGCTGGCCCAGCAGTATTCCCCCGCCTGGCTGGATATCAACATGGGCTGCCCCGCCCCCAAAATTGCCGGCAACCGCAGCGGCAGCGCCCTGATGCTGGAGCCGGACCGGGCCGAAAGCATTATACGCGCGGTGAAGGAGGCCAGCAGCATCCCGGTCACCGTCAAGTTCCGCAAGGGCTGGGATGACAGCCACATCAACGCCGTGGAATTTGCCCAAATGGCCGAAGCCGCCGGGGCTGATGCCGTGACGGTTCATGGCAGGACCCGGCAGCAGATGTACGCTCCCCCGGTGGATTGGGAGATCATCCGCCAGGTGAAAAACGCGGTTTCCATCCCGGTCATTGGCAACGGCGATGTGGTGAGTCCCGAAACCGCCAAGGCCCTGTACGAAACCACCGGCTGCGATCTCATCATGATCGGTCGGGGCGCCCTGGGGGCCCCGTGGCTGTTCCGGCAGGTGCGGCAGTACCTGCAAACCGGGGCATATGAGCCGACCCCTCCGCTGGAAAAACGCATGGAGCTGATGGTGGAGCAGATGACCCTGGCCGTGCAATACAAGGGCGAGCGGGTGGCCAGCCATGAGGCCCGCAAGCACTGTGGATGGTACATCAGTGGGGTGCGGGGGGCGGCCCAGCTGCGCCGCCGTGCCGGGGAATTACAGACGCTGGACGACATAAAGCGGCTGGCGGAGGATGTGGTGAAGGCCGCCGCAGAATAACAGGAAACGGCATTTTATCTTGATAAGGGGTTTGTGGACGGCGGAAAGGTCGTAGGGGGAAGTGCGGCAAAGAGGGCGGCTTGGTGCCTTTTGCGGTATCGCAAGGGTTGGATTTAGCGGAGCCTAACGGGAGAGCCCTTCCCGCTGAGAGGCATCTTCCTTTCCCACAAACGCAAAACCATCGCTGACGATGTTATTTTTGATTTTCTTTCGCCGAATCGTTCCGCGGAGTTTTGATGCGGCAAAAATGATACACGGCATTTGTAATCGCAAAGCCATGGGGGATTCCGTCGAATAGATGTATAATTTGATAATAAAATACAGTATGTATAAGAAAGGCCGGAGGGGGCTGCGCCCCGGTTCCTTGGCCTGGCACAAAGCCTGTGGAGGAGTGGGCGAGCTGCCTTTTGCACGAACTTGGCCCGATGGATGCGGGCTTTGGCAAAAGATGCTGACCTGCCGAATGGCAGTGGGCGGGAGATCTGTCGAAGAGAGTATAAATTTGAGCGAATTATACGGTTTGTATTGAATATAAAGGCAGGGTTTCTGCAAGGGGAGGGGCGGGCCGCAGGCCGCCCCGGCGCAGCCGGGGCCAGCGGGCTCCGCC